>WNFD01003579.1_pt1 | contig 22649 bp, 21 predicted proteins | sample 5400491 | NCBI WGS metagenome assembly WNFD01 (sample SAMN13153343, study PRJNA577476) | soil metagenome | isolation source: 120 cm saprolite under Douglas fir tree site 2 hole 2 replicate 2 | place: USA:California | collected 2015-04-18
CCGTGGCGATGCCGTAGAGAATGAAGGTGATCGACGGCGGGATCAGGATTCCGAGCGTACCGCCGGCGCAGATCGATCCGGTGGCGACGTCGTCCGGATAGCCGCGTGCGCGCATCTCCGGGATGCCCATTTTTCCGATGGCCGCACAGCAGGCCGGCGACGAGCCGGTCAGCGCGGCGAAGATGGCGCAGGCGCCGATATTGGAAATGACCAGGCCGCCGGGCACGCGATAAAGCCAACGGTCGAGTGCCTCGTAGAGATCCTTGCCGGCGGGCGAGGAACCGATTGCCGCGCCCATCATCACGAACATCGGGATCGAGACGAGGGTGAAATCGTTGAGGCCGGCATAGAACGTTTCGGCGGCTACCCGCAACGCGTCGGTTCCCTGGAAAATGACCAGAAACGATAACGCGATGGCGCCCAGTCCGAACGCCACCGGCGCGCCGGACAAAAGGATGACGAGGGTCACGACGAGGACGATCGTGCCCTGGGTGGTCGGGCTCATATGGCCCCGCTCGGCTTGATGCCGGTTTCCTCGGCCGCCAGCAGCGCCTCGGGCGGTATCGGCACCTCGCCCGGTTTGATGCCGAAGGGCGGCTCGCGTCCGGTGACGAGCTTGATCAGTTCGATGACGTATTGCAGCGAGAGAAGGCCCAATCCGATCGGCATCGACGCATAGGGAATCCACAACCGCGCGCGCCACATCGTGTCGGAGACCCAGCGCTCGGTCCAGGCTTCATGCCAAAACCGGAAAGTCAGCACCGTCATTACCGCGCAGAACGCCAGCGCCATGATGGCGGAAGCCAGCGCAAGCCAATAGCGCGGACGTTCGCCGAGATAGTGCGGCAGCACGTCCACATTGACGTGGCCGCGGGTCAGCAGCACATAGGGGCTGCCGATGAAGGTCGCCGCAATCAAGCTGTAGATGGTGAAGTCGGTCTGCCAGATCGTGTTGTGATTGAGCGCATAGCGCACGAACACCATGTGGCAGACGACGAGCACCGCGGCGCCGATCAAGCCGGCGGCGAAAATCCCGCATGCTTGAGAGACGAGCGTGATCGTCCGGATGAAACGGTCCATGCGCCCCTCGCCCTGGACTCCAATTGTCGGTAATTGGCCGGCAGAAACATCGCCGGCCACGCGATCATTGAAGTTTATTTAGCGATCATTGAAGTTTATTTAACTGCAAGCGCCGCGTCGATCAGCTTCTTGCCGTCGGGCACCTCGTTGGCGAACTCCTTGTAGGAGCTCTCCTGCGCGATCTTGAGCCAAGCGTCGTATTCCGGCTGCGACATGGTCACGACCTCGACATTGTTCTTCTTGAAGGTGTCGACCATCTCGTCGTCGAGCTTCTTGGTCGCCTGGTTGAAGAAGTCCTCGGCTTTCTTGCCGGCCTTGAGCAAGACTTCCTGCTGCTGCTTGTTGAGCCGATCGAAGCTCTTCTTCGACATCAGCACCGGCTCGTACATGAACCACAGCGCGTTGTCGCCGGGCGCGGTGATGCACTTGACCTGCTCATAGATGCGGAAGGAGACGAAGCTGCCGGTGCTGGTGTCCGTCGCATCGGCCACGCCGGTCTGCAGCGCGTTATAGACCTCGTTGCTGGGGACGGACACGATCGAGGCGCCGGCTTGCTGCCACATCGCCGCGAAGGTCGGCCCCGCGGAGCGGATCTTTAGCCCCTTGATGTCGTCGGGCTTGCGAATACAGGCGCGCTTCGATGCGACGGCGCCGGCGAGCCAGGCGTCGGAGAGCACCATGACATTTGCCTTTTGAATCCTCTCCCTGATGTCCTGCATGAATGGCGAGGCGTTGAGCCGTCGCGCACGTTCGTGATTGCGCACCAGTCCAGGCATGAGCGTTGCGCCAAAGGCGCGCACCTTGCCGCTGGCATAGTCGAGGGGAAAGGAGGAGATGTCGAGCTGACCGATCGAGAGCGCGTTCCACTGCTCATTGGGTTTGAACAGGGAGGCGCCGGGATAGACCTGGACATCGAGCCCGACATTGGCGGCCTTCGCGTCGCGCGCGATGATCTGCACCATCTCGTCGCGCGCATCGCCCTTGCCGCCGGGAAACTGATGCGAGGCCTTGAGCGTCTGCGCCTGGGCGGTAGCGGAAAGCGCGAGGAGCGCCACGGCGCCGGCCCATATGGTTGCGGGTTTCTTCATGGGTTCCCTCTGATTTTTTCGTTGAAGACAGGCTCTGGGCCATAAACGGCAGAACAAGGATATTGTCAAAGCGATAAAACAGCCGATTTGATGGCCGCCATCGCTTACGCCGCGGCTTGTCCCGCCGGCCAGTTCGCGCGCTCGGCGCTTTGCAAAATCAGGTCCGCGCCCTTCTCGCCGATCAGGATCGCGGCGGCGTTGGCCGGAAACGAGCGTCGGCATGATCGAGGCGTCGACCACGCGCAGGCCGGAGACGCCGCGCACGCGCAATTCGGGATCGACCACCGCGTCGGCCTCCGGCCCCCTCCGGCAGGTGCCGACCGCTCGGCCAGCACGCAGCCGACCGATCCGGCGCCGACGATGACGTAATCGCACTGCTCGGAAATCATTGCCTCACCGTCATTCCGGGGCGCGCCGAACGGGGCACCCCATCGCGCTAGCGCGATGGGGGCCCCGGCGCGAACCCGGAACCCATGAACACCGAACTGGGAAATCTGGCAACGCCTGTGGTCATGGATCCCGGGCGCCTCGCTTCGCTCGGCCCCGGGATGACCACCCAGATGCAATTCTCAGCTCGAGTGGGTCTGCGTCAGGCCGGTGGGCGGGCCGTCGATCGCGGTCCAGCCGCCGTCGACCAGAAGCGCGCTGCCGGTGACGTAGCTCGCGGCGTCGGAGGCCAGAAACACAACCGCGGCGGCGACCTCGCTGGGCTGGCTCCAGCGATTGAACACGGTGTGGGCGGCGAGCGCCTGGAAGATGTGCGGGCGCGCCTTGAGCGGTGCGACGAGCGGCGTCTCGACGATGCTCGGCACGATGGCGTTGACGCGCACGCCGTGCGGGCCGAGCTCGGAGGCGAGCCCGCGCACCATCTGGATGATGCCGGCCTTGGTGGCGCCGTAGATCGCGAGCCCCGGCTCGAGCGTCGAGGCGCGCACCGAGGAGCTCGCGATCAGGCTGCCGCCGCCTTGGCTCGCCATCAGCTTTCCGAACTCGCGCAGGAAGTAGAACGTGCCGCGCAGATTGAGGTTGGCGACGCGGTCGTATTCCTCGTCGGTGTAGTCGCACATCAGCTTGCGCACGTGCGTGGCCGGCGTGGTGAGCGCGATGTCGAGCCGCGCGTGCTCGGCCTTGATGGCGGACGCGAGCGCTTGGACGTCTGCGGATTTGCCGGCGTCGACTTTATGCGCTTTGCCGCCGATCCCTGCCGCGGCGGCCTTCACGCCGGCTTCGTCGATGTCGGCGCAAATGACGGTCGCGCCGAGCGCGAAAAACGCCTCGGCCGACGCCTTGCCGATGCCGGAAGCGGCGCCGAGCACCAGCGCTTTCTTGCCGCTCAGATCGAACATGCGCCGGTAGCGCGCGAGCCTTTGTTCGATGTTTGTGGCGCCCGGAGATGTCATGCGATTGCCTCGGCTTTTTCATGCCCAGCACAAGGCAAGGCTGTCCGGTTCGCGAGCAGGTGAGAGTGCAGGTTCCCTCTCCCCGTTGGGGAGAGGGACAGGGTGAGGGGCACACGATCGAAATTTCAGCGGAAGGATCGTGACCCCCTCACCCGGCCCTTCGGGCCGACCTCTCCCCGCCGGGGAGAGGTGGAGTTTGCGGCCGCGGTCATCGCCTATTCTCAATCGCGTTGCGTTCGGCATTTCATGATCCGCCAAGCGCCGGCCGCAAGTCCTCGACGAAATATTCGGGATTGAGATCGCGCACGTCGGCGATGCTGGCGCTCAGCCCGTCGAGATGCGCCGCCATCGCGGCGGCGGCGCGGGCCGGATCGCGCGCCTCGATCGCCTTGACGATGGCCATGTGCTCTTGGAGCACCCGTGCCATGCGTCCCGGCACCGGCAAGGTGAGGCGGCGATAGCGATCCACCTGAATTTTCACTTGCTGGATCAGGGTCCAGATGCCCGGATGCCCTGCGGATTCCGCGATCGCCGCATGAAAGGCTTCGTCCGCCTCATGGAAGCAGTCACGATTTCCGGCCCTTTGCATCCGGCGCTGACGCTCGATCAGCCCGTAGAGTTCCGATAGCTGTTCCGCACTCGCGGCCTCGGCCGCGAGTCGCGCCGTCAATTGCTCGAGCGCCTTGCGGACCAGGATCGCTTCCGGCAACGAGGCGAGCGGAATCCTGGCCACAAAAGTCCCCGATTGGGGAAAGATGTCGACCAGCGCCTCGTCGGCGAGCCGCAGGATGGCTTCGCGCACCGGCGTGCGGCTGACGCCGTAGCTCGACGCGATCTCCCGCTCGATGATGGATTCGCCGGGCTTGCGTTGCATCGAGACGATTTCCGCCTTGAGCCGGCGGTAGAGCATCTTGGCCGCGGTTTCGCCGCGGCCGGGGCGGACCGCACCGGTCGGATGCACGGGTCTTGGTACGGATCGGGCCAGGCTCACGAGGCAGGTCCAGGGTCGCAAGGGATCTGTTCCGCGATGATATATTAGTATATAACAATCGCAACCCGCCCGGGCCCAAGGCCCCAAGCCGCGGAAACCGAGGAGGAAGCCATGAGACGATCTCTGACGCTCGGCCGCCGGGAAGCAATGGGGTTTCTTGCCTTGGCGCTCGGAGCGATCGCGACCCGATCCGTCCGCCCGGCGCTCGCGCAGCAGAAGCTGGTGCTCAAGGCCTCCGACGTGCACCCGGCCGGTTATCCGACCGTCGCGGCGGTGGAAAGCCTCGGCCGCAAGCTCCAGCAGGCGACCGCTGGGCGGCTGAGCGTGCAGATGTACGGCTCGATGCAGCTCGGCGGCGAGAAGGAAGCGATCGAGCAGGCCCAGGTCGGCGCCATCCAGTTCGCCCGGGTCAGCGTCGGCGCGCTCGGGCCGGTGATCGACGATCTCAACGTGTTCAACCTGCCGTTCCTGTTCCGCAACACTGCGCACATGCAGAAGGTGATCGACGGCCGGATCGGCGACGAGCTGCTCGAAAAAGTGACCGGCAACCCGAGAGCCGGGCTGGTCGGCATCTGCTGGATGGATGCGGGCGCGCGCAGCGTCTACGACACCCGCAGGGCCATCAAGAGCATCGACGACCTCAAGGGCCTCAAGGTGCGCGTCATGGGCAATCCGATGTTCGTCGACATGATGAACGCGCTCGGCGGCAACGGCGTCGCCATGGGATACGACCAGGTCTTCAGCGCGCTGCAGACCGGCGTCGTCGACGGCGCCGAGAACAACCCGCCGAGCTTCGTGTTCGACAATCACTATCAGGTCGCCAAATACTACGCGTTGACCGAGCACCTGATCGTCCCCGAGATCCTGGTGTTCTCGCGCAAGACCTGGGACACGCTCTCTGCCGAGGACCGCGAGCTCTTGAAGAAATTCGGCCGCGAGGCGCAGGCCGAGGAGCGTGTACTGTGGAACCAATATGAGAAGCAGGCGCTGGAAAAGGCCAAGGCGGCCGGCATCCAGATCATCGAGATCGCCGACAAGAAGCCGTTCCAGGACGCGGTGAAGCCGGTGTGGGACAAGTACGGGCCGAAATACGCCGAGCTCATCAAGCGCATCCAGGCGGTGGAATGACCCTTCGAGTGCCGCCTTCGGCGGCCACCTCGGGGTGACGGCGAGAATCAACATGTTACGTCATCCTGAGGCGCGAGCCGCGTGAGCGGCGAGCCTCGAAGGATGGCGACGCTCAGGTGATGGATCAGGGGAAGTAATGGCGCGCGCCTACCGCAAGGCGATGGACGGCCTCTATCTCTTCTGCGTGATCGTGGCCGGATCGGCGCTGGTGCTGATCTCCGCGGTGATCCCGTGGACCGTCTACACCCGCTACGTGCTCAACAGTGCCGCGTCATGGCCGGAGCCGATGGCGGTGCTGCTCACCATCGTGCTCACCTTCATCGGCGCGGCGTCGTGCTACCGGCGCGGCCTGCACATGAATGTCGGTTTCTTCGTCGGCATGCTGCCGGCGCATTTGCGGCGCGCGGCCAACCTGCTGGTCGAGATGCTGATGGCGCTGATGGCGTTGTTCATGGTGATCTGGGGCAGCAAGCTGGTCGATGCCACCTGGCACAACACCATCGCCGATTTTCCCTTCCTGTCGGTAGGCGTGACCTATTTGCCGATCCCGATCGGAGGCGCCTTGCTGATGCTGTTCGTCATCGAACGAGTGACCATCGGGCCGCCGCCCGAGCCAGCCGACGTCGAGCAGCCCGCGGCTGCCGCCTTCGAGTGAGCCGCGGCCATGGACATCTTCGTGCTTCTGGCGACCATGTTTGCCGGCTTCCTGCTGGGCGTGCCGATCGCCTACGCGCTGGCGCTCGCGGCGATCGCCGGGGCGTTCTTCATCGGCATCCCGCTCGAAGCCATCATGCTGAAAATCTCCGACGGAGTGAGCAAGGTCGCGATGCTGACCATTCCGTTCTTCGTGCTGGCCGGCGCCATCATGGCCGAAGGCGGCATGGCGCGGCGGCTGGTGCGGTTCGCCGACGTTCTGGTCGGTGTGCTGCGCGTGCGCGGCGGGCTTTCGGTGGTCAACGTCATCGCCACGACGTTTCTGAGCGGCATCTCCGGCTCCGCCGTTGCCGACACCTCCGCGATCGGTTCGGTGATGATCCCGCAGATGGAGAAGGCCGGCTACCCGCGGGTGTTCGCGACCAACGTGACGATCACCGCCTCGGTTCAGGCGCTCTTGGTGCCGCCGAGCCACAACGCGGTGATCTATTCGCTCGCCACCGGCGGCACCATCTCGATCATCAGCCTGTTCATGGCCGGCGTAGTGCCGGGACTGCTGCTCGGATTCGCGCTCATCGTGCTGTGTCTGGTGATCGCCTATCGCGATGGTCATCCCGTCGGCAGGACGGTGCCGCTGCGCGAGGCGGTGAAGATCATCATCGACGCGCTGTGGGGCCTGGTCACGCTCGCCATCATTCTCGGCGGCATCCTGGGCGGGGTGTTCACCGCGATCGAGGCCGGCGCGGTTGCCTGCGTCTGGGCGTTCTGCGTGACCATGTTCATCTACCGCGACTACCGCTGGCGCGATCTGCCGGCGCTCATCCACCGCACCCTGAGCACGGTCGCGATGGTGATGACGCTGATCGCCTGCGCCTCGAGCGTCGGCTACGTCATGGCGCTCACGCAGATGCCGGCGAAGATCACGGCGTTCTTCCTCACCTTCTCCAGCGACAAGCACGTGATCCTGTTCCTGATCAATGTGCTCCTGCTCGTGCTCGGATGTCTGGTCGACATGGCGCCCTCGATCCTGATCGCCACGCCGATCCTGCTCCCGGTCGTCGTCAATTTCGGCGTCGATCCGGTTCACTTCGGCATGATCATGCTGCTCAACCTCGGCATCGGTCTGTGCCACCCGCCGGTCGGCGCGATCCTGTTCGTCGGCTGCGCGGTCGGCAAGGTCACCATCGAGCAGGTGATGCGGAAAATCTGGCCGTTCTACGCCGTGATGTTCGCGGTGCTGATGCTGGTGACCTATCTGCCGGCGATCTCGCTGTGGCTGCCGCACCTGCTGGGGCTGTGAGGCGAGCTCACCGTCGTCCCGGGGCCGAGCGAAGCGAGGAACCCGGGACCCATGAACACGGCGCGTCACGTATCTCGCTCGGTGTTCATGGGTTCCGGGCTCGCCGCTTCGCGGCGCCCCGGAATGACGACGCTGCGCATCCCTACCTCAACGGCGAGAACGGCGCCGGCAGATAGATGTCGGTTTGCTGCGCGAGCAGCCGGTCGGGGCCGCCGGGCGGCGGCCAGATCTTCTTGTCCACGGCTTCCTTGCGGATGCGCTGGCGCTCGTCGAGGCTCGCATAGGGCCAGATATGCATGAACCGCGGCGTCGGTCCCGTGATCGAGTACATGGCGGCGGTCACCCGCGACAGCTTCATGCGTTCGGGAACCGACTTGCGCCAGGCCTCCATGGTCCCCGCCAGTCCGCCCGGCTTCAACAGATAGGTGCGCACTTCATACACCGGACCGTAGCTGCCTGCCTTGATCGGCTCGATGAACGGAAACGAGACATAAGTCTCGGTCTCGACTCCGGTCAGCGCATCGCCGACGCCGAAGCGATCCTCACGAGGCGCAAGCGCGGCGCGGTCGGCGCCGAGGCTCGTTTCGTCCGCATAGCCGCGGATCAAGAGCACGCGGTTGAGTGCCCCGATGTCCGTATACCAGCAGGCGAGAAGCTCGCCCCGGCCCTTGTTGCCGGTGATCCACTCGTTGAGCAGGGGCAAGGATTTGGGCGTGCCGCCCGGCCGGATGCTGAGAACCGTCACGTCGTAGAGCATGTTGTTCACCGCCTTGGCGTGATCTAGCTTTGCGAGCTTATCGCTTCGCGTTGCCGACGCGCAACCGCGCTCGACGCCGACCTGTGAGGCGCCGTCTGCCTCGGAAGAGGCGGCCTGGGAACGAAGACATCGGCCCGAACTGCGGCCGGGAGATGGGGAGAAGACCATGCTGGAGGGCTGGCGACGAGCAAGCGCAATCACCGTTATCCTCGGGGCGCTCGGCGCGGCCACGGTCCCGCCGGCGGGAGCCGCCGACACCGTCAGAATCGGCATCCTGTGGCCGCTCACCGGCAATGCGGCCGCCGCCGGCCAGGCCTCGAAGGCCGCGGCCGAGGTCGCCGCCGAGATCGTCAACAATTCGCATCCGGAGATGGCCAATCTCCCGCTCGCCGCCACGGCCGGTCTGCCCGGTCTGGGAGGCGCCAAGCTCGAGCTCGTCTTCGCCGATCACCAGGGCAACCCTTCCGTTGCACAGCAGCAGGCGCTCCGGCTCATCAACGAGGAAAGGGTCCACGTCCTGTTCGGCGCCTATCATTCCTCCTGCAGCCTGACCGCGACCGCGGTTGCCGAGCGCTACGGCATCCCGTTCATGGTCGGCGAATCGGCGGCGCTCAACATCACCGGCCGCGGGTTCAAATGGACGTTCCGCGGCACCCCGATCGCGTCCGATTACGCCGCGACCTACATGCGCTTCTTCGACGACATGAGAAAGGAGGGCAAGAAGATCGACGCCATTGCGGTCGTCAACGAGAACACCGATTACGGCACGTCCGTCGCCGACGAGATCGAAGCCGCCGCCAGGAAGGCCAATATCCCGGTTGCGATGCGCATTCCCTACGGCGCCAATTCCGCCGACGTCTCCGCCCAGGTGCTGCAGCTCAAGGAGAGGCGCCCCGACGTCGTGATCTTCATCAGCTACACGCCCGATGCCATTCTTTACATCAAGACCATGAAGAACCTCGATTATCTGCCGCCGATGGTGATCGGGGACGATACCGGATTTTCCGACCCGTCGTTCATCACGGCCATCGCCGACATCGCGCAGGGCGCGATGAACCGCAGTGCCTGGGACGTCGGCAAGCCGGGCAGCACGACCTATCGGATCAACGAGATGTACAAGGCCAAGACCGGCCGCGACCTCGACGACACGAGCGCGCGCAACATGCAAAGTTTCTTCGCGCTGGCGCAGGCCATCGACCGTGCCGGCTCGACGGAGCCGGAGAAGATCAGGCATGCCCTGCAGGACACCGATCTCAAGCCCGAGCAGCTGATGATGGGCTACCGCGGCGTCAAGTTCGACGCGACGGGGCAGAACGTGCTTGCCTCGACCTATCTCATTCAGCTCAAGGCCAGGGCGTACCAGCTGGTGTGGCCCCAAGCGGTGGCCGCGGCCAAGCTCGAATGGCCGATGCAGGGCTGGAAGCACTAGAGAAGCGCGCGGTTTGTTCGCGTTTTCTGCCGGGGCCCTTGCCCCTGCCGCCGCGGCCGGGAGCCGCGCCATTCTCGGCGTTCGGCAGAATATGCTAGCGTGGCGTGGGATTGATCGGAGGGACGAAGCTTCGCCGGCAATGGCTGCCGGGCAACGGCCCGCGGCAGACAAGAAAAGACGCCGAACACCCGGCGCGGAGGGAGAAAGCGCATGAACCTTTTGGTTCGCCCGCTGGCGGCGGCAGGCGCGTTGTTGTTCGCCGCCTTGATCGCTGCGCCCGGTTTTGCCGGCGCGCCCAAGCACGGCGGCATCTGGAAAATCTATCATCGCGACAGTCCGGCGAGCGCCTCGATCCACGAGGAGGCGACGTTCTCGACGGTAGCGCCGTTCATGCCGGTGATGAACAACCTCGTCCTCTACAAGCAGGACGTGCCGCAGAACAGCATGCAATCCATCGTGCCGGATCTTGCGACCAGCTGGTCCTGGAACCCGGATCACACCGAGCTCACCTTCAAGCTGCGCGACGGCGTGAAATGGCATGACGGCAAGCCGTTCACGGCCAACGACGTGAAATGCACCTTCGACATGCTCAGGGGCCTCTCGAGTGCCAAGCTCCGCAAGAACCCACGGCAGAACTGGTACGACAACGTCAAGGAGATCACGACCAACGGCGATTTCGAAGCGAGCTTCCATCTCAAGCGACCGCAGCCGGCGCTTCCGGCGCTGCTCGCCTCGGGCTATTCGCCGGTCTATCCCTGCCACGTCTCGCCGGCCGAGATGCGCACGCACCCGATCGGCACCGGCCCGTTCCGGTTCGTCGAGTTCAAAACCAACGAGTCGATCAAGCTGACGAGGAATCCCGACTATTGGAAAAAAGACCGGCCCTATCTCGACGGCATCGAGTTCACGATCATCACCAATCGGTCGACGGCCATCCTGGCGTTCATTGCCGGAAAGTTCGACATGACGTTCCCGGGCGAGGTGTCGGTCCCCCTGCTCAAGGACGTGCAATCGCAGGCGCCGCAGGCGGTGTGCGAGCTCGCGCCGACCAACGTCAGCACCAATCTGATCGTCAATCGCGAGGTCCCGCCGTTCGACAATGCCGAGCTGCGGCGCGCGATGGCGCTCACGCTCGACCGCAAGGCGTTCGTGGACATCCTGTTCGAAGGCAAGGCGGACATCGGCGGCACGATGCTGCCGCTGCCGGCCGGCGTCTGGGGCATGCCACCGGAGATCTTGGAGACGATTCCCGGCTACGGCCCCAACGTGGACAAGAACCGTGCCGAAGCCCGAAACATCATGGAGAAGCTGGGCTACGGCCCGGACAAGCGCCTCAAGGTCAAAGTGTCGACCCGTAACATCGCGATCTACCGCGATCCCGCCGTGATCCTGCTCGACCAGCTCAAGGAGATCTACATCGACGCCGAGCTCGACGTGGTGGAGACGAGCAACTGGCACGCCAAGGTCGGGCGCAAGGACTATACGGTGGGGCTCAATCTCACCGGCAACGCGGTCGACGACCCGGACCAGAATTTCTACGAGAATTACGCGTGCGGGTCGGAGCGCAATTACACCCAATACTGCAACAAGGAGCTGGAGAAGCTGTTCGACCGGCAGTCGATGGAAACCGACGTCGAGAAACGCAAGAAGTTTGTCTGGGAGATCGACAAGAGACTGCAGGAGGACGTGGCGCGGCCGATCATCCTCCACACCCGGCAGGGGACCTGCTGGCAGCCGTACGTCAAAGGCGTGACCATGATGATCAACAGCTCCTACAACGGCTACCGGTACGAGGACGTGTGGCTGGACAAGTGAGTCGACTGGAAAGTCGACGGAAAAGACCCGCCAAGAAAATGGGAGACCAGGAATGAACCGGAGATTTCGATGGCTGCTGGCGGCAGGCGGCCTGCTGCTCATGGCGGTGCCCGGCTTTGCCGGGGAGCCCAAGCACGGCGGCATCTGGAAGATCTATCACCGCGACAGCCCCGCCAGCGCCTCGATCCACGAGGAGGCGACCTATTCGACCGTGATACCGTTCATGCCGGTGATGAACAACCTGGTCCTCTACAAGCAGGACGTGGCGCAGAACAGCCTCGACTCCATCGTGCCGGATTTGGCCACCGGCTGGTCCTGGAACCCGGAGCATACCGAGCTCACCTTCAAGCTGCGCGAGGGCGTGAAATGGCACGACGGCAAGCCGTTCACGGCCAACGACGTGAAATGCACCTTCGACATGCTGATGGGCAAGTCCACGGCGAAATTCCGCAAGAACCCGCGGCAGAACTGGTACGAGAACGTCACCGAGGTCACGACCAGCGGCGATTACCAAGCGAGCTTCCATCTCAAGCGGCCGCAGCCGGCGCTGCTGGCGCTGCTCGCCTCGGGCTACTCGCCGGTCTACCCCTGCCACGTCTCGCCGGCCGAGATGCGCACGCACCCGATCGGCACCGGTCCGTTCAAGTTCGTGGAGTTCAAGCCCAACGAATCCATCAAGCTGACGAGAAATCCGGACTATTGGAACAAGGACCGGCCCTATCTCGACGGCATCGAGTTCACGATCGTCTCCAACCGCTCGACCGCGATCCTGGCGTTCATCGCCGGAAAATTCGACATGACCTTTCCGACCGAGGTGACCATCCCGCTGCTCAAGGACGTGCAATCGCAGGCGCCCCAGGCGGTGTGCGAGCTCGCGCCGACCAACGTCAGCACCAATCTGATCGTCAACCGCGAGACGCCGCCGTTCGACAATGCCGAGCTGCGGCGCGCGATGGCGCTCGCGCTCGACCGCAAGGCATTCGTCGACATCCTGTCCGAGGGCAAGAACGACATCGGCGGCTCGATGCTGCCGCCGCCCGCCGGCGTCTGGGGCATGCCGCCGGAGATCCTGAAGACCATCCCCGGCTACGGCGCCGACGTTCAGAAGAACCGCGCGGAAGCCCGCAGCATCATGGAGACGCTCGGTTACGGGCCGGACAAGAGGCTGAAGATCAAGGTCTCGACCCGCAACATTCCGGTCTACCGCGATCCCGCCGTGATCCTCATCGATCAGCTCAAGGAGGTCTACATCGACGGCGAGCTCGATCAGGTCGAGACCAGCAATTGGTTCTCCAAGGTGGCGCGCAAGGATTACACCGTGGGCCTCAACCTGACCGGCAATTCGGTCGACGACCCGGACCAGAATTTCTACGAGAATTACGCGTGCGGGTCGGAGCGCAATTACACCCAGTACTGCAATAAGGAGCTGGAGAGGCTGTTCGACCGGCAGTCGGTGGAAACCGACGTCGAGAAACGCAAGAAGCTGGTGTGGGAGATCGACAAGAAGCTGCAGGAGGACGTGGCCCGGCCGATCATCTTCCACTCGCGCCAGGCGACTTGCTGGCAGCCCTACGTCAAGGGCGTGACCATCATGGTCAACAGCTCCTACAACGGCTACCGCTACGAGGACGTGTGGCTGGACAAGTGAGACGACGCATCATGTTTGCGCGCGAGCGTGCCGCATTCGCCTCCCTCCCCCCTTGTGGGGGAGGGGTGGGGAGGGGGGTGCTTGGCACTGCGCGCAGGGTTCGTACCCCCCTCCCGCTTCGCGCGCTTTGCGCGCGAAGCGACCTCCCCCACAAGGGGGGAGGTGTTCAGAGCGTGCGGCCACGCCTAAGTCAGCACGGAGCACGCCCTTGCTAGCCTATCTGGTGCGGCGCTTCTCGCTCATGCTCCTGACGCTGTTCGGGATCTCGGTGATCATTTTCGCGCTGCTCCGCCTGGTCCCCGGCAACATCGCCGACATCCTGTTCGACTCCGCCGGCCTGATCAATCCGGCCGAGAAGGCCCAGATCGAGCGCGAGCTCGGCCTCGACAAGCCGATCCCGGTGCAATACGCGATCTGGATCGGCGGGCTGCTGCACGGCGACCTCGGCTATTCCTACGTGTCGGAGCGGCCGGCGCTCGAGGAGATCCTGCCCCGCATCCCGATCACGGCGAAGCTCGCGGCGCTGGCGCTGGCGTTCTCGATCCTGCTCGGGGTTCCATTCGGGGTGATCAGCGCGGTCAAGCAGAACACCTGGCTCGATTATCTCTTGCGCGTAATAAGTCTGAGCGGACTGTCGATGCCGGCATTCTGGCTCGGGCTTCTGATCCTGATGGTGTTCGTCGCCCAGTTCGGCTCGATTCCGATCTACAGCGAGGAGCCGAAGAGCGTTTGGGACGCATTCGTGATGTTCGCGATTCCGGCCGCCGCCGTGGGCTTCCGCAGCTCGGCGCTGATCATGCGGCTGACGCGATCCTCCATGCTCGAAGTGCTGCGCCAGGATTACATCCGCACCGCCCGCGCCAAGGGCGCGTCGGATTCCGCGGTCAATTACCATCACGCGCTCAGGAACGCGATCCTGCCGGTCGTCACCGTGATCGGCATCGAGGCGGCGTTCCTGGTCGGCGGCCTGATCGTGACCGAGACGGTCTTCAACATTCCCGGCGTCGCGCGCTTTCTGGTCGAGGCGATCCGCTGGCGCGATTATCCGATCGTGCAGAACTTGGTGATGTTCATCGCCATCATCGTGGTCGTGGTCAATTTCCTCGTCGACCTGCTGTACGCCGCATTGGATCCCCGGATCAAATACTCGGACTGAGAGAAGAGGACTGCTGATGTCCATCGAATACGACGCGGAGCTCGCCAGCCGGCGGCCCAGGCTGCGGCGCCCGGCCGGGCGGTTGCGCCTGTTCTTCTATCGCCATCCGCTCGGCGCGATCGGCGCATTGATCATGGCGCTGTTCGTGTTCGCCGCGGTGTTCGCTCCCCTGATCACCGGATATGATCCGCTGACCACCGATGCGGCGGCATCGCTGGCGCGCCCGGGTGCGGCGCACTGGCTCGGCTGCGACTTCATGGGCCGCGACGTCTACAGCCGCATCGTCTACGGCGCCCGCATCTCGCTCGCGGTCGGCATCGGCTCGACCCTGCTCGGCTCGGCGCTCGGCATCCTGATCGGCCTGCCGTCCGGCTACCTCGGCGGCTGGGTCGATCTCCTGGCACAGCGTCTGGTCGACATTCTGCAGGCGCTGCCGCTGCTGGTTCTTGCTCTGGTGATGGCGGCTTCGCTCGGGCCGTCGCTGGAGAACGTGATCATCGCCATCGCCATTCCGCTGATCCCGTACGTGGCGCGCGTGGTGCGCTCGAACACGCTGGTGCTGCGCGAGCTGCCGTTCGTCGAAGCGGCAAAGGCGGTCGGCATGAGCGAGCTGCGCATCGCGATCAGGCACGTGCTGCCCAACACGATGGCGCCGCTGATCGTGCTGGCGACCGCGCAGCTCGGCTCGGCGATCCTGGTCGAAGCCTCGCTGTCGTTCCTCGGCCTCGGCATTCCGGAGCCGTATCCCTCCTGGGGCAGGATGCTGTCGGAATCCGCCGCCGAATACGTGCGCACCGCGCCCTGGCTGGTGATCTTCCCCGGGGTCGCCATCAGCTTGGTGGTGTTCGGAACCAATTTGCTCGGCGATGCGCTGCGCGATCTGCTCGACCCGAGGCTGCGCCACTGATGGAAGCCCAGGCGACGCGATCGCGGCCGGCCCGGACCGCGAATGTGCTGGAAGTCGAGGGGCTCACCACGGTGTTCTCCGCGGGCGAGCGGAAAGTCCATGCCGTCGACGACGTGTCGCTGTGGCTGCGCCCGCGCGAAACGCTGGCGATCGTCGGCGAATCCGGCTGCGGCAAGAGCACGACGGCGCTCTCCATCCTGCGCCTCGTCCCCGATCCGCCGGGAAAAATCGTCGCCGGCGAGGTGAGGCTCGACGGCAGGGCGATGAGGCGCAGATGCGCGACGTGCGCGGCAACGACATCTCCATGATCTTCCAGGAGCCGCTGACCTCGCTCAACCCGGTGCTCACGGTCGGCGGGCAGATCGCCGAGGCGATCGAACTGCACCAGGATCTCGCCAAATCCGCCGCCGTGGCGAAGGCGGTGAACATGCTCGCGCTGGTGAAGATCCCCGAACCGGCGCAGCGCGCCAGGGAATATCCGCACCAGATGTCTGGCGGCATGCGCCAGCGCGCCATGATCGCCATGGCGCTCGCCTGCAATCCGAAAGTGCTGATCGCCGACGAGCCGACCAGCGCGCTCGACGTCACCATCCAGGCGCAGATCCTGGACTTGATGCTCTCGCTGCAGGAGGAAATGGGCACCGCGATCATCTTCATTACCCACGATCTCGGCGTCGTCGCCGAGACCGCGCAGCGGGTGATCGTCATGTACGCCGGCCGCAAGGTCGAGGAGGCGGAGGTCGAGACGCTGTTCGAGGAGCCGTTGCATCCCTACACCCAGGGGCTGCTGGCCTCGATTCCGCGGCTGACCATCATGGCCGGAGGCGTGGCCCCCGAGCGGCTGCGGGAGATCCCCGGCATGGTGGCGTCTCTCGCCGACCTGCCGCAGGGTTGCGTCTTCGCGCCGCGCTGCGCCTTTGCCGATCAGCGCTGCCGTGCGCAATATCCCGCCTACGAGGAGAAGCGGCCGGGGCATTGGGCCGCCTGCTGGCATTCCGACAAGCTGAGCGCGTCACGATGACGGTCGCGCCGGCGAGACAACATGCGCTCGAACCGAGTCCGGCCGCGCCGGTGATCGAGGTCGAGGATCTCAAGAAACATTTCCCGGTGAAGAAGGGGCTGCTGCGCCGGACCGTGGGGCAGGTGCTGGCGCTCGACGGGGTGAGCTTCGCGATCGGTCGCGGCGAGACCCTCGGGCTCGTCGGCGAAAGCGGCTGCGGGAAATCGACCTTGGCGAGGACCGTGCTCCGCCTGATCGAGCCGACCGCCGGCGCCATCAAGGTCGGCGGCCTCGACATCACCCGTCTGCGCAAGCGCGAGCTGCGGCCGTACCGGCGCGAGATGCAGATCATCTTTCAGGATCCGTTCTCCTCGCTCAACCCGCGCATGTCGGCGGGCGACATCGTCGGCGAGCCGCTGCAAATTCACGGCATGGCGCCGCAACAACGGCGGCAGCGCGTCGCCGAGCTGTTCGAGCTGGTCGGGCTTGCTCCGGCGCAGATGGCGAGCTTCCCGCATCAGTTCTCCGGCGGGCAGCGTCAGCGCATTTGCATCGCCCGCGCGCTCGCGCTCGACCCCAAGCTGATCGTCGCCGACGAGCCGGTCTCCGCCCTCGACGTCTCGATCCGCGCGCAGGTGATCAACCTGATGATGGACCTGCAGCGCCAGAAGCATCTCTCCTATCTGTTCATCGCCCACGATCTTGCCGTGGTCGAGCACATCAGCCGCCGCATCGCCGTGATGTATCTGGGAAAAATCGTCGAATATGCCGACAAGAACACCCTGTTCCTCGAGCCCTTGCATCCCTATACGGAAGCTCTGCTCTCGGCGGTGCCGGTGCCCAACCCGAAGCTCAAGCGCGCCAAGCGCATCCTGCGCGGCGACGTGCCGAGCCCGATGCACCCGCCGCCGGGCTGCCCGTTCCACACCCGCTGTCCCTATGTCGAGCCGCGCTGCCGGGTCGAGGTGCCGCCGCTGCGCGAGGTGCGGCCCGGCCATTGGGTGTCGTGCCATCTGCGCGGGTGATGAGGGCGGCGGTCACATTTGTCATTTAACGCCCTCCATCGAAGTTTACGGTGATCAACTAACTGGTACAGCGCCGAGTCACCATCAATTTGACTCTTCATAACTACGAAGATTTCAGCATTAGAACCAAACATGCAAGATTCATAATTAAATCCACCTCTCTAGCAATGTGCGGAGAGGCCCCAAACACACGAATAGAGCGATTGAAGCAACAATTAGCATAGGAACTCCAATCGTGAAGTCCTCCGCGGAAAATCCCCTATTTTGTCGCATCACCTGCGACATAAAATCTTTTTCAAAGTTTACAAAAGCAGTTTCTTGATCTTTTGTGCCACGCGCTTTCATGAGATAGTGAGGAGTCTTCGAATTGATAATTGCCGCAATAACGTTTTGTATCGCATCGGATATCGATTTTTTCACCAACTGCGCACGAGCTTTGTCCACTACTGCGCCTACCGTGACGGCCGCAGGATCACTGGAGGCAAAATTTAAGGCCGCTTCTTTTTCTTCCTTCTGCAACCATGCCAAGCCAATATCATTGAGTTTTGTTTCCCGCACGAGTGACGCTGCTTCCGCCCCATAAAGCCTCGTGATTACGTCTTCAAGAGATTTCGCCTCGTACTTCCAACGTAGATAGCGGATAAACTTCAGGCCGGCATTGGCTACTATTCCCAGTATAGGCGTGGCTCGGTCTTTGGTGTCGATCGTTGCTCTTCTGAAGTCGTTTTTCCGTTGGTCATGCGCGGGGGCCCTGAGTACAGGTGGGGTGACACGAGTGTCGGTGCCAGACCTTGTAGTTGACGGCAGCGGATGGCGCAACCACGCTAGGACAGCTGAGGAACAAAGGTGCCGAACCCGAAGCTCAGGCGCGCCAAGCGCATCCTGCGCGGCGACGTGCCGAGCCCGATGCACCCGCCGCCGGGCTGCCCGTTCCACACCCGCTGTCCTTATGTCGAGCCGCGCTGCCGGGTCGAGGTGCCGCCGCTGCGCGAAGTGCGGCCGGCGCACTGGGTGTCGTGCCATCTGCGCTGACGGCATCGGGCACCCGCAATTGCTCCGCCATTACTTGCCCACATCCCGGCCGTCAAAATGTCCCAACCCCTTGATCAGCTTGGGCTTCGGCGCGGGCGAGGGGGCGGAGGGCCGTGCCGGGAGGGCAGCCATGTATCGCGTACCAGCCGTCCTGATCGTACTCCTGTTGCTTGCCGTGCCCGCTCGAGCCGCGCCGTCGCATTTGGGCGAGCTGTCCACGCTCGATGCGGTGCAGAAATGGATGTACGGTTATCGCGCGAAGCCGGAACCCGGCCGGGTGCCCGAGGCGCTACGCACCCTCAACCGGCTCGGCGCGCTCAAGGATCCGGAGACTTCCGGGATCTACGTCGGCTTCCTCGCCGGCGTCGTCGGCGCCAATCCGGCCAAGGCCGACGAGCTCTTGGCAAAACTGTTCCCGGTGCCGCCGGCCGACCAATGGGTGATCGTGCGGGCGATCGCCTATTCGGGCCATCCGCAATGGAAGCACCTGATGCTGAAGTATGCCGCCCGCATGCCGGCCCGCAAGGTGATGATCGAGAAGTACCTCGCCCGCGAGCTCGCCACGCTCAACGAAGTGCCGCTCGAGCATCCCGATCCCGGGCTGATGGCCAAGCTGCGCGGCTATTTCACCATCGGCGGGCACAACAAGCCGCCCGGCAAGGATCTGACCTTCGAGAGCAATCCCGAGCTGCTCGACACGTTGTGGGGCTATTATTTCGCCAGCGGCGCCTATGGCCCGATCCTGCGCGTGGTCAGCGTGCTGCCGTGGACGAAGGACCGCGACAGCGTCGACAAGCTCAACGTCGGCAGCATGGCGAAATACACGCTGTCCATGTACGCGATGCGCGACCCCGGGCTGCTCGAGATGCTCAAGAGCGAGCTCAGCCACCAGCCCAAGGAAGTGGTGGCGGTGCTCAAGGAAGTGATCGAGGCGGCCGACACCGCCGACGTCGGCCGCATCCGCAAGGAGGCGCTGGCGGCGGTCGAGGAGCTCAAGCGCAAGGGCCCGGGTTATAAGCGCGATATCTCGTTCTGGGGCCAGGTCGGCGAGGGCGCCGTGTCGCTCGGCTGCGTCGCGGCCGCGGCACTCGGCCAGATCGAGTTCGGCATTCCATGCGTGGTCGGCGGGGCGGCGACTTCGGCGGCGGTGCGCTACTGGTCCTCGCCGCAGTGACATCCATGTCCTTGTCGGTTTCTGACGCGTCATGCCCGGCCTTGTGCCGGGCATCCACGATGTAAACTTTGATGCCTTGAATGCGTGGATGGCCGGGACAAGCCCGGCCATGACGTCATAGCGCGCAGGTGCGGAAGCCGGCGATGACGTCGTTGCGCTCGGGCGTGAAGAAGTTGCGATAGGTGGGCCGCGCCAGGCGCGCGCTGGTCGCCCACGATCCGCCGCGCAGCACTTTTCGCGTGCCGAACCACGGCTGCGAATAATCCTCGTAAGGATCCGGGGCGAAGCCGGGAAACGGCAGGAAATCCGACGCCGTCCATTCCCACACGTTGCCGAGCATTTGTCGGCAGCCGAACGCGCTGTCGCCCGCGGGAAACGCCGCGACGTCGACCGGCGTTGCGAAGGCGAGATCGAGATTGGCGTGCCGATGGTCGGGCGGTGCCTCGCCCCAGGGCCAACGGCGCTTGCCCTCGGCAAGCCGCGTGCCGCCCGCGACGGGCTCGCCGATCCCCGCCGCCTCCCATTCCGCCTCGGTCGGCAGGCGGCGCCCCGCCCAGCGGCACCAGGCCTGCGCCTCGTGCCAATTGACGAACACGACGGGCCCGTCGGGTGCCAGCTCTTCGGTTCTTGTATGGCGGCGCCATGTCCACCGGCCGTCGTGGGGCAGCCAATAGACCGGGCGCTCGGCGCGTGCGCGCTCGCGCCAGGCCCAGCCCTCCTTGGTCCAAAACTCGCGCACGCGATAGCCGCCGGCTTCGACGAAGGCCGCGAACTCGGCGTTCGTCACCGGCGCCTTGGCGATGCGGAACGCTTGCAGCTCCACCGCGTGGGCCCATTTCTCATTGTCGAAGACGAAGCCGTCCGCGGCGGTCGAGCCGAGCCGCCAGCGCCCGCCGGGCACATCCGCGTCGCCGGGCCACGCCGCCGCGCGCGGAGCCGAAGCGGCGAAATTCGCGGGCGCCGGATACCGAAGCGTCTGGCGCGTATAGGCCAAAGCCTCGACGTGCATGTCCTCGTGGCGGATGGCGAGCTCATAGAAATAGCGTCCGGGCGCCTCGACGCCGCGGCCGAGCCGGTCGATCTGTCGCTCGAGCACATGCGACAGGAAGGCGAAAATCCCGTCGCGGTCCGGCAGGTCGAGATCCCAGCGCACATCGTGCGCGACCGTGCTCGAATTCCACAGCGCGTCGGCACGCTCGAGCATCGGCCCCGCGCCGTGCAGATGACGCAGCGTCCAATATTCGTGGAACCAGCCGACGTGGCCGATCTCCCAGAGCACCGGGTTGACGATCGGCAGCATCGGCCCCATCAACTGCTCCGACGACAAATCGTCCGTGAGACCCCGGGTCCGCGAGCGGGCTTCACGAAGCTCGTTCGCGAGCTCGGCGGCGCTCGCGCCCGTGGTCGGTCGGTTCGGTTCGGCACTGTTCATGAACATCGTTGTTATCACGCCCGCGCGTCCCTCGTCACGGTCCGGCAATTGGACCACCGCGTTGCGCTGGGCAAAAATCTTTCGGCGCCTCGGGCATTCCGCCCGCGTCGCGACCGAGTACGATGGAACACCGGCGGAGCTGATGGTCGCGCTTCACGCCTGGCGCAGCGCCGGCGCCGTCCGCCGCTTTCGCGAGCTCCATCCGGATCGGCCGCTGGTCGTCGCTCTCTCCGGCACCGATCTTTACCAGTACATCGACCGTGATCCGCGGCGTACGTTGCGCTCGCTCGAATCCGCCGATCGGCTGGTCGCATTGCAGGATCTGGCGCGGCGGCGGATTCCGCCGCGATTGCGCCGCAAGCTCCGCGTCATCCATCAGTCGGCTCCGCCGCTGCCGCGCCGCGGCGCACATTCGTCCCGGGCTTTCGAAGTGGCCGTGATCGCCCATCTGCGCAAGGTCAAGGACCCGCTGCGCGCGGCGAAGGCGGCCCGCCGGCTGCCTGCCGCCTCGCGGCTGCGTATCGTCCACGTCGGCGGCGCCGACAGCCCGCAATGGGCGGCGAGGGCCAAGGCCGAGATGGAGCGCAATCCGCGCTATGTCTGGCGCGGCGAGGTTTCCGGCGGAGAAGTGCGGCGTTTGCTCGGCCGCGCCCGGGCGTTGGTGCTGTCGTCGCGGAGCGAGGGCGGCGCCAACGTCGTTTCCGAAGCCGTGGCCGCCGGCGTTCCGGTGCTCGCGTCGCGGATCGACGGCTCGGTCGGACTGCTCGGCCGCGACTATCCGGGCTATTTCAATGTGGGCGATACGGCGGGGCTGGCGCGACTGCTCCGGCGCATCGAGACCGAGCCGAGCTTTCTCGCCCGGTTGCGGGCGGCCATTGCTCGGCGCCGCAATCTATTCAGACCGGCACGCGAGCTCGTCGCCTGGAAGACGCTGCTCGACGAGCTGGCACGATCATCCTGAAAGGAGGTTCGCCGTGATCCGCGTACCCGCATTGGCCACCGCGGCGGCATTGGCGGCGATGCTGTTTGCAGCCGCTGAAACGGCTCAGGCACGAGACCGAGCGATCGAGGTCACGGACCTGGAAACCATCCTCAAGACCCACCCTCTGCCTCCCGGCGGTCCGGGCACGAGCGTGGTCGCGTCGCGTCATGCCGGCAAGGGCGAGCTGCAAATCGTGGTGGCGAGAAAAATCCCGCTGCACATCCACGATCAGGATCACGTCGTCTTCGTCGAGCGCGGAACCGGCACGGCTCGGATCGAGAACGCCGCCGGCGCGATCGACACGCGCCAAGTGAAGCCCGGCGATATCGTCGACGTGCCGCGCGGGAAAAAGCACGGCTTCGAGAAAATGGGCGACGAGAATCTCGTGCTGCTCGTGCTCACCACCCCGAGCCGCGCACCAGCGAAATTTTTCGAGTGATTGGGCACGAACACATGCCGATCGATTCGCACTAATCGCGCCCGACACTCGCTTCACCTCCCCCTGAAAGGGGGAGGGCCTGCCCTCGGGCTTGACCCGAGGGGTCGACCGGCCCGGATCAAGTCCGGGCCAGGCTCCGCGAGTCGGGAGGGGGTCGCGATCCGCACCCCATCCCTCCCCTTTTAAAGGGGGATTGTAACCTTGACAAAGCA
>WNFD01004571.1_pt1 | contig 22644 bp, 17 predicted proteins | sample 5400491 | NCBI WGS metagenome assembly WNFD01 (sample SAMN13153343, study PRJNA577476) | soil metagenome | isolation source: 120 cm saprolite under Douglas fir tree site 2 hole 2 replicate 2 | place: USA:California | collected 2015-04-18
GCTCGCCGACCACATCCTCAAGCCCGTCCAGTGGACCTCGTCGGTGGTCGAGATGGTGGCCCGCGGCAGTGCGGAATTCCTCGAGATCGGGCCCGGCCAGGTGCTCTCGGGGCTGATCCGGCGTATCAGCCAGGAAGCCCACGTCGTGACGCTGAACGACCGCGAGGTCGCGCGCGTCCTCACCCCGTCGCCATTGGGATGAAGCGGGTCGTCGTGACCGGGGTGGGGGCGGTGACGCCGGTGGGTCTCGATGCGCCCAGCACCTGGGCATCCATGCTCGAAGGGCTGTCGGGGATCGGCAAGGTGACCCTCTTCGATGCCAGCGAATATCCGGTGCAGATCGCCGGCGAGGTGAAGGGCTTCGACGCCACAGGCCGGATCGAACCGAAAGAACTCCGCCGGATGGACCGCTACTGCCAGCTCGGGCTGGTCGCGGCCGAGGAAGCATTCGCCGATGCCGGCCTCATCAAGAACGGGAAGCTCGACGACGTCGGCGTGATCTTCGGGAGCGCAGCGGGTGGACTGGGGGTCTTCCTCGAACAGCAGCGCATCCTCCAGGAGCGCGGGCTGAAAAGGGTCAGCCCCACCTTCATCCAGAACATGCTGGTCGACACCGCCTCGGGCCATATCGCGATCGCCCTCGGGCTACGCGGCCCGAACATGGCCGTGGTCTCTGCCTGCGCGACCGGGAGTGGCGCCGTAGGCGAAGCCTTCGAGACCATCCGCCGAGGCGATGCGGCGGCGATCGTGACCGGTGGAGCCGAAGCTGTGCTGATCCCGGTCGTCTACGCCGGGTTCTGCGCCATGCGGGCGCTGGCGCAGCACGAGGACCCAACCCAGGCGTCTCGCCCATTCGATCGCGATCGCAATGGCTTCGTGATCTCGGAAGGGGCCGGGGCGCTCCTACTCGAGGAACTGGAGCACGCGCGGCGGCGGGGAGCGCGGATCTACGCCGAGGTGATCGGCTACGGCTCGAGCAACGACGCCTTCGACATGGCCGCCCCGGCCGAGGGCGAGGGCGCCGTGCTGACGATGCAGCGGGCGTTGCGCAAGGCCGAGATCGAACCGAAGCGGGTGGACTACATCAACGCGCACGGCACCGGCACACCGATGAATGACAAGTTCGAGACGGACGCGATCCACCGCGTATTCGGCGACCATGCCAATCGGCTCGCGGTCAGCAGCACGAAGTCGATGACCGGCCACATGATGGGCGCGTCGGGCGCCGTGGAGGCGGTCGTCTGCGCGCTGACGATCCGCGACCAGGTGATCGCGCCCACGATCAATCTGCAGACGCCGGACCCCCAGTGTGACCTCGATTATGTTCCTGGTCAGGCGCGGCGGGCCGACATCGGCGTCGCGCTTTCGAACTCCTTCGGGCTCGGCGGCCACAACGCCAGCGTCATCCTGTCGCGGTACGAGACGAAGGCCTGACGCGACCCCTTTTCCGACGACTTTTTTGAATACAACGCGAATTGGGGAGGTTGTGCTAGTATCAGGCCGATTTTGGGGGCGCCCGGGCCTTCCAGTAGCCAGCAAAGGAGAGTGTTATGGCCGTTAGCGGATATTGCCTAAAGTGCAAGAAAAAGGTCGACATCAAGGACCCGCAGCACATCACGATGAAGAACGGGAAACCGGCCACAACCGGCACCTGCCCAACCTGCGGTACAAAGATCTACAAGATCGGCAAAGCGTAACGCTGCGTAGTCGGAATTGAACAGCCGGTCCAGCGCCGGCTTTTTTCCTTTCTAGGGCTGGGTAGCGGACCGGTTCGCCGGTTCCTTGCTGGCGAGCTCGGATTCGATCAGGTCGAGGAGGACCTCCGTCGCGCTCAGCGCCACGTCGACCCCCAGGGTCTTGAAGATCCGGACGTTGGCCGGGTTGTTGACCCGGGCGACCGTCTTTGGGACGTTGAACTTGCGCTTGGCCAGCTGGCAGGCGACCAGGTTGTCCTCGTCGTCGCCGGTTACCGCCACCACCACGTCGGCACGCTCCATGCCGGTGGTCGACAGGAAGGCCATCTCGTCGCCGTCGCCCACCATCACGATCTCGCCAAGGGCGGAATTGAGGACCTCCGCCCGACGGGGATCCTTCTCGATCAGCGTGACTTCGTAGCCGCGATCCAACAGGTGCTTGCTCAAGTAGTAACCCACCTTGCCGCCTCCGATCACGATCACGTACATGAGCTGGTCACCCCTTTAGCAGCGTATGGATCTGGCGGACCCCCAAGAGCGTCGGGCACACCGTCTTGAGGCCGAGCTCTCGATAGACGTCCTCGCGCATCGGATCGTAGATCCGGGTGATGACCCGCGGGACCTTGAAGATCTCGGCCGCGATCTGGGCCGCCATGATATTGCGATTGTCGCCATTCGTCAGCGAGGCGAAGCCGTCCGCCGACTCGATCCCAGCCTGGCGGAGCACGTCTTCGTCGATCCCATTGCCGAGCACCATCTCCCCTGGGAAATCGGTGCCGAGCCGGTCGAAGGCCCGCCGATTGCTGTCGATCACCGTGACCTTATGCCCGGCCTTGGTGAGCGCAATCGCGGCCATTGCGCCGACCCGCCCGCACCCGACGATCACCAATTTCATGAATGGAAGACCCATTCTATGTCTACCGGCCGTGGCTCAGACGAGCCGCCTCCACCTCCGGAAGACCAGCCTCCCGAATCTTCGCCTGGGTGGTTGCGACGTCGTAGGCAACGCGTTCGAAACGGACCGCCGAGCTGCCGAGATCGACCAGCGCGAACGCGGCAGCCGCGTTCCCATCTCGGGGCTGCCCAACGCTACCGGGGTTGACCAGGGCGGAGGGCGGTAGCGGAATCCACTCCCCGGGGTGCGGCACCTGTTCACCCTCCTCCGTGAAAATGCGTGGCAGGTGGGTGTGACCGAAGAAGCACCACCGCGACCCCAGCCACAAGAGGAGCTCGAGGGCCTGGAGCTCCTCGAGGATGTACTCCCAGAGGTACGGTTTGCGCGGGCTGCCGTGGACGAAACGGTGCCGGCCGATCCGCCCGTACTTCGGCAACGCGGCGAGGTATCGCCGGCTTGCCGGGGTGAGCACGGTCTGGGTCCAGCGGGCGGCGGCGGCCGCGTGCGGATTGAACCAGTCGAGCACCGACGGATCCAGCATCGCCTGATCATGGTTGCCCAGCACGGTTTTGGCGCGCACCGACCGAAGGCGATCGATCACCCCGTTCGGGTCGGGCCCATAGCCGACCGTGTCGCCCAGTACCAGGATGCGGTCGACGGGCGGCATGGCTGCGAGCACGGCCTCGAGCGCTTCGAGATTGCTGTGGATGTCGGAGAGCAGCGCGAGGGTGGGCCCGCCGCCAGGCTCAGGAGTAGATGCGTTCGTGAGCGTAGCTGAACAGGATGCGCAGCGTGGCGGCCACCGGGACCGCCACGAAGAGCCCGAGGATGCCCCCGAGATAGCCGCCCACGACGAACGCGAAGATGATGAGCATCGGGCTCAGGTGCACCGCGTCACCGAACACCTTGGGGGAGATGAAGTTGTAGATGACGTTCGAGATCACGAAATAGATCACCAGCACCAGGATCACCTTGCCCGAGGACTGCGACACGAAGGCCGCGATCGCGACCGCGGGCAGGGCACCCAGGAATGGACCGATGAACGGAATGAAAGCCGTCACACCGGCCACGATGCCCAGTGCAAGGGCATAAGGGACGCCCACGATCCACATCGCGATGCCCGTGACCAATCCCACCAGTGCACAGATCGCCAGCTGGCCCCGCATGTAGGCGCCCAGCATGCCGTAGATCTCGGCCGCTACTTCGTGAACGTCGGTGCGGTAGCCGTGCGGCACCAGGCCCTTGAAAAAGCGGCGGATGCCGGGTGCGTCCTTGACGAGGAAGAAGGCCACGAGTAGCACGAGGACGGTCTGGAACAACCAGTTGACCAGCATGAAGACGTTCTCGACCACCGACGAGAGGTGGCCGGCGAGCAGGGCCGGCAGGTTGCGGACCGAGTCGTTGTACGCCTGACGCAAATCGATCGGGACCCCGAGCACCGAGACCACGTGCTGCTTGTCGGCCAGGTCCTGGAAGTAACTGGCGATCGCCGGACCCTGCGCCACAAGCGAGCTGAACTCCTGCTGGATCAGCGGGACCAGGAAGAGAACGACCGCGGCCAGCACCGCGGCGAGTATGCCGTAGAGCACGAGAACGGCGACGATCCGAGGGACGCGACGCCGCTCGGCGGCGTTGACGATCGGGTTGAGCATGAGCGCCAGGATCCCGGCGACGATGAACGGGCCGAGGATCCCGCGGATGGCGAAAGCCAGAATCAGCGTCAGGCCGGCCAGGACCCCGAGGAAGATCAGGGCGCGGAAGTCACGGCTGCGCCACAGCTGCTCGACCCGGTTGCGCTGGATCATGTTGGCCTCACGTATAGGGGAAACGATTGGAGGGCGGCGCGGCATGCGCCCTTGCTAGACACCAGCCGCCTTACTCGACGGTCGTCCGCCGATAGGCAGGCCGCGGGGCGGAAGGGGCCGGCTGGCTGCAGCGGATGATGAGCCACGCGACGCCGGCGGCCATGGTCAGATCGCCGATGCTGACTAACGAAGAGTGGCCGAAAAGGCTCGGGATCGTGAAGATATCGCCGATGAACCAGAGGCCTTGAGGGTGCTGCAGCAGGACATGCAGTGGGTCAAGACCCGTCCGAAGCAATGGCAGGGCCGGGGACGTCGGATCGAAACCGGCCGGCAGCAGCACGGACATTCGGCCACCAAAGCTCAGGATCGCGATCAGGTTAGATGCGAGGCCGGCACCAAAGATGAGCGCGCCCGGAACTCGACGGTTAAACCACACCGCCGCCAACAACAGGGCGGCGCCGATAACGTTGATCGGACGACCCAGTGTGACGGCCAGGTTGGTGTGCGCGGTCCCGATGATGGCGATGGCGACCTTGCAGGCGAAAGCAGCGAATAGCAACTCGAGATGGTTTACTCGCAGTTGGGCCAGCCGGCGCACGTCTCCGCCAATCAGGACAGCAATGATCAGCGCGCCGGCGATGACCGCAAAAAAGAGGAACACGGATTATCCGGATGCGGTGAGTTTGGCCACTGTTGTCGTTGCCTCCTGGCGCAGGCTGGCATCACGAAGGTTTCGGAAGCCAAAGCCGACCAGCGCCGCGCAGACAAGAAGGATACCTGCCGCCATGAATACGAGGGGCGCGCCGAGTCGATCGTTGAGAGGACCTGCGAGAGCCATGCCACCAAGCAGGCCCGCCTGGGCGAGAAGAAAGCGGCTGGACATCACTCGTCCCCGGATGTAGTCGGGGGCCTCGCGCTGGGTTACAGAGATTAATGGCACAAGGTAAACCGTACTGGCTGCGCCACAGGCGAAGAGGAAAATCAGGGCGGCGCCAAAGTTCTGGAGGAATCCAGTAAGCGCGTAGGAAAGGCCGAATCCAGCTACACCCAGAAGGATCAACACTCCAGCCCGGTAGCGGCTCATGAGCTGGGGAGCGGCGAGGGCGCCGAGAATTGCGCCGGCGCCAATAACCGCCTCGAGAAAACCATAACCGGAGGCGCCGGCGTGCAAGTTCTGGTAGGCCAGCACAACCAAAGTCGGGAAGGTCATACCCATGAACAGGGCGGCCATCGTTGTGAGCGTCATGGTGGATCGCAGCGTCGGACTACGCGCGATGAAGCGTAGTCCGGCGACGATGTCGTCGACGATCCGAACTTGGCGTTCCGCGGCGCGACGAAGCACATCCGATATGCCAAGCAGCGTGATGGCAGAGAAAATGTAGGTGGCCGCATCCACCATGAAGAGCGGCGTCCAGTTGACGGCGGCCGCGATCAACCCGGCGACCGAAAAGCCCAGAAGTTCCATCGTCCTTTCGGACGAGGTCACCAGGCTATTGGCCTTTACCAGCAGTGGAGCGGGGACAAGGTTCGGAATGATGGCCTGCTTCGCGGGATTGAAGAACGTGCTCGCCGTGGCCACCATAAAGACGAGGATGAAGACTCCCGGAAGCCAGGCAAGGGCCATGAAGGGAATCATGACCGTCAGAACCGCTCGAGCGACATCGGCAAGAATCATGACCCGTTGGCGGTTGAAGCGGTCGACGATCGGCCCAGCCACAAGGCCAAACAGGATCGTCGGAACCGCCTTGGCAATGAGGCCCAGCGCAACCACCGAGGCCGAATGACTGATGACCAAAAGCATGATCGCGAGTCCAGTCGTGTTCATCATGTCGCCGAAATACGACACCGCTTGGCCGATCCAAAACCGTCGAAAGGGCACAATCTTCAGCACGTCGCGGTAGGTCGGGCCTGGCGGGATGGCTGGACCGGTCGGGATATCCACGCCCCATCGTGAGCGGACGATCTCCTCCATTGCCGTGATCACCGCGGCGTCGTACCAGGTGCCAGCCAATTGGCGTAGCTCACGAATTGCCTCAGCCGGGGTCTTGACAGTTGGTCGAAAGACACGGGCCTGCGTAATCGTGTCGAAGGCGTCGCACGCGTTAACGATCCGTGAGCCAAGCGGAATTTCCGCGCCCTTCAGGCCGATGGGGTAGCCAGCCCCATCCCAGCGTTCGTGGTGATGCATGACGATCAACGCAACATCTCTCTGTTCCGGGTGTTCAGCAAGAATTGCCGCCCCCTCGGTGGGGTGAGTCTTGATGATCTCGTACTCCTCCGGTGTGAGTTTGCCCGGCTTCAGCAGGATCGAGTCGGGAATCGCGATCTTTCCCAGGTCGTGCAGAATCCCGCCAACCCGGATGGTGTTGCAGGCATCCTCGCTCAGGTGCAGCATTCGCGCAACCGTTTCGCACATCTCGCCGACCCGTTGGGAATGACCAAATGTCTGGCCGTCGCGCTTGTCAACGACTCGGCTCTGCATGATGAACGAATCTCGTAACCACTGGTCGAGCCGGTTCTGCTTTTGCAGGCTCGCCCGGTAAACCAGCAAGGGACCATAAAGGAGGAACACGCCCAACCGTTGGGGCATGGGGAAGAGCAGGAATTGGTATATGAGGTAGCCGACGACCGGGAGCGCGATATAAGTCAACCAGCTGCCGGCCACCGTGTTCTTCGCCAGATGCCAGAAGCTCGAGCCCTGGAGCAGCGAGAAGAAGGCCGCGACCAAGCCGTCGTTGAGGGCAACGATCAGAACGATGACGAAGGGTTGGATGAGGTACCAGGTCGGCTGCGGGCTAATGGGCGCTGCGGGAAAGCCAAGCGCCGCCAGCCCAAGGCCCGGGAGGCCGTAGACCAAGGCAAACATTCCGCGAGAGAAGAGAAACCGATTCCACGGGATCGTCTTTCCTGGAATTCGTTCGTCCATGGTCCCCAGCGCGGCAACCCACATCACTGCCCATGGTGGAAGCGTGAGGAGGGCACCAAAGAGTGGAGCGAGCCCTACAGTGAGCGAGGCACCGTAGCGGGTCTTCATGGGGGCGAACGACGACAGGAACGTGAGGATGAGGAGGATCAGACCGCGAGTCACGATGTCATCCCGAAAGGAATGGAGGTCGTGGGGGGCCTGCAGCGCGGTTGTGACCACGGCAAGGCCCAGCCCGACCAGGGCTACGGTCAGCGCATAGACGGTAAAGAGTCTCGGCCGTGCCATCAGGTCCTCAGTATCTTAATGAGATAACTGGAATTCGAACCGTACCTGACGGCAACAAAAAACCCGGACAAGTGTCCGGGTTTCTTTTGGACTCCCGTCTAGGAATCTACGGAGTGATGTTTGCGCCGCCGGCCAAAATGGCCCCGAGCAGGCCGACAACTACGACGAGTAGCTTCTTCATTGCGACCACCCCCAAAATATTTCCGCAAAAGCCGCGCAGAGAACTCCCGTGGTTTCCCTCACGCTACCGCCCCCCAGTCCGGGCGTAAATCTATCGCCTGGCCACGTGTCGGCCCTGTTGGATGCGAACGGATGTTTGCTACAGGTCGAGCTGGACGGCGTGGGCGGCAGCCTCGGTCCGCGTCTGGACCTGCAGCTTCCGATAGATATTCCGCAGGTGCGATTTGACCGTGCCCTCGCCGAGGCCGAGCCGGTTGGCGATCGCTTTGTTCCCCTTGCCCTCCACGACCATCTTCAGGATCTCGGTTTCGCGTTCGGTCAGGGGTTGGGCCGGCGGTCGACGGGTTCTCTTGAAGGCGGCGCCGAGCCGCACGATGACCCGCCGGGTCAGCACGTCGTCCAGTTGGAAGCGGCCCGCGTGCGCGTCCTGGATGCTGCGGGCGAGGCTCGCCGGATCGACATCCTTTAAGACGTAGCCCGAGGCGCCCGCGGCGACCATCTCGACAATGTCCTCTTCCGCCTCGGAAACGGTCAACGCGAGGATCACCCGCTCGGGATCCTCTTCCTTGATCGCCCGGGTGGCGGCGATCCCGCCCATCTCCGGCATGTTGAGGTCCATCAGGATGACGTCCGGTTTCAGCCGACGGGACCCCTCCACCGCCTGGCGGCCCGTCATCGCCTCGCCGACGATGTCGATCTCGGCAAAATCCCGAAGCATGCCCTGCACGCCGGCCCGAAAGATCGGCCGGTCGTCGGCGATCAGCACCCGGACCCGGTTCATTCGGTACGCTCGGGCGGACCGATCAACGTGACCAGGGTTCCCTCAAACGTCTGGCTGACCATCTCCAGCGTTCCGCCGATCAACTCCGCGCGCTCGCGCATGCCGACCAGACCGTATGAGCCGCCCTTCCTCGGGTCCTCAGCGACCCGGCGGACGTCGAAGCCGCGGCCGTCGTCTCGGACGGTCATGACCCAGGGCAACGATGACAGATCGAGGACGACCCAGAGGTTGCGGGCTTGGGCGTGTTTGCGGACATTCGAGAGGCTCTCCCGGAGGACCTGGAAGATGACTTCCTTCTGCTCGGGGCCGACGACGTTCTCCTCCCCACGAATGCTGACGTTGGTCTCGACCAGGTTCATCCGACCGAACTGGTCGACGAGCTTCAACACCGACGCGAGCAGGCCCTGGGACCGGATGGTCTTCGGCCGCAGCGACTGGAGAATGTTGCGGGCACCGGCCAGGATCTCCTCCGTCATCGACCGGAGCTGGGGCAACAGCTGGCTCGCATCGTCCGGATCACGCTGGCGCCGCTGCTCGTAATACTTGAACAGGGCAACGACGGCCGCCAGGTCGGAGGCGAGCCCGTCGTGGATCTCGCGGGCAAGGTTCACCCGCTCCTGGAGGACCGCCACCTCGGCGACCTTGATCGCGAGGCTGTGCGACCGCAGCGCGGCGACCGCTTCCACCGCCAGGTCCTCCAGCCGCACGGCGTCGCGGCGGTCGAGGCGCCATGGCGTGCGGCGGAGCAGGACCAGGACGCCGACCGGGCGCTCCAGCGGTGGGGACAGGGCGATGGCGGCCATGCCGCGATAGCCGGCGTCGACCCAGACGGCCTCGTCGGGGGAAAGCTCCTCGGCGGCCAGGTCCTCGACGGTGAGCACCTCGTTGTTGTCGAGCGCCCGACGGAGCAGCCCGCTGTTGATCGAGGCGGTGCCTTCCGGGACGGCGAGCGACTCGGTGGGCACTCCGGCGCGGAGGACGAAGCGGCGCTGCTCGCCGACGGTGAACACCTGGGTAGCGTCCACCTGGAGGAGGTCGAGGGCTTGCTGCGCGGCCGCCAGCAGGATGGTCTGAAGAGGGCCGGCCGTCTGCTCGGGAACCAGGCGCGCCGGCGGCGCCTCCGCAGGGGCTGGCTCCTGGACTGCCGCGGGCGCCGGCTCGGGGGCGGCGGGTATGGATTCCGGAACGGTTTCTGGCGCCTCGGCCAGGACTTCGTCAGCTGCCGGGGCCTCAGGCTCGGACGCGTCGTAAGGTTCGGGCGGAGCCGCCGGCGCTTCGGCCTCTACAGGCGGCGGCGCGGGAGCCGTCTCCGTTACAACAGCGGACTGCGGTGTTGGTGCTGCTTCGGCCGTGGGCGCCGGTGCGGCCAGCGGCTCGGCAACCGCGGCGATCGGCGGCGCGGCAGCCTGGGTCCGCTCCATCGAGCGCGCGAACAGTTCGAAGAAATGATCGAGAACCTGGCGCTCGTCAGGGCTGAGCTCCCCATCGACGCCGGCGATCAGCTCGCTGGCGCTGGCGCGTGGCTCGTGCCATTCGCCTGCCGGCTCGACCGCCTCCCGACGGAGCCGGCGGATCAGCTCACGCAGCCGCTCGGCCGCCGCCGCACGCTCTTCGACGCTCGGTTCCCGGCCCTGGGCGTGCGCCAGCTGGTCGGCGATCTCCGGAAAATTGACCTCGAGGTAGTGAACCAGGACATCGTGCATGGTGTTGTTTTGATCCGACTCCAACTAATCAACGCGGTGAGCGAAAACCTGTCAAGGGCTGTTCGGCGGATGGCGCTCACGACGCGATCCGTGTACAAAGATGTTACGGGAGCCATAGATATAATGTCGGAGTCTCGCGGCTTGCCCCAGGACTTGTGATCTTTATTGACTGCTGAAACAGCCACCGTTCGGCTCTCCTACATCATCAACCACGATGTGACGAGAGCCGCCATGCAGAACTTCTCGGCACGTACCGGGATATCGTTGGCTGCCGACTCAGCCGACGGTTACCAGATCCCACCCGGACTGCCGCAGAACGATTTCTGCCTGATCATGCAGAACTTCGGCCGCTGCGAAATGGTGCCGACATCGTCGGCGACGCCACTTGGCGAAGAGCCGCAATTGCGATACGACGGCGCCGGGATTGGTCACCTCATCATTCCCATCTGCGACGATCATCATCTGCTCGGCCGCCTGGTCAGCGAGCCGTTCGCGGTGACCAAGCCCGATTTCGCCACGGTCTACGAACTGGCGCGGGCGTTGCCGGTGCATCCGGACAACCTGATGCGCGCGGTGCAGTCGGTCCCGGTTGTCTCGCAGACCAACATCATGGAAGCGGCCAACCTGGTCCACACGCTGGTGCAGCACGTCGTGGCGCAGAACTACAAGCACCAGGACGAGCTCACCGTGCTTCGCGCCTTCGACAGCATCATGACCAACCTCAGCTACGAGGTGCTGAGCGACATGATCCTCAACCTGGGGATTCGATTGCTTCGCGGTCAGAGCGCGCTCTTGCTGCTCGCCGGCGACGAGGGGCAGCGCGAGGAAGCCTACTCCGGCCCCGAACCCAATGGCACCGGCGACCTGCGCAAGCTGCTGGTCGAGATGAGCGACTTCGTGCTGCAATCGAAGCGGCCGCTTTCGGTCCCCGATGCGTCGCAGAGCCCGTGGACCCAGTTCCTGCTCGGACGGCAGGAGGTCAAAGGCTCGGTCACGATCACCCCGCTGCTCCAGCAGGACCGCATTCGCGGAACCCTTGGGATCTACGCGCCGGACGCCAGCCGCGATCCCGAATCGGATCTCCACCTGCTCTCGATGCTCGCCGCCCAGGCCGTCAACAGCCTGGTGATGCTCGAGCGGTTGGTGGCCAGCGAGGAGCAGGCGCTGACCGATAGCCTCACCGGGCTGTACAACTACCGTTTCTTCCAGGAAAGCCTGCAGCGCGAACTGAGCCGGGCGTCCCGGAGCCGGTCGCCGCTTTCGCTGATCGTGCTCGACCTGGACAACTTCAAGCTGATCAACGACAGCTATGGGCATCCGCTTGGCGATCGCGTGCTTCGACACCTCGCCGATCTCATCCAGCGCCATAGCCGCAAGGCGAACGTGGTCGTCCGCTACGGTGGCGATGAGTTCTGCATCATCGTGCCCGAGGGCGACCTGGATACGGCCCGTGGTGTATCCGAACGCGTGCTCACCGAGATCCGCAACAGCCCCTTCGCCGATGAGGCGCACGGTGTGCCCCCGCAGAGCCTCACGGTCAGCGCAGGCGTCACGTCCTACCGGCCCGAGGAAGACAACGCCTTCTCGTTCTTCAAGCGCGCCGACGAGAATCTGCTCACGGCGAAGCGCACCGGGAAGGATCGGGTCGTCGCCGAGTAGTTAGCGGCGGCGGTAGGGGCGAGCGAGCACCCGTCGGATCACCCACGGGAGCGCAGCCGCAACCAACGGTTGCTCCATGACCGCGAGAATCCGCTGAAGCTTGGGGAAGAGTTCGGACGCCTTGTGCTCGAGGGCAAAGCCGTGCTCGTTGAGTCGGGCCGCGGCCCGCTCGAGTTCGACAGCCTGCTCGAAGGCATAGGTGGACAGCTCCGACGCGCGGCGGGACGCCTTGCGGTAGGCGCGCCAGACGGACACCAGCGCGTAAATGAGGATGACGAGGCCGACGCCGGCGCAGGCGACGCCGACGATGAGCAGCGCTACTCTTCGGCCTCCTCCGTTCCGCCCACACCGGCGATGGTGGCGACGGTGTCGCCCTCATCGAGCCGCATGATGATCACGCCCTGGGTCTGCCGGCCGGCGACCCGGATGTTCTCGATCGGCGTGCGGATCACCTGGCCGCCCTCTGAGATGACGATCAGCTGCTCCTCTTCGGGATTGACGACGACCCGCATCCCAACCAGGGGACCGGTCCGCTCCGTCACCGCCATGGTGTAGACACCCTGGCCGCCGCGCGAGTGGGCCGGGTACTCCTCCAGCGGCGTGAGCTTGCCGTAGCCGCGTTCCGACACCACGAGCAGGTGGGCACCTTTCCGGACGATGTCGAAGCCCGCCACCAGCGCGTCCTTGCGCAACGTGATCCCGCGCACTCCCGTGGTGTCCCGACCCATTGGGCGCACTTGCTTCTCGCTGAAACGGACCGCCTTGCCGTCGGTGGTGGCGATGATCAGCTCGTCCGATCCCGAGCTCAGCTTGACCCAGTTCAACTCATCGCCTTCGGTCAGGTTGATCGCAATCAGGCCGTTGCGCCGAACCTGGCTGTAGAGGCGCGCCGGTGTCTTCTTGATGGTGCCTTGCTTGGTCACCATGACCAGGTAGCGGTCCTCCGCCCAGTCGGTGATGCCGATGACCGCGGTGATCTTGTCCTTGGGGTCGATATCGATCAGGTTTGCCGCCGGCAACCCCTTGGCCTGCCGGTTGACATCGGGAATCTCGTGGACTCGCAGCCGGAAGACCGAGCCGTGGTTGGTGAAGAACAGCATGTCCGAGTGCGTGGAAGCGATCGCCAGGTGCTCCACGAAGTCGGATTCCACGCGCGCCGCGCCGAGGATGCCCTTGCCCCCGCGGCGCTGCGGCCGGTAGGTGGTCGCCGGCACCCGCTTGACATAGCCGCGGTGCGTGAGGGTGACGACCACGTCTTCCTTGGGAACCAGGTCCTCTTCGTTGAGCTCGACCGAGCCCTGGAAGTCGAGCGTGGTCCGGCGAGGATCGCCGTACTTCTTCTTGAGCTCGGCCAGGTCGTCCTTGATCAGCAGCATGATCTTCGCTTCGTGCTGCAGAAGATCTTCGAGGTAGGCGATTCGCTTGATGACCTCCTCGTACTCCTCCAAGACTTTGTTGCGCTCGAGGCGTGTGAGGCGGCCGAGCCGCATGTCGACGATGGCCTTCGACTGCCGCTCGGAGAGCTTGAAGCGCTCCTGCAGGCGGTCCTGCGCGGTCTTCTCGTCCTGAGACTCACGGATCGTCTTGATGACGGCGTCCAGGTTGTCGAGGGCGATCTTCAGGCCTTCGAGGAGGTGCGCCCGTTCGCGAGCACGCTCGAGCTCGTAGCGGGTGCGGCGGGTTAGGACGTCGCGACGATGATCGATGTGATGCTGAAGCAGCGCCTTCAGGTTCAGGACCACCGGTCGCCCGTCCACCAGCGCCAGCGAGATCACCCCAAACGTCGTCTGCAGCGCGGTGTGCTTGTAGAGGTTGTTGAGGACGGTCAGCGCCCGCGCATCTTTCTTCAGCTCGATCACGATCCGCATACCCTGGCGGTCGGATTCGTCGTTGAGGTCGGCGATGCCGTCGAGCTTGCGCTCGCCGACCAGGTCGGCCGCGATCCCTTCGCGCCCGATGATGATGCCGCCGGTGGGGAAGTCGGGCCCACGCACCATCTTCATCAGGTCCTCGGTGGTGGCGTCCGGATGATCGATCAGATAGATCTCGGCGTCGCACACCTCGCCGAGATTGTGCGGCGGGATGTTGGTGGTCATCCCGACCGCGATTCCCGATGAGCCGTTGATCATCAGGTTGGGCAGGCGGGCGGGCAGCACGAGCGGCTCTTGCCGTGTCGCGGAGTAGTTGTCGCCGAAGTCGACGGTGTTCTTCTCGAGGTCGACCAGCAATTCGGCCGCAATCGGGGCCAGCCGCGCTTCCGTGTACCGGTAGGCGGCCGCCGAGTCGCCGTCGATCGAGCCGAAGTTACCCTGGCCATCCACCAGCGGGTAGCGCAGCGAGAAATCCTGCGCCAGTCGCACCAGGCTGTCGTACACGGACTGATCACCGTGCGGGTGGTAGTGCTTGAGCACCTCACCGATGATGGCCGCACACTTTTGGTAGCGGGCCCCCGGGGTCATCCCCTGGTCCTGCATCGCGTAGAGGATGCGGCGATGGACGGGCTTGAGGCCGTCGCGAGCATCGGGTAGCGCCCGGCTCACGATGACACTCATCGCGTAGTCCATGTAGCTCGAGCGCATTTCGTTCTCGAGCTGCAGGGGCAAGACGGTACCGATGTTCAGTGGTTCCATTTAGACCTCGCCGCGCACGGAAATGGTTCTAGTTGTTGTCAAACCGTTTGAGCACGATACAGGCATTCTGGCCGCCGAAGCCGAAAGAATTCGACATGGCCACCTGGATGTCGTGGCGGCGGGGCTCATTGGGCACATAGTCAAGGTCGCAATCGGGATCCGGGTGTTCCAGGTTGATGGTCGGATGCACGATCCCATTGTTGATGCTGAGGATGGTCGCAATCGCTTCGACGGCGCCGGCCGCGCCCAGCAGGTGGCCGATCATCGACTTTGTGCTCGAGATCGGAATCTGCTTGGCCCGATCGCCCATCACCCGCTTGATGGCGGCGGTCTCCGACTTGTCGTTCAATTGCGTCGAGGTGCCGTGTGCGTTGATGTAGTCGACCTGTTCTGGCTGAACGTGCGCATCCTCGAGCGCCTTCGCCATGGCGCGGGCAGGACCGTCCCCGTCCTCTTCCGGCATCACGATGTGAAAGGCATCGTCGGTGACGGCAAATCCGATGATCTCGCCGTAGATCTCCGCCCCACGGCCCCGGGCATGTTCGAGCGACTCCAGTACCAGCATGCCCGCGCCCTCGCCAGGGACGAAGCCGTCACGGTGCGCATCAAAAGGCCGGCTCGCCTTGGTCGGATCCTCCGAATAGGTCGAAAGCACCTTCATCGCGGCGAACGAGGCCAGTCCAAAGCGACAGAGATTGGCTTCAGCGCCGCCGGCGAGCATGACGTCGGCATCGCCACGTTGCAGGACGCGGTAGGCATTCCCCAGCGCCTGCGTCGACGCCGCGCAGGCGGTGGTGTCGGTGTTGTTCGGGCCCTCGAGCCCAAACTGGATCGCGATCTGACAGGACGCCATGTTGGGAATGACCCGCGGGACGAAGAACGGTGAGATGCGGTCCGGTCCGCGCTCGCCGCGGAGCGCGAAGGCCTCGATCTCTTCCGAGATCTCCTTGAAGCCGCCGATCCCAGTGCCTACCTCGCAGCCAATGCGCGTGCGGTCCTCTTTCGCCAACTCGATCCCGGACTGATCGATCGCCATCTTGGCCGCGGCGACCCCCACCTGGCTGAAGCGGGCCATGCGCTTGGCTTCTTTGAAGTCCATATAGTTCCGTGGATCAAAATTCTTGAGCTCCGCCACGGTCTTCACGGGCAGGTCCGAGACGTCGAACGTGGTCGCAATCCCGAGGCCGGATCGTCCTTCGATCAAGCTGTCCCAGAACTCCCTGAGGTTGTTGCCGTTCGGCGCCAGCACGCCCATGCCGGTGACCACCACGCGGTGCTCCCGCCGGACCCCATTCCCTTCCATGTCGTCATGTTACGAGAGGGGCAGATTTATGTGCTGGCTGTTGCGGTGTGATCACCACGGACTGCACCGAAGCGGCAATCGTCGCGACGACCTGCTGCTGGACGGCATCCCGGGCTACGCGGACGGCGTTGTAGGTCGCCCGCGCATCGGAGCGGCCATGGGCGATGACGGCAACGCCGTTGACACCCAGGAGAACGGCCCCACCGAACTCGCGCCAATCGGCGCGCCGGCGGACCGCCCGGAGCTTGGGACGGATCAGGAGCCCGCCGAGCGTCGCCAGCGGGTCGCCACGGACCGCGTCCCGCATGCTCTGGAAGACGAACTCGGCGGCGCCTTCCGCGGTCTTGATCAGGATGTTGCCGCTGAAGCCGTCGGTGACCACGACGTCCGCCTTTCCTTTGAAGATGTCCTTGCCTTCGATGTTGCCGATGAAATTGATCCCTGGCAGCGCCCGAAGCAAGGGTTCGCTTGCCTGGACGAGCTGGTTGCCTTTGCCGGCCTCCTCGCCGTTGCTGAGCAGGGCCACCCTTGGCGCCTGGACGGCCATCAGCTTCTCGGCGTAGACGCTCCCCATGAGCGCGTACTGGACGAGGTGCTCCGGCTTGGCATCCGTGTTCGCCCCGACGTCGAGCAGGAAGCAGTTTTTTCCGCTCGCGGTCGGGATGATGGAACCAATCGCCGGCCGATCGATGCCGGGGATGCGGTGCAGGCCGAAGAGGGCCGCCGCCATGACCGCCCCGCTGTTTCCGGCGCTGACGAAGCCGTTAGCCCGCCCGTCCTCGACCATCGTGCAGGCCCGGACAATCGACGAGTTCTTCTTCGTTCGAACCGCCTGCGCCGGGTGTTCGTCCATGGCAATCACCTCGGGCGCATCCTCGATCTCGGCCCACTTCCCGGCGCCCGACGCGGCGAGCGCGGCGTCCACCTTCTCCTTGACGCCCACAAAGATCACTTCGACGCCCAGCTCGCGATGGGCCTGGACGCCGCCCGCGACCACCTGTTCAGGGGCGAAGTCACCGCCCATGGCGTCAAGCGCGATTTTCACGAGACCCCGGCCGGGTGATGGCGCCTAGATGTCCAGGTTGCGCACAGTCTTGGCGTGCGTCTGGATAAAGCGTTTGCGTGGATCCACTTCGGTGCCCATGAGGACGTCGAAAATCTTGTCGGCCTCGACCGCGTCTTCGATCTCGACCCGCAGCAGCATGCGATTCTGCGGATTCATGGTCGTCTCCCAGAGCTGCTCGGGATTCATCTCCCCAAGACCCTTGTAGCGCGCGACCTCTGGTTTTCCCTCCATCTGCGACAGCTTGCGGTTCTTCTGCTCGTCGGTATACGCGTACGAGATCTGTTTGCCACGCGTGATCTTGTAGAGCGGCGGCTGCGCGATGTAAAGATACTTGCCAACGATCACCTGCGGCATGTAGCGGAAGAAGAACGTCAATAGCAATGTACGAATGTGAGAGCCATCTACGTCAGCATCTGTATTGTGGGCTGCCAACCCACCAACACCGCAGATGAAATTTTCGTCGCCCTCCACTGAGAAGTCGTAGACGTACTCGCCGGTCGGCTCAATCGTCTCAACTTGCTTAACCTCGAGGCCGACCAGGTCGCGACCGGCACTCGTCCAATTTTCGGTCCTTTCGAGGGGCCGGTCCAGATGCGCAACCAGCGACTTTCCCAGTGGATGGCGGCGCCAGACCTGGAGCGTTCTCCGCAACTGCTGCTTGCGGCCAACCGAGAGGGTAAAGAAGGGCTGCTTGGTCTGAATTGGAAGCGATGGATCGGTCGACGCGGCTCCGTGCCGCAAGCTCGCGAAGATTCCAAGCTGGCCGAAGAGGTAAAGGAGTCCGTCTTTCAACATTGCTGAATTCGTGGTAACCGACCAATTAGTTTTGCCGATGGTTCCATCTCCCAGGAAGTAGCCCTCCAAGAAGGCGAACTGGAGATCTTCGGGAAGGTTGAGAACCACGTCGGGCAGACGCTTCTCGTGAGCCTTTCCACCAAGCCCCCAAGCGCGGATCAGACGGGCGGCCATCACGCTGTGGAAGTAGAGCTTGATACCAAGACTGTCGGGATCGTAATAGGCTCGTGGCTTTTCGCCGAAAACATCCCAGATGACCTGGTTGAGTTCCTCGAGGAATGGCTCGTCCTTACGCCCAAGGTTCAAGCTGACCTGGTGCTTACTGAGGGTTCCCTCTGCGACGTACCAGCCGAGGAACCACATCAATTCAGGGGTGATGCCCAGGTAGCGATCAAAGACCTTGTTCTCATGTGCGCGTGGAACGATCTGGATGTCATGACCGATGCCCAGCAAATCCTCATCGGTCAGACCGTCCATCGGCTGATAGTCGCTAATGACACGCCACTTAGCGTTCTTCGATGAGGTATCGCGATCGAACTCCTCTTCAATCTTCGACGGGATCAGCTGGTGCGCGAGCGGCTCACTCCAGTTGATGGCTCTTAAGTAGGACTCGAAACTCGGCTGAATCGGCCGCGATCGGCCGGTCTCCCATTGGCTGATGGTGGCGGCCTGTTTGACGCCAAGTGTATTCGCGACAGCCTGTAACGTTTGCTGGCCTTCGGCTCGGTGAGCTGCCAATCGGCGCCACTCGTCAGAGGAGAGCACAACGCGAGGCTCAGTCCAGAGCTCAGGAACCGCCAGCCTCGCGATCATGCGGCTGGCCGCGAGCGCCCGAGCACTCTCTCCTTTGATGTACAGGTCGGCGGTCACGCCAGCCCGAACAAATGTCGACAGCAGATCGATTGGCCTCGGCTTGGTGTGGCGCCGCGGTAACGAATGCGAGGCCACGAGCTGGTCTCCGACCTTTACCTCGCTGCCTCGTCGGAGCTTAATGACTCCATCCTCGTGCACATATACGCTGTGAGAGCCTGTAACGGCTATCGAGCGTCCGTACCTGGTAGTAATCCGATACAACGGCTCCTCATTGTGATGCCGAATCACCTGCTTGAGGGGGCGGAACCGAGTCTCGCCGGCGCGCTCATCGAAGGAGATGACCTTGTATCCGCGATAATCCCGGCGGCCTTCCAGACAATCATCGATGAATTGGCCGATCTTGACGAGTTCGATTCGGTCATCGCCATCCTGCACCAGCGTCGGTTCGTCGGCATGGACGCTCATGATGATCACATGGTGGTAGCGCAATTTGTTGATGTCGAACTTCTCGCCAATCCCTGTGCCGAGTGCCGTGATCAGGTTTCGGATCTGCTCCGAGGTGAGGATCTTGTCCTCGCGGGCCTTCTCGACATTGAGAATCTTTCCCCGTAGCGGCAGGATGGCCTGAAAGCGACGGTCGCGCGCGCCTTTGGCCGAACCACCGGCGGAGTCACCCTCCACCAGGTAGATCTCACACAAAGCGGGATCGCGTTCGGAGCAATCGGCCAGCTTGCCCGGCAGCGTTGATGACTCGAGCAGAGATTTGCGCTGCACCAGCTCGCGAGCCCTCTTCGCCGCATCACGCGCGCGGGCAGCGACGAGGCACTTCTCGATGATCCGTCGTGCGTCGGGCGGATTTTCTTCGAGGTACTGCGTGAACGACTCGGAGAAGACGGTCTCGACCTGGCCGCGGACCTCCGAGTTGCCCAGCTTCGTCTTGGTCTGCCCCTCGAACTGAGGTTCACGGACTTTCACGCTGATGACGGCGGTCAAGCCTTCGCGCACGTCCTCCCCGGTGAGGTTCGGATCTTGCTCTCGCATCAGATTGATCTTGCGTGCGTACTTGTTCAGCACCGAGGTCAGCGCCGACCGGAAGCCGGTGACATGACTCCCACCTTCGACGGTGTTGATGTCATTGGCGAAGGCCAGGACGTTCTCCGTAAAGCCCTGGTTGTACTGGAGTGCGACCTCGACCGTGTTGCCGTCGATCTCTCGCTCGACGTGAAGCGGCCGTAGGTTCACCCAGCCTTTGTCGCGGTTGAGGTACTTGACGAAGGCGCTGATGCCGCCCTCGAAGTAGAAGGTGTAATCGAGGTCGATGCGTTCGTCGCGGAGCAAGATGGTCAGCCCCTTGTTGAGAAAAGCCAGCTCGCGCAACCGGTGCGACACGATGTCCCAATGAAAGCCGAGCTCCTCAAAGACCTCCGGGTCGGGCCAAAAGCGAATGTAGGTGCCAGTGGTGTCAGCCTTGCCGGTGACCTTCAGCGGCGCAACCGGCGCGCCCCGACGGTACTCCTGGTAGTGCTGTTTGCCGTGGCGCATGACGGTGACCTGCAACCGTTCGGAGAGCGCGTTCACGACCGAAAGGCCGACCCCGTGCAGCCCGCCCGACACCTTGTAGCCGCCACCACCGAACTTGCCGCCCGCGTGCAGCTTGGTCATGACAACCTCGAGGGCCGGCTTGCCCTGGTCTTTCATGATGTCGACCGGGATGCCGCGGCCATTGTCGGCGACCGAGGCCGACCCGTCCTGGTGGAGCGTTACCTCGATCCGGGTGCAGAACCCGGCCAGCGCTTCATCAACGGAGTTGTCGACGATCTCGTAGATGAGATGGTGGAGCCCACGGTTATCGGTGGACCCAATGTACATTCCGGGACGGCGTCTGACCGGTTCCAAACCCTCCAGAACCTGGATGGCCTTGGCGTCATAGGCAGCCGTCGTTTTTTCTTTGGGATTAAGCAAATCGCGTATTCAAATTATACCCAATTCGGGTCCCGAAATTGACCTATGCGAACACCTAAAGCGGAGTGTTTTTAGGCTCCGCCCGGTCAGGCATCAAGACGCCGCGACCGGTGCACTCTCGGTCACCGGCGGCCGCCACCGCAGATCCAACTGACGAGCAGCACGGACCTCGTCGAGGCGCCCGACTGGACCGTCATGCGGGGCGGTCTTGACGAGCTGCGGATCCTTCGCGATCTCTTCGACGATCTGTCCCATGGCGGCGATGAAGCCATCGAGCGAGGCTTTCGATTCCGTCTCGGTCGGCTCGATCATCAGCGCCTCGGGCACGATCAGGGGAAAGTAGATGGTCGGAGGATGAACCCCGAGGTCGATAAGACGCTTGGCGATATCCTTCGCCGACACACCCTGCGCCTTGGCCTTTTTTGCGGTAAGGACGAACTCGTGCATCGATGGCCCGCTGAAGGCGTCGTCGAATAGCTGGCGCAAATGATGTCGCAGGTAGCTGGCGTTGAGCACGGCATTGTGCGCCACGTCATCGATGGTGTTGCCATAGGTGCGGATGTAGGCGTAGGCACGCAGCAGCATGCCGAAGTTGCCGTAAAAGGAGCGGACTTTCCCGATCGACTGCGGGCGCTCGTACTCGAAGCGGAACCCCTCATCGGTCCGCTCAACCGTGGGTACTGGCAGGAAAGGAACCAGATGGACCTTCACGCCGACGGGTCCCGCGCCCGGACCGCCACCACCGTGCGGGGTGGAGAAGGTCTTGTGCAGGTTGAGGTGGACGACGTCGAAGCCCATGTCGCCAGGCCGCGCCACACCGACCATGGCGTTGAGGTTCGCGCCGTCGTAATACATCTGCACGCCGTGTTCGTGGGCCAGCCTGGCGATCTCCACGATGTCCTTTTCGAAAAGACCCGCCGTGTTGGGATTGGTGAGCATCACCGCCGCCGCGCGCGTCGAGATCTTGCTCTTGAAGTCCTTCAGGTCGACCAGTCCGTCGGGACCGGACTTGACGGTCACGGTCTTCAAGTGCGACAGCGTCGCGCTCGCGGGGTTGGTGCCGTGAGCACTGTCCGGCACGAGAACCTCGTCGCGTGTCTCTCCGCGGCTGCGGTGATAGGCCTGGATCATGCGAAGCCCGGTCCATTCGCCATGGGCGCCGGCTGCCGGCTGCAGGCTCATCCGGTCCATCGCCGTGAGCGCCAGCAGAGCGCGCTCGAGCTCCCACATCAGTCGCAGCGCGCCCTGCGCGCGCGCGGGTGGGTGGTAGGGATGCAAGTCGGCGAAGTCGTCGAGTCGAGCCAGCGCCTCATTGACGGCCGGGTTGTACTTCATGGTGCAGGAGCCCAGCGGATAGAGTCCCTGGTGGAGGTTGAAGTTCAGACGGCCCAGCCGGCCATAATGTCGCGCGACCTCGGGCTCGCTGAGCGACGCGATCGGCAGCGGGGATAGGCGCCTGAGCGCCAGCGGCACGATCTCGTCGAGCGGTCGCGTCTTGACGCCCACCGCCGGCAGCCGCGGGCTCGGCCGCTGCTGGCTGCCCAGCTCGAATAGCAACGGCTCGCTCATGCAAGGACCTCGAGGTAGCGCTCCATGGCGCGCGGCTGGTTGAGCTCGGTGGTGGAAACGAGCAGCGCATCCGAGAGCTCAGGGAAGAACCGTCCGAGGGGTAGCCCCGGGAGGACGCCCCGTTCGAGCATGAACGCCTGCGTTTGCTCGGCGGGATAGGGCGTGTGTACGACGAACTCCCAGAGAAAGGGGGCGTCGAAGGCCAGCCGGTAGCCCTTGCGTTCCACCAGCTGAGCCGCGAGGTGGTGGGCGCGCTGCGCGCTTAGCTCGGCGAGCTGCTTCAAGCCCTCGCCTCCCATATGGGCGAGGTAGACGGTGGCCGCGATCGCCATCAAGGCATGGTTGGTCGTGATGTTGGAGGTCGCATGCTCGCGCCGGATGTGCTGCTCGCGGGCCTGGAGTGTGAGGACGTAGCCGCGACGGCCCTGCGCGTCGACGGTGGCACCCACCAGCCGTCCGGGCATCCGCCGCATCAGCGCTTCCTTACACGCGATGAAGCCAACGTATGGACCGCCGAAGGACAGCGGAATCCCGAGCGGTTGTCCATCACCGACCGCCAGGTCGGCGCCATAGTCTCC
>WNFD01001852.1_pt1 | contig 22626 bp, 15 predicted proteins | sample 5400491 | NCBI WGS metagenome assembly WNFD01 (sample SAMN13153343, study PRJNA577476) | soil metagenome | isolation source: 120 cm saprolite under Douglas fir tree site 2 hole 2 replicate 2 | place: USA:California | collected 2015-04-18
ACCTTTCGGCGGATGCGCAGAATGTGATGCGTCAGGGCTTTGCCGGCATGTTGTGGTCCAAGCAGTTCTATCACTACGTAATTAAGGATTGGCTGCAAGGCGATCCGGGCAATCCTCCCCCGCCCGCCGAGCGCCGCAAGGGTCGGAATCACGAGTGGACCCACTTGTATAACGCGGACGTTATCTCCATGCCTGACAAGTGGGAATACCCGTGGTATGCCGCTTGGGACCTAGCGTTTCACTGCATTCCGCTCGCACTCGTGGATTCTGACTTCGCCAAGGAACAGCTCACGCTGATGCTGCGCGAGTGGTACATGCATCCCAACGGGCAGATTCCGGCATACGAGTGGGCATTCGGCGATGTCAATCCTCCCGTACATGCCTGGGCGGCGTGGCGGGTTTACAAAATCGACAAGAAGCGTAAGGGAAAAGGCGATCGCGCATTTCTGCAGCGTGTCTTCCACAAGCTGATGCTGAACTTCACCTGGTGGGTGAATCGCAAAGATGCCGACGGCATGAACATTTTTCAGGGCGGTTTTCTCGGCTTGGACAACATCGGCGTCTTCGACCGCAGCGCGCCGTTGCCCACAGGCGGCTATATCGAACAATCTGACGGAACCAGTTGGATGGCAATGTATACGTTGAACCTCCTGGCCATCGCTCTGGAACTGGCAACAGAGGAGCCGTGCTACGAGGATGTCGCCAGCAAGTTCTGGGAGCACTTTATCTATATCGCCCACGCTATGAGCCATCGCGGCCACGACAGTATGGGGTTATGGAACGAGGAAGATGGCTTCTTTTATGACGTGCTCAAGCTGCCGGACGGCAACCAGTTCCCCATGAAGATCCGCTCCATGGTGGGATTGATCCCATTGTTCGCGGTGGAAACCCTGGAACCGGATGTTCTCGACAAGCTGCCAGATTTCAAGAAACGTCTGGAATGGTTCATCGACAACCGTCCCGATCTGACCGCAAACTTGGCTTGCATGCGGACCGAGGGGATGGGCGAACGCAGATTGCTGTCCATCGCGGACCAGAACCAGTTGCGCAGTATTCTAAAGTTCATGTTGGACGAACGCGAGTTCCTGTCACCGCATGGCATCCGCGCCCTTTCACAGTTTCATCGCGACAATCCGTACAAGCTCACCGCGCAGGGCATGGAGCACCGCGTCGACTATGAACCAGGCGAATCGTCGACCGGACTGTTTGGCGGGAATTCCAATTGGCGCGGTCCGATCTGGTTCCCAGTGAATTACTTGCTGGTCGAGTCACTCCAGAAGTTTCATCACTACCTGGGCGACGACTTCAAAGTTGAGTTCCCAACCCGATCGGGAAAGATGATGACGCTGTGGGAAGTGGCGGGAGAATTGTCGCGTCGCATGACGAGTATATTTCTTCAGGATGGCAAGGGCCGCCGACCGGTCTTCGGGAATCTCGAAAAATTTCAGACCGACCCACACTGGCGTGACCTGTCCTCTTCCACGAGTACTTCCACGGTGACTCGGGAGCCGGAGTAGGCGCTAGTCATCAGACCGGATGGACGGGTGTGGTCACCAAGTTAATCCAACAGAGCGGAGAGTCCCGCGAACGATCTCGCGGACGAAAGAAAACAGAACCAGCGGTTGCCGAGGTAGCTGCAGACTGAATTCATAAGGAGCAATGCAAATGAAAGCCATTAGTGTATTCCCAGGCAAACCTAACAGCGTGCACGTTGCCGATTTGCCCAAGCCCTCGTTGGATCAAGTGCCGAACGGACGCGGCGTACTAGTGAAGGTTCTGCGCGTTGGTGTTGACGGAACCGACAAAGAAATCAACGCCGCCGAGTATGGCGCAGCGCCTCCAGGATACGATTTCCTGGTCATTGGCCACGAAGGCTTCGGTCAGGTGGAAGCTGTTGGGCCGAACGTGACCGAGGTGAAACCCGGCGACTACGTAGTGGCCACTGTGCGCCGGCCTGGCAACAGTATCTATGACCTGATCGGCACGAATGACATGACCACCGATGACACCTACTACGAGCGCGGCATCAACCTGCGCCACGGGTACTTGACGGAACACTACGTCGATGACGTCGAATTCATTGTCAAAGTACCGAAAGGCCTGAAGCATGTCGGTGTGCTGTTGGAGCCCACTACCGTGGTGGAAAAAGGAATCCACCAGGCGTACGAGATCCAGCGCCGTCTAAAGGTGTGGCATCCGCGTAAGGCTGCGGTCATGGGCGCCGGTACGATCGGTTTGCTCGCCACGATGGTGTTGCGTCTGCGTGGTCTGGATGTGACCACGTTTGCCCGTAATCCCAAGCCCAATCTGAACGCGGAATTGATCGAAGCGCTAGGGGCGCGGTATCTCATAACCCAGGAACTACCGATTCTGGAAGGCGGAAAAAAATTCGGGCCGTTTGATTTGATCTTCGAAGCAACCGGCAACTCCGGTGTCGTCTTCGACAGCATGCAAGCCCTTGGCAAGAATGGCGTTCTGGTACTTTCCAGCGTGACCGGCGGCGATCGCATGATCCAGGTTCCGGCTGACCGAATCAATCTGGAGTTTGTCCTCGGAAACAAAGTGATGGTGGGCACTGTGAACGCCAATCGCGAATACTTCGAGATGGGCGTGCGCGACATGGCTCAGGCCGAAGCCGAATATCCTGGTTGGCTGAACCGGTTGCTGACCGATCCCGTGCGCGGCCTCGAGAATTACACCGACCTCTTCAAGAAGCTGACCACCTCGAATGGTTCGATCAAAGTGTTCTGCGAGGTCGCGGACATCTAATCGCCTCGATCGTCAGTATCCAGTCGCTGGAGCGCAGTTATGAGTGCACAGAAGAAAATTCGTATTGTGATTCTCGGCGGTGGCTTCGCTGGTCTACACGCAGCCATGCACTTGGACCAAACTCTGGCTCGCGATCCGGATATTGAGATTACCCTGGTGAACCGCGACAATTTCTTTTTGTTCACCCCCATGTTGCACGAAGTCGCAGCCAGTGATCTTGATCTGACGAACATCGTCAACCCGATCCGCAAACTTCTCAAGCGGGTGAACTTTTTTGCGGGAGAAGTCGAGTCTATCGATCTCGACCGGAAGCGCGTGAAGGTCTCGCATGGCTTCGACCATCATCACCATGAGCTGAATTATGACCATCTGGTGATCGGGCTTGGCTCGATCACGAATTTTTACAATCTGCCCGGCCTTCAAGAGCGGGCACTAACGATGAAATCGCTGGGCGATGCCATCCATCTTCGGAACCGCCTGATCTCTCTCCTGGAAGAAGCCGATAGCGAGTGTTGCGCCAATGTCCGCGGTCCGCTGCTTACTTTCGTCGTGGCGGGCGGCGGATTTGCCGGTGTAGAGACTATCGCGGGAATCAACGACTTCGTGCGTGAGGCCGTCCGCTTCTACTCCAATCTCCGCGAAAACATGCTGAAGGTTTTTCTGGTTCATCCCGGCGGCGTGATCTTGCCCGAATTGGGCGAGAAATTGGGACTATATACGCAGAAGAAACTCGCCGAACGTGGCGTGGAGATCCGAGTGAACACCAGCGTTTCCGCCGTTTCCGATCGTGGTGTCCAGCTCAGCACAGGCGAGATGATTGAAACGAAGGCCCTGATCTGGACAGCCGGTACGTCTCCTAACCCTGCCCTCAACAGCCTTCCGTGTAGCAAAGAACGTGGCCGATTGAAGGTGGACGAGATGCTGCGGGTACCGGATCGGCCCGGAGTTTGGGCGTTGGGTGACTGCGCGCTCGTTCCGGATGGAAAGACGGGTCAGTATCATCCTCCAACCGCCCAGCACGCGCTGCGCGAAGGCAAAGTGCTCGCGAAGAACCTGATTGCGTCTGTGCGCGGCGGTGTCATGAAACCGTTCTCCTTTTCGACCATTGGCCAATTGGCAGCCATCGGCAGGCGCACTGGTGTAGCCAACATTTTCGGAATCAATTTCTCTGGGTTTGTTGCGTGGTGGTTGTGGCGAACCATCTATCTAAGCAAACTGCCCAGGTTCGAGAAGAAGCTTCGTGTGGCGCTGGACTGGACTTTGGACTTGCTATTTACGAAAGATCTCGTCCAGTTCCAGACCTTCCGGGCCCCAACTGTTTCGCACACAATTGACGATATCGAAGCACGGCCCGTGGCAGCATCAGCAAATGTCGCGCAGATCGGTTCGTAGGAAGAACGTGCGATGATTCGCTTTGGTCAGGACGTATGCGGAAACCTGGAAGCGGCCTTGCGTCGCGAGTGGCTCGAGACCAACGGTCTCGGAGGCTTCGCCTCCTCTACCATCAACGGGATCAATACCCGGCGCTATCACGGTCTACTGGTCGCGGCCACCAAACCGCCTGTAGGGCGCTTCGTTTTGTTATCGAAACTTGAAGAGACTCTGTTGGTAGGCGACCGATCCTTCGATCTCTCGGCTAACCGTTACCCCGGCGTCGTACATCCACAGGGCTTCCGGTACCTTAAGCAGTTTCGCCTTGACCCCTTCCCAGTTTTTACATTTGAAGTGGAGGATCTGGAAATCGAGAAGACCGTCTTCATGGTGCAGGGCGAGAGCACGACAGTTATTCAATACGAGATCAAGGACCGTGGTACCTTCCTGCCCGACAGAATCGCCCTCGAGATCCGACCCCTCATCGCGTTTCGCGATTATCACAGCACGACCCACGAGAACGGATCATTAAACTCGAAGGTCGAAGTGCTCGCCGGAGTGGCGAGCGTCACTCCCTATGCCGGACTCCCGACCCTTTACCTCGCGCACGACGCCAAGCAACTCGAGCAGGGAGGCGGCTGGTACCGCAATTTCGAGTACGACGCCGAGCGTGAACGCGGCCTGGATTTTGTGGAAGATCTCTTTAATCCCCTTGTGCTCCACTTCGATCTTAGCTCCAGCAGAAAAGCAACCGTCATAGCCTCCACTAACCCGCGAAACGCGGCGAATGCCGCTCAGTATCGGCAATCCGAGACCTCCCGGCGACGTGCCAATGTGATGCGCGCACCGAGGGAGGACGAATTTGTCAAAACCTTGACCGCCGCTACTGACCAGTTCATCGTCGAGAGGGGTGGACAGAAGACAGTCATCGCCGGTTACCACTGGTTCAGCGACTGGGGCCGCGACACCATGATCGCGTTACCCGGGCTCACTCTACCGACCAACCGCTACGACGTTGCTCGCAGCATTCTGCGCACCTTTGCTCAGCACGTGGATCGAGGCATGTTGCCGAATCGCTTCCCCGATGCCGGCGAAACGCCCGAGTACAACACGGTCGATGCGACCCTCTGGTTTTTCGAGGCCGTTCGCGCATATCTGGCCTACACCGGCGACTTGGACTTTGTGCGGAATGACCTTTATAGCGTTCTAACCGACATCGTTTCCTGGCATGTGCGCGGCACGCGCTTCGGAATCAAGGTCGATCCCAGCGGGCTGCTTAGTTCAGGGGAGCGCGGGGTTCAACTCACCTGGATGGATGCGAAGGTGGGCGACTGGGTGGTTACGCCGCGCCGTGGCAAGCCTGTCGAAATTCAAGCACTGTGGTACAACGCGCTGTGCATTATGGAGGATCTCGCACAGCACCTCGATGATGAACCTGCCCGCAAGCGTTATGGCGGTATGGCCACACTCACAAAATGGAGCTTCAATCGCCTGCTGTGGAACGAAAAGGGTAACTATCTCTATGACGTCGTGAATGGGGGACCACCGGACGCCAGCATCCGCCCCAACCAGATCTTCGCTGTCAGCCTTCCGTATACTATGCTCAGTCCAGAAAAAGCCGGGCTCGTAGTACGTACCGTGCAACAGCATCTGCTCACTCCCTACGGCCTGCGCAGCCTGGCACCGAATGATCCTCAATACCGTGGCCGCTACACAGGCGATCCTGTAAGCCGCGATGGTGCTTACCATCAGGGAACCGTCTGGCCATGGCTGATGGGACCGTTCATCACTGCTTACATAAAGGTGAACCGAAACAGCGAGCCAGCGAGGCGACAGGCGGAAACTTGGCTGGGTGCATTCAAGGAGCACCTTTCGCATGCGGGTCTAGGTCATATTTCCGAAGTCTGCGGCGGCGATGCGCCTCACCAACCAGGCGGTTGCATCGCGCCGGCATGGAGTGTCGCCGAATTGCTGCGCGCTACCGTTGAGGATGTCCATGGGATCCGGCCGGTGTCGCGAATGCAAGTGAAGACGTTGCCGGAGGCTAATCGGGCAGGCGATAAAGTGCGGGCTTAGGCTTGTTCCATGTGGGCGCCACGGCGTTCTCTGGTGTGTATTGTCCGGGCCTCATCACTGCTCTTGTCTTGTATCCTCCGCTGTTTTGGTACCTCAGCCAAATTACTCATCGAGAGGCTGCTGACCAATACGCTGGGCCTGGTGGCGCTCTTGATCGCTGTGGTAATTCACACTGTGGACGTAGCTATGAGCGTCTTCGGCCTGAAGCTCCAGTCACATCGAGACACGATGAACGTTCTGTCCCTCTGTCACCTCTCTGAGCGATCTGAATCTCACGCATAGACAGCGAACTGGGAGGAAAGATGGTTCGCACTCGGTTCGGAAGAGGTTACTATGGCGCGACTGATTCAATTTCATGTTCCACAGAATTTCAAACCGCCCCAGAGGAAGTGGGTGCCTCTGGAACAGCGGGGCAACATCATCCAGTTTCAGAATGCCGCGATAAAGAAGTCTGCTTAGGCACTTGGGAGACACTGTGCCGACTGTATCTATTCAGTCCATTACGCGCTGATGCAGGGACTGCGATTTGAGGAGCCGTGCATGGAAAGTAATCGGAGTTTATTCATCCCGGTGATTCTGGGTACGGCCAGAATGGGCCGTATGAGCCTGCACGCGGCTCAGCTTGTCACAGGGGAACTGGGCAAGTGTGAGGGCGTTCAAACCGAACTCATCGATATTGCAAAACTTCCCCTCCCAACGAACGATGCGGGCGAGGCGATCAAGCAAGCCGAGTTCTCTGCCAACATGAGCAAGGCAGATGCGTTGGTCGTCGTGTCCCCGGAGTATAACCACGGCTACTCCGGTCTTTTGAAGCATGTCCTGGACAGTTGCCTCAAAGAATACATTCATAAAGCGGTTGGAATTGTAGGGGTGTCAGCGGGGCCGTTCGGCGGAACCAGGGTGATTGAAAACTTGCTGCCGGTGATGCGGGAGATCGGGATGGTTACGATTTTTTGGGATGTAAATTTCTCAAGTGTGCAGAAAGTGTTTGCCGAGGACGGCAGACTTCTCGATGAGTCTTATATTCGGCGCATCGACAAGTTCTTGAAGGAACTCATCTGGATGGCAAAGACGCTACGCCAGGGTCGTGAGCAAATATCTCTGAACTGATCTCGGGAGACAAGGATGGCTGCTGTGGCGAACACTGAAAAAATGATTTGCCCGAGCTGCAGAGTGGAGATGAACCACCACTGCGACAAGCTTGTGTACACCACCGACCCACAAGATGCCGGGCAGACCGATCCTAACCTCGGCGGATTTATCGAGGAATTTCATACCTGTCCCAAATGTGGCTGTGGTGCCTCGCGCCACGCTTAAGTTGCTTCCCAGAATCTCCTCACAACACGATCAATACCATCCTAGTTTCTACGGAACGTTTTCACTTGCCCGTGCGGAAAACCGCTGCACTGGCGTGCTGGACGTGGTCAATGCCTTCAACGTGAGGTTCCGGGATCAATGTCCGAGAGAATGTAAACCTTTTTTGTAAACCCCGGCTCTCTTACGGACGAATCGCGTCAGAGCTCAGCCCGTAAGTATTTAAGAAGATGAGGACAAATGGAGCCCTGATCTGACCCCCTGGGTACTTGGCCTGGGGTTCATTCCAGATTTCGCGGCTTGCAAGTGATTGATCTAAAATGAGTTGGTCGGGGAGAGAGGATTCGAACCTCCGACCCCCTGGTCCCGAAATTCTGGGAATCGGCCAAGTCCATTCTTATTAACGAATATTGAAGGTGCTCCAATCGTATAAGCCCTTCTCATTCTTGTTCGAAGTGGTCATTCGTGGAGCAATTGGAGTCCCAATTGGAGTCCCTACCCACGCTCAGGGTCTCGGAATTTTCCGAAATTGGTGGCCGGGTTTGAGAACCTGCCGCTGATCAACGCGAGCCAACACTTGTTCCTTGTGACGAGGCGGACGAATTTGTCAGATGGGCTGGCAAAAAAACAAGCATTCGGCGGGCATACTTTGTAAGCACCTCTCACGCGACTTGACCTCCGTTGGCCGCTATTAAGCGGTGGAAGTCGCGCGGGGAATTCGGATCGGCTGGGAAGAACATGAGTGCCACTGTCCCTGAGCAAGAATCAGTTCGTCTTTTGTCCAGCGTTATTTGCCTGTTGCAGCTTGCGCAGCTCGCGCCAGCGGGCGTACTGTTCGGCTTTCGCGGGATCAGGATCTTCGTAGCCCTGTAACCAGAATCGGAACCAGTCAACGTTACCCTGCTGTGAAATCAGACGCTCCCAAGGCTTCTCCAGAATGTGCTCTCCTTCAGGCAGATACACCAGTTCGACCGGCTTGCGGAGACGCAACAAGCCCGAGAACCACTCCCATTCGCCCAAGAGAGAACCAGGTCTAATGGCTGCAAGCCGTATCGGTGTCTGTACCTGTTCCAACTGAAAGCCCGGCGCGGATTGCATCCACTGAGCCAACCCTTTACCGAACGGAGCGCCACCATTGATTTGTTCATATTCGGACGCCAAGTCCGACTCTGCGTTAGAGTAAGCTATATATCCGAAATAACCTGCGTCGATACCGTCATTAAGGCTGGCCGCTGCAAATTTGTATTTCGAGTGTGTTAACGCATACTGTACATGCATGCACGTGCGGCTGAAACCTATAATCCCGACTCGTGTTCGATCAATTAGACCCAGGTTATCAAGATGATCGATAAGGCCTTCGTACGAGGCCATCTCGCGGGGATTCTCCTGCGGCGAGACCATATACCTGTCAGCTTCCTTCGGATCGGTGCCCGGATCCCCCCAGTTCTGTCCCTCGTTGGCCTGCACAACTAGGAAGCCTTTATTGGCAAGCGCCTGCGCGGCAAAAGCGGTGGTGTACCTGCCGTCCATCGAGAATCTTTCCGGATTAAAGCCATGCGTTTGGATAATCAGCGGGAATTGTTTTCCTTGTATGAAATCGGGAGGGTGGTATAGTCCACCATCAACCTCATGTCCATCTGTCGCTTTCCAAACAATACGTTCGACATGTGCAAGTCTGAGTTCGTGAAGCCAAGGATTAAGGTCGAGGACTCTTGCAGTCTTTCGAGTGTTAGGTTCCACCGCCACTATCGTCGGGGGGCTGTTGGCATCTTCGTCTAAGCGGATCTCCGGAACTGACATTGCCTTGTCGGGAGCGCTTAGAGGTTTCTCTTTCTCCCATCGTCCATCGATTTTGCGATAGGCCACTTTGCTTGGCTCGCCATTTACTAGTCTTCCGTACTCGAACGTAAGTCGCCCAGTTCTTCGATCATATTGCGGCCGTTTCAAGTCATTTCTCATTGCAATCGGCACAATTTCGCCACTTGGTACCTTGATCTCCGCTGCGTACGGGTTGGATTCTCTTGCCTTTCGTTGATCCGGGTCAGAAATGTTCAGTGGCAGATAAGTTCCGGAAATAGCGATCGACAGGCTGTCCGCGAGCCAGAGCGCTTCATAGGGACCACTCGGGCTTATTGGCGCGTCGAGAAGCGGCTGGGATGTTCGTTTTTCCAGATCCACGAGCACATACCGCAAGTCGCTTCCTCCTTTGAGAGTTCGTTGCAACAACTCATCTTTGTAGTATCTCCAACTCTGTGGATTCACCGGCATACGAGGCAGGATGACGAGATATCTACCATCCGGTGAAAGATACAACGGATGAACTGGAGGAAGTTCGCCTGCTATGTTGATCGATTCGAATTTGCTTGAATTGTCTGTTTTTACTAGGAGATCGCAATCGTCGGCAGATTCTCGCTCCACGCCAGCAATGAGATCGGAAACCCATTGCTTGGCGATAACGATTCCCTCCCGGCGAGCGCGCTCCGTGATGATGGACTCCACTGGTTTCTCGGCCAGTATGACAATGTGATCTCCTTTGGGATTTGCGGCGTAAGACAAGATACTTGTTGGATAATTCGTAAGCCTCTCCAGCTTTCGCCTGCTGCACTTGAACGAATATAGTTGGCGAAGCTCGCTAGGGTTTTCGCCCAGAAATAGGATTGTCTCGTTGTCATCGAGCCAAGTAGGCCGACTGATGGCCTCCCGATTCGAAGAAGAAGACAGCGTTAACAGCACTTCCGGCTTCGGAGACTGAAACGCGTCCGCAGTACGAAACAAGAGGAGAGAATATTCATTCGTATTCTGCTCTAAGTTACCCTTCCGTAATACAACGACAAACTGCTTACCATCTGGTGAGAAGTGGGCCACAAGTCCCCGCGAAGAACCTCCCGCCGTGTAGTTCGGATCGGCAAGGTGGGTCATTCTAATCGAGTCCGACACCGTTGCGGGACGTTTGTCACCAGTCGCATGGGGAGGTGCGGGGGTACTCGCTTGTGCCGCCGACAGCAGCGGAATGCCGACAACCAGGAAATAGGCCCGCCGGTGGGGAGGCAATTTCAATTTTCTCACTCCGTACTGAAGTGTGCTAGACAACCATCAAGCTAGAAATGGAATTTCAGCGACAGTTGGATGGACCTCGGCCCACCGAACTGGTAAATCGGATTAAAGCTTCCGGTGGCTGGATCTGAACTACCCAGACTGCGCGCCAGCGTTGTAGTGGACTGCCCAAAGAAGGGGCTGCTCAGATCACCCTGCGGGTTTGCGAAATTGGGGTGGTTCAGAATATTGAAGAACTCCGCCTTGAACTGTAGGTGGAGCGCCTCATGCAATTTGAATTCGCGGCGTATTGCAAAATCCCATTGCGCCGCACCGAATCCGCGCAGTGCGTTTCTTCCTAGATCACCTTGTCGGAGAGGAAGACCGGTATTGGGATCAGTCGGTGGATTAGTAAAAGCTAGTGGATTAAGTGCTTTCCCACCGGGGTACTGCGATCCACTCAGGTATACGGACTGTCCTGAGACCAAGTCGGGACGCACAGTCGCAAGGAAGGTGCTAGATCCCTGCCCCGCTATAAGAGAAAGGAGCGAGTTGGAAACGTTTAAAGGCAAGGCCGACCGAGCCTGAATGATATTGTCAATGGACCAGTCACCCATGATCGGATGGAGGAGTCCCTTTCGAGAATGTGGCAGATCGTAGCTGATTGCTGCAGAAAAGGAATGCCTAATATCAAAATCTGCTGGCCCACGGTTGATATTTGCGCTGAGCCCGCTGACAAAGAAACTTGCATTGGACAATAGGAACGAGCCCGAAGCGGTATCGATCGCGTGTCCGAGACTATACGACGCTAGAACCTGAAGGCCACGGTAGAGCCGTCGCTGGTACTCCACCTGGAGAGCATCATAATCAGACGACCCGGAATTCTGCACTAGCTCTGCAAAGGAGACATTCGGGTTAGGACTGGGAACCGCTTCCGGCTGGATTAGCCGACGTCCAGCCGCCCCTACGTATGTGACGGAGACAATCTGGCGTGCTCCGATACTCTGTTCTAGGGCAACGTTCCACTGGAGTGTATAAGGCTGCTGTAAGTGCGGATCAAATGCAATAAGCGGCGACGACGTGGCTAGACTGGCTATAGAGATATCCGGCGGCTGGGTTTCGGCTGCTGTTAACGGAAACGACAGATTTGTCGTTTGAAAGTTCGATGCGCCGTATGGATAGCTTCCGGCAACTGCAGCGTCTCCTACTTGCTGCGTCACAAGATCATAAAAAACGCCAAAGCCAGCCCGTAACACTGTCTGCCATTCAGTTCTTGAGAATAGCTGATACGCCACTCCAACCCGCGGAGCAAAATTTCGATATCTCGTCTTCCAGACCGGAGTGCCTAGTGGCGCAGCGGCCAGTGCAGATAAATTGTCAAATCCTGTTACGGCTAGCAGCGGAGGTCCATTTGTTGTCGTAGGGGGAAGTTCCAAGTCCCAACGTAATCCGTACGTAGCTGTCAGGTGAGGAGAAATTCTCCAGGTATCCTGTGCGAAGAGCCCTAAGTCACGAAACAGAAGCGATCCATTTATGCTGTTCGCAACGAAAACGAACAACGGGGATGGATTCTGCTGAACGGTCGACAACACATTATCAAAGCCTACGACTAACTGATAGTTTATCGGTTGAAATACAGGAGAGAGGCGCCTGTAGTCAACACCAAACTTCAGTGCATGCGCTCCGATCTGGTCCGCAACAGTGTTGACGAGATTCCATTGTCTCTGAATCTGATTGGTGCCTCTTCCGGATGACCAATCAGTTCCCTGGAGGGTCGCGATGGCAAAGCCAAATTGCGAGTTCTGAGCCGAAACACCTGCGGGCAGGAAAGTCGAATCCGACGGAACAACTGCGCCTCCGAACGAGTCCAGGGAAGCACTAGTCTGCACGAGATTCCTGCTGTAATTAATTCTAAAATCGTTCGTGAGGTTGGGCCCCGCAATCCATGTCACCCCGATGGTGGTCGTCTGTGTCTTGGTTTTAGTCGATTGTAGCGTGCTAAGCACATTGCCCGGGATACCGCGAGCGACGAGTTCCGAGGGTGCAATAGTGTAACGGCCAAAGAGCAACACATTATTGCCTACTGTGTGATCGATCCGTATACTACCCGCATCTAGCGACGATCTGTTTGAGAAGGAAGAGTTGAATCTGGCCTGCCCTGTGGGGTTTCCTGCAGCATCCAGAACCTCAGGTCCATTCGGCAAAGGATAAGCATTGAGGAACGGACGAATGTCCAGACCCGCGGACTGACGTGCATTTCCGAAAATGGTGCATGTGTTGTCACAGGGAACAGTTGTCAACGCGACTTGTGGCAACCGAAGTCGAAGACCTTCGTACGAGAGGAAAAAGAACGTATGATTCTTCCATATGGGGCCGCCCAGGGTACCACCGAAGTCGTTCTGTCGTTCCTGTGACTTCGGCAATCCGTTGTGGTTCGCAAACCAATCGTTGCCATCCAGAATGTCATTTCTAAAGTAATCGAACAGGTTGCCGTGGAACTGGTTTGTTCCGGGGCGCGTGACGATAGAGATTTGGGCGCCCGGAGTCCGGCCGAACTCCGGTGCAAATGTTGAAGTCTGGATGCGAAACTCTTGGAGAGCATCGACGGAAACTAAGTTGTTCATACCACCGAGAACTGTGACGCCGGGTAACGCGCCTCCTGCAGCTTGGCCGGGTGAACCGGCGGCTGAGACACCTATATTCGCGCTCACGCCGTCGACGGTAAGATAGTTCGCGGTGCTCCGCTGCCCATTCACGCTGAATTGCCCAAAATCGGCTCCAGCGGCCCCCGTAAGCACAACGCCCGGTGTGAGCTGGATCAATGTCTGAAAGCTTCTGCCATTGAGTGGCAGATTCTCTACGAAGTTGCGGTCGATCACCGTGCTGACTGAGGCATCGGTTGTGTTCACGGGCATGGCGTCGGCAGTGACGGTGACAGTTTCCGATATTGTGCCCAGCGTTAATGCAAAATTCTCCGCGAATTCGTCCTGGACATGCAGTAGAAGGCCCTCTTTGATGAGCACCTTGAACCCGGGTGCTCCAGCGGCAACGCGATATTTGCCGGGATGCACTCCAGTGAAGACATACAAACCGGCACTATTCGTCTTGGTCCTCATCTCGACGTTCGTTTCTGTATTGGTCAAGACAACTTCCGCCCCGACCACGGCTGATCCGCTGGGATCTGTCACACGCCCTGACAGGGTTGCAGACTCGCTCTGGCCTAGGCACATGCCAGATAAGGCGATGATCAGAAAGAACGAAAGAAATTTGGGCATTTCAGGTTCCTCGATGTGAGCTTGTTGAGCAATACCCACACCAGTGCCGAGTTGTGCCTCCATTGAAAGAAAAATTTCATCTGAGCGGATGGAAGAGATTAAGGATGATTGATGGGATTACGCAGATAGGCGTACATCAGCTTTTTGCCACTGGGCTTTTTGGTCCCCCCGGAAGGCTCGACAGTCACGAAAACCGAATCGATTGTCTTTAGGAGGTTCGGGTCTTCGACCTTGAGTGCCCAGCGGGATTGTTTCAGGTCGTCGACGTAGAAGATGCCAAGATTCACCGCCGCATTGCCGCCGTCGGTGCGTTGGCCCCATGCCTGGAACGAAGCGTTCTTTACCTTCACTGTATCCAAGTCATACGCGTAGAAGATGAGCCGTTTGCCCTCGGTTAGGAAGATGCGGCCGAAGGGGTGAGACTCGCCATGCGCATCTTGATCGTGAACGTCAATGATATGCAGGTTTCTGGCAGTCATGAGATCGCGGATGTCACGGCCGGCAGCGAGCAACTGCTGTTCCCGATCGATCGCGGTTCTCTGGCTTTCGAGCTGTTCGGAGAGTTCATTGATCCGGTATTGTTGCGCCACAAGTTGAGCTTCCTTATTGGAAGCGGCTGTTCGCGTTTGCTCCAAGTCCTGCCGAGCTTTTGTGAGTTCACTGTCAGCGCTGCCTGCGTGTTGGGCTAAAGCTGATTTATCGGACGTAAGCTCCGCAACTCGGGACTCTAGTTTCTGGATGGCATTAATATCTTTGCGATGTTCCTCTTCCAGTTGAGCAGTGCGTTGTTTCGCAACAGAGAGCTCCTCTCCCAGACGAGCAAGCTCGGGAGTGGAATCAGAGTGTAGACGCTCCGCCTCTCGAAGGTGCTGTTCAATAGTGGCTTCGGCCGTTTGCGTCTGTCGTAGATCCATTCGCAAGCGCTCTGCTTCCTGGCGTTGCTCTCTATCGTGACGTACCAGCCCGAAAGCGATCACGAGGATTGCGAGCAGAGCGGTTGACATCGCAATGCGAGGCAGGCGTGCTCGGATTGACAAATTGAGTTCGTCGAGCCGTTCGCGAAGTCTGGGAAGGCGAGAGTTCGGACCGCGGATCGCTTCCGGCGAGATGTGTAAACCTTCATCCGCCACACGTCTGAGCGTCGATTCACGTAGGTTGCGGAGCCCGTCCGCGGTAACTGCGGGGCCCGGCCGGAACTGGGCGCGAGCTGCAAGCGGAAGACGATCGTCGGTAATCGATGAGAAATCCGCCAGGGAAGTCTTGCATTGGCTACATCTGCGCAGATGCTCGTGCAACTCGGCTATTTCTTCAGGTGAGACTTCACCGAGGGCTGCCAAGCTGCACAGCTTTTCGAAGTGCTCATGTCTTGGCATCGAGTCTCTCCTGTGCCGCCGCCGACACGACTTCCTGGTATGGCTGTTGCATGAGCTCACGGAGTTTACGCATCCCCCGGTAGTAGCGGTGTCGAACGCTATCGAAGGTATCGCCCGTACGCTCAGCGACATCTTGCATACTGAGGCCCTCGAAATACACCAGCTCCAGAATATGTCGTTGCGCTGCGTCCAGTGATGCGAGCATTTGCCGCACCAGCCGGCGTGACTCGTTCGTCGACAATGTTTGAGCGTCAACGAATTCTGAGCTCGGGGTGTTCTCTAATTCCCCCATGTCTTTAAGCAAATGCGAGTTGCGGAATTTCAAATGGCGCCGTCGATTCAGGCTTCGCCGATATGCCAAGCGAAGGATCCACATCTTAGCTGTACCCCTGTCAGCCTTGAATTGCGCCGCCGTCTTGCATAGCTCGACAAAAATTTCTTGGGTCAGATCCTCGGCCTCGGCATGTTCATGGATGATTTGTGAGGCAACGCTGAGCACGAGGCGGGAATAACGATCGAGCAGCACAGCAACGGCGTCACCGTGGCCGGCGCCAAGGTGCACCATCACCTGTTCGTCGGACAAGTTGCCGAGTTGCTGATAGGTTAACCCGCAAGGCTCTTGCAGGTTTTCCTCACGAAGGGTCCGCAAGCAATCGACTCCAGTTGGGGCCGAGTGTACATCAAACGCGCGTCAACCTTAAAGAGCAGCGCGCCCGCGGAATTTTTATTTTTTAGGTGGCACAAGTCACGCCTGGGATGGGTACTACTAACCGATTGGTGTGGTCCTTGTACTGCTCGCGAGTGTGGAGGTGTGCCTGGTATTCGTAGCGGACCGCCTTCGTGCTAGGAGTTTTGGAACGGCAGCAATTGGAGTCCCCTCGTTTCAAGGCATCGAAAACACAAGCGGTTGGACGGCTGACCCCCTGGTCTCGCAAAATACGGATTCAGTGAGACTTAAGTCATTGAAAAGATTGGTCGGGGAGAGAGGATTTGAACCTCCGACCCCCTGGTCCCGAACCAGGTGCTCTACCAGGCTGAGCCACTCCCCGAACATAGCCGACACGAAAGAGGAATTGCCACGCGCCGGAGATTAAGATTAGCTATCTTCGTTGGGATTATAGCATTTGCGGCGCCGTTCAAATATGCCCATGTGAAAGCGCGGATGCGCTAGCAAGTAGTGGAGGCTGCCCGAAAACGTGTCCCATTCGCTAGCTGCGCGGCGCGTCAGATAAACACCGGCGCCAGCACGTTTTTTCGCCAGCTAGCGGGCGCGCCCCCGCGCAACCCAGACCCAGTTCAGTAGAGCTACGCCGATTGTCGCTATCAGAATTACAGATTGCGTCAGATCCACGCGCGTAAGTAGCACCACACAGATTGTGACGCCGAGCACCGCGAAGACCCGGCCGCCGGGCAAGTGAAACATTGCCTCGCCAGGCCGCTTCTGACGCAGCATGGGCAGAGCCGCGCAACCCACTCCGTAATAGAAAAGCCGCGCCACCGCCGACAGAGTCAAATTCCAGCTGAAGCTTCCTCCCAGAGAGAACACCCACACCAGCGCTGCGAATATGAGGATAGAGATATGAGGAGTGTGAAACCGGGAATGCACAGCGGCAACGGCTTTTGGAAAATCTCCACTCTCGGCCAGAGCGAATGTTACGCGAGGTGTAGCCAAGATCTTGGCGCTGAGATATCCGTAGAAAGAAACCAATGCGCCGATGGTCACGAGCGCGGCACCGTGGTGTCCCATGATAAGCCGGGCTACGTCGGCCAGCGGCCGATCACTGCGGGCTGCGTTAGGTAGGAGTTCCACAACCACCCACTGGATCAGCGCGTAAATCAACGCGCAGCTGACCAGAGTAGCAAACAGTGCAAATACGGTGTCGCGCCGCGGATTCTTGGCTTCTCCCATTGGCGTGAGCGCCGTTTCGAAGCCTCCATAGGCGAAGACACTCAGCAGCATGGCTTTCATTAGTTCATTGGCGTGAAATGCCGTGGGTGACAGAGAGGGCGTCGCGTGACCTCGGATGATCGCAATAATTCCCGCTACGATCACTACCGACAGCGGCAACAATTTCGCGGCCGTAAAAAGATTGCTCACCTGAGTGCCCGCGCGAACGCCACGAACATTGATAACAGCCAGCAATCCCACGAGAGCGGTAAGAACAAGAAGACGGGGCGCTGGAGTTCTAGCCCGAGGCCAGAACTCTGCCAAATAAATGACGAACAAATTAGCGTTGGCCGCCGGAGCTGCTGCCTGGGCCAGCCAGAGCATCCAACCTGTTTGAATTCCCATTAGGCGCCCGAAGGCGATGCGTGCGTATAAATAGGGGCCGCCGGCTTCGGAGAAATAGGAAGCTACTTCGGCAAAACACGCCATAATGACGGCCATGCAGGCGCCTGCGAAGAGTACAGCCAGCGGGCTCGCTCGGCCCATTAGCCCCGCCAGAGTCGAGGGCAAACCGAAAACTCCACTGCCGATGACGGAATTGATGGTCAGCGCCGTCAGGCTCCAGCGGCCGATGGCGCGGACAAGTTGTGGGCGCGATGTTCCTTGGGCCATTTCCGTCACGGCGCGTTTGTACCACAAGTTCGCCTCATCTTTCCCTGGAAGTTATTCTGCTCATCTAAGATTGTGCGCAGAGCGGCGGCTGGAGCTGGTGACTTTAGAGCGGATGCCGGACTGCACTAGTGGCGGCGCGGCGCGAAGCTACGGCATCATGAGTGCGCCCGATATTCGTGATGACAATACGTGAAAAGCCGCACCGCTAGCGGCATTCAGCACTATAGGCAGACTATGAATTCCTTCTCATACCAAAGTAATCCCCTGAATTACCAAAGCGCATGCCCGTGGGGCATCTATTCGCTTCGCGCCGCCGATGAGATGTTGAGACAGCCCACAGAGTCCATGGAAAAAGAAGAATATCTCGACGGCATTCATCTCCGGATTGCGCGGGTCACGGAAGACCTGCGCGTCATTCAGCGCGAGCTCAACTGTGCGGCCATGCAGGCGCCCAATGACCCGGAACTCATGGAGGCACTCAGTACCCTGCCCGAGACCGAGCCCATCCAACTGCTGCGCTCAGCGTTGGACCAGATGCGTCATTTCCTGTGGTTCTACACGCAGGTCATGAACAACGAGTCCGAACTGGGGGACAAGTTGCGCCAAACTATTCAGACCAAACCCGCCAGCGACGAGAAAATAAAGCTGAAAACATCTTTTCTAGATCGCCTCAGCCGCTCCGATGAAGCCACGTTGGTTCGCTACCTGGCAGAGGCCAAAGAGCGCAAGCCAAATTAGATTTCGCTCGCTGCATCGGATTTAAGTCCCGTCGCGCCACGTTGGCGTTTTTCTTAATTCATGATTCTTAGGAAGTGAGGCCACGAACAATTGTCTTTCGTACCTCTCCCGTTGGGCTCAGAACAACTATGTTGGCTTCTGAGCCGATGCTTAGTACTCCTTGCTGAGGTGATAGTCCAACTGCGTGAGCCGGATTCAGCGTGGCTGCGCGCACTGCATTCTGCAAACTCCAGCCCCCGAAACTGGCGACGTTGCGCACAGCTCGGTCCATCGTGAGGACGCTGCCCGCGAGCTTGCCATCCATCGTGCACCTGCCATCTTTGACTTCGACTTCCATGGGGCCAAGATGGTAACGGCCATCGGGCATGCCAGCGGCGGCGGTAGCGTCGGTGATGAGAACCGAACGGTCGAAACCTTTCGCACGCAGGAAAAGCTGCACAACCGCGGACGAGACATGAATTCCGTCGACTATGATGTCGGCGCTGAGTAGGTTATCAGTCAGCACCTCGCCGACAATCCCCGGATCGCGATGGTCAAGTGGCCTCATGGCGTTGAAGGTATGAGTGGCATGATGGGCGCCTGCCTTCACACCAGCCTGCGCGCTCGCCAGATCGGCGTCCGAATGTCCGATGCTCACGCAGACAGTTCGTCGCGCCGCTTCGGCGATCACTTCCAGCGCGCCGGGAAGCTCCGGGGCGATCGTCATCATGCGAACGTGTCCGCGCGCAGCCTGCCAGAGACGCTCAAAAACCTCCAGCGTGGGCTGTGCAAGATACTCTGGCGGATGCACGCCGCGGCGCTTATGGCTGAGAAACGGTCCTTCTAGATGGATGCCGAGAGGCCGAGCTTGAGGCGTTTTGCCATTTGTAGCGGTTGAATCACGCGTTGCTTCGATGACATCAGCTATGCGCTCGAGGGCGGCGCATGTCTGATCGATCGGTGCCGCGACGGTGGTCGGAAAATACCCGGTGACGCCATTGTTCGTCAGCCATTTGCCCAAACGGGCCAGATCGGCGGGTGAAGCTCGCATGACGTCGACTCCAGTGCCGCCGTGCATATGGATGTCGACAAAGCCGGGCGCGAGAATTGCATCGCCGAAGTCTACCAGGCAAGCGCCTTGCGGGGTCTCCGACTGTGCGCGCGAGGACACCTTCGTGATGATGCCATCCTGGACGAAAAGCAGAGGATCGCCTATCTCTTCGAGAGGCGTGTAGAGACGGGCTGCGGTGAAGACAACCATGATGAGAGTTCGGCGAGGGACAGCAAGCCCACGCGGCTGACCGCATAATACCTGATTCATGGGTCGCGGTCTGGCGGCCGACTTCGTTCCGGTGCCCCTTCGAGGACATCCACTTCTTCCAAGAAAAAACCGACAGGAGCTGTTTGAGATAGAGATCGTGGATTAAATTAGGAATGGAGCATCCATGTCCAGATAAAGAAAGGTGTTTGTGGGTCCAAAAAAATTCTCCAGACCGAATTCATGGAGCCCCTGGAGGGAGCGCTTATGCGCTGGCAAAGGCGCTGGGTTTTCCGGCCATCTATGAGGTCATCCGCGGAGACCGAGCCATCACAGCCGACACTGCCGTTCGCTTGGGGAGTATTCGGCCTGCACCGGCGCAATTTCGGCGAACGACTACGATCTCAGACTTGCAGAGAGGGCAGCGGAATCGGCAGCAAGATCAAACTTCGGAAGGCGGCTTTATAGCGGCGAACTCACCGGCACTCGCTAGAGCGTAGTGCCTGGGACGGCGGATTCGACATCTGGAAGCCGCGAGCGGCGCTGCCCGGCTCGTCAAGATATCAGGCATCAGCGTGTAGGAGGCGCTGCTTCCATCTCGAGAAGATTCTTCTTACGATCCATGCCCCAGCGGTAACCGCCCATGTTGCCATCTTCACGCACCACGCGATGGCATGGGATGGCCACGGCCACTGGATTGGTGGCACAGGCTCGGGCCACGGCTCGACAGGCTGTGGGGGCTCCGATTGCCTTGGCGACCTGACTGTACGAGCGAGTCTTGCCGAAAGGGATGGATTGCAAATAGGTCCATACGCGGCGCTGAAAAGCTGTGGCGCGGATATCCAGCGGCAACGCCGTATCGAGAATAGTTCCCCGCATCTGGCAGAGAAGTGCCGTCGTCCAAGACTTCAGGTCACCGTCGTCGGGCTTGCGCGTTGCAAAGGGAAATTCGTGCTTAAGGCCTTCGAGGAGTTCGCCATCGGAGCCGGCGAATTGGATGGCGCAGATTCCCCGCTCAGTGGCGGCAATCAACATGCGTCCGATGGGAGAATCAGCACACGTGTAACGGATGGTGGCGGCGATAGCGCCGCGGCGGTACTTGTCGGGCGTCATACCGAGTTGCGAGGAGGTGCGCTCGTAAAGCCTGCTGCTGGAGCCGTAACCGGCGTCGTACATGGCACGGGTAACGTTGTCCCCAGCTTGCAAGCTGCGCTTCAGGAGGCGCAGACGGCAGGAATCGGCGTATTCGCGGGGAGTGATCCCCAGCACTGCTTTGAAACGCCTTTGTAGATGGAACGGACTCTGGTGAAATTCTTTGCCGAGAGCTGCCAGAGTAATGGGCTCGTCGAGATGCAGCTCAATGTAGCGACATAGAGCCTTCACCACGTCGGACTGGCCATTACCAATCACAGACTTCGGCCGGCAGCGCAAGCAGGCGCGATAACCGGCCTGTTCGGCCTCGTCGGTCCTCGAAAAGAATTTGACATTCTCGCGGCGCGGGCGTCGTGCCGGACACGACGGGCGGCAATAGACTCCAGTACTAGATACCGCAAACACGAACTCCCCGTCGTGAGTGCGGTCGCGAGCGATGACGGCGTTCCAGCATAGATCGTCGTTCAGGCCGCAACTTACTCGGGTCGGCATGTTGGCTTGCAGGGCAGGCATTGTGCTTGGGCGGTTCATTGTGAGTATGGCATTGCTGGTCATGGTAAGGAAAGGGTAGATCGAAGAGCGTGCCACGAACTATCCGAACCTTGCGAACAAACTGTTTTTGCGATTTCCCGTTCCCGATTCTTAGTGCTTGGGCGGGCAAGTTATGAGGATTTGCCAATGCCCGCGGAAACGCTTAGATTCCTTGAGGGATTTTGCATTCTTGCCGGGATGATTTCAACAAAGAGGAACAATTCTATGGAGAAGCTGCGCTTAGCTTTTTTCGGCAGTCTATTCGGCGTCTTGCTGGTCTCCGCTCTGGCTCAACAAGGGGCGGCCCATCTGCTTTCAGCGGATGAGCTTAAGGAGGTTGTTCCTTCGGAGTTTTTCTATCGCGGTCAGAAAGCTCCCACGCAAGCTCGCAATTCGGTGGGACTTCAGCTCGCGAATGGCAAGATGACCCTGGCTGCGTTGGTGGACGCGTCGGGCTACTCGACCGCGATCCAACAGAAGTATCAGGGATTGCTCATCACCGAGTCCAAGCTCAATGTTGAAGGCTCAGAGCTGGCGCCAGGCCAGTATGGGTTCGGATACACCGCCGGCGATAAGTTTGTGGTCATGGACGTAGCCAACGACGATGTGCTCAGCGTGCCTTCCAAGACGGAGCAGGCCCTACAACGGGCGGTCCCTCTTAAACTGGTCGAAGAGGGCGAAGCGTATCGCCTGTATGCCGGCAAGAAGTGGATGGAAATTAGACCGGAGTGAGCCGAATTCCGGAGTTTCCCAGGTTGTCTTCAGGCTGGAAAAAAGATCCGACTGGGGATTTCAGGCGTCCCTATGGGACGCGTCGGCTGTGCCGACATTTACCCGCCACTGAAGTGGCGGGCTACCTTCGGGCGTACCTACGGGACTTAAGAGTGGCCGAACGGACGCAGCTTAGTGAGTCAGCGGCTGAAATGGACCGAGCAGCGAGGTGATTCCGGCACGCCTGCGCAGTTCCGTGAGGATGGCGCTGGCGGCGTTGCGATAGGTTTTGCTGGGGTCGGAGGGATCGGCCCACACCGCGTCGTAGATGATCTGCGCGGCTTCTTTCATATCCATGTGCAGGGCCGCTTCGCAGACATCAAGACGCTCCTGCAGCTTCTCATAACAAGGTTTGCAGACTTCGGCGACCTCGGGTTCTCCCGGATGGTTGTCGGCGAAGTTGCAGGTCGGGGCGGCAGCGGTCGT
>WNFD01006420.1_pt1 | contig 22618 bp, 23 predicted proteins | sample 5400491 | NCBI WGS metagenome assembly WNFD01 (sample SAMN13153343, study PRJNA577476) | soil metagenome | isolation source: 120 cm saprolite under Douglas fir tree site 2 hole 2 replicate 2 | place: USA:California | collected 2015-04-18
TACTGGATCACCGGCAACGTGATCGGCGTCGACGGCGGCGAAGAGATCGTGGGCTGACGGCCGTGCCCGAGTGGCTGGCCGTCATCCTGCTGGGCGTGATCGAGGGCGTCACCGAGTTCCTGCCCATCTCCTCCACCGGGCATCTGCTCCTGGTGGAGAACTCGCAGCTCCTGCCGCGGCAGTCGGACCTCTTCAACATCACGATCCAGTCCGGCGCCGCCCTCGCGGTGCTCGCCGTCTTCGGGGGGCGTCTCCGCGACCTGCTTGGGCGTATCAGCGAGCCGGCCGCGGGCGGGTACCTGGCCAAGCTCCTGCTCGCGTTCGTGATCACCGGGGTGGGCGGGTTGGCCATCAAGCGGCTGGGCTTCGTGCTGCCGAAGGAGGTCGCCCCGATCGCGTGGGCCACCCTGATCGGCGGGGTGGTGATCCTGCTGGTGGAGTGGGGGCTGCGCGGCCGATCCGCGCGAGCCGACGTCACCTGGGCCGTCGCGGTCGCGGTGGGGCTGGCTCAGCTGCTCGCCGCGGTGTTCCCGGGCACCTCGCGCGCCGCCGCCACCATCATGATCGCGATGCTGCTGGGCCTCGCGCGGCCGATCGCCACCGAGTTCTCGTTCCTGGTCGGGGTGCCCACCCTGCTCGCGGCGGGCGGCCTCGAGACGGTGCAGGCCCTCCGCCATCCGGCGGCGGGGCCGCCCACCAAGTGGGGCATGCTGGCGCTGGGCACGGTCGTCTCGGCGGTGACCGCCTTCGTGGTCGTGCGCTGGCTGCTGCGCTGGATACAGACCCACAGCTTCAGCCCCTTCGGCTGGTACCGCATCGCCCTCGGCCTGCTGATGCTCGCCCGCTTCGTATAGGGGTCAGGTCTTACATTCCGACATTTTTCCCGGCTGAGGCGAGAGTCCGCTTTCTCACGAAAATGTCGGAATGTAAGACCTGACCCCAGCTGCGACCCCAGCTGCTGACCCCTACTCGTACTGGCGGAGGATCTCGAGGAAGGTCTCGACGACCTTGGGGTCCCAGTAGCCCGCGTCGGTCTCGCGGATCAGTAAGGACACCGCCTCGGAGCGCGGCAGGGCCGCCTTGTACGGGCGCTCGGTGTGGAGCGCGTCGAAGACGTCGACCACCGAGATGATGCGCGCCCCGAGCGGGATGGCCGCGCCCTTGAGCCCGTCGGGATAGCCGGAGCCGTCCCACTTCTCGTGGTGGTGTCGCATGATCGGGCGCACCAGCTCCATGCTGCGCAGCCCGAGCACCAGGTCCGAGCCCGCCCCCGGGTGGGCGCGGATCCGCTCCTGCTCCACCGGATCGAGCGGCCCGGGCTTGAGCAGGATCCCGTCGGGCACCGCGATCTTCCCGAGGTCGTGGAGATAGCCGCCGAGCCGGAGCGCCCGCAGCATCTCGTGGTCGAGGCCGAGGGCCTCGCCGAGCGCCACCGCGTAGCGCGAGAGCCGGTCGCAGTGGCCGAGGGTGTAGGGATCGCGCGCCTCGATGGTGAGCGCGAGCGTGGTGATGACCGCCTCCGCCCGCTCGAGCTGGCCGAGCAGCATCTTGACGCGCAGGAGCGCGGCGAGCCGCGTCCGCAGCTCGACGAACTCCACCGGCTTGGTGAAGAAGTCGTCCGCCCCCGCCGCGAGCCCGGCCACCCGCGCCTCCAGGTCGCCCACCGCGGTGAGGATCACCACCGGCATCAGCTCGTAGCGCGGGTCGGCCTTGAGCCGCGCGCACAGCTCGATCCCGCTCATCGCGCCGAGGTGCACGTCGGTGAGCACCAGGTCCGGGCTCACCACGTTGAGGGCGTCGAGCGCCTGCTCCGCGGAAGCCGCCATCAGGAGACGGTAGCCGAGCGCGCCCAGGAGGCCCGAGAGCACCTCGCGGATGTGGGGCTCGTCCTCGACCACCAGGATGGTCGGCCGCTCCGAGATCCCGTCCAGGGAGAGATCGAGGCTATCGCTCATCGATCGCCCGCTCCATCCACGACAGCACGTCCTTGAAGGGCTGCTCCCAGCCGTCCTCGAGCATCAGCATGTGCCCGTGCCCGGCCGCCTCCTGGTACTCCGATCCGTAGCGCCGCGCGATGCGGCGCTGGAGCGCGACCGGGGTGATGCGATCGCGCTCCGCGCCGACCACCAGGGTCGGGCAACGCACCGCCGCCGCGTCCACCGCGATCCCGCCGAGGGCCAGCTCGCGGGTGGCCCGGCCGGATTCCGGCCCGAACCGCGGGAAGGCCCACTCCCGCTGCTCGGGGGAGAGCTGGCTCAGGCACAGGAAGTCGGCGTGCGCGCGGGTCATCGTGAACGCGCGGCCGCTCAGGACCGCGGGCAGGTAGCGGGCCGCGCGGACGAGCACCGGCCACTCCAGGGTCACGATCCCGCGCGGGGGCGCGCTGGTCATGAACACCGCGGCCGCGATCCCGCCGCCCTCGGCCGCCTTCTGGGCGATGAGCCCGCCCATCGAGTGACCGACCAGCACCGCCTCCCCGAGCCGGTCCAGGCAGCGGCGGACGTCGTCGACGTAGTCGAGGAACGAGACGGAGCCGAGCCCACCCGCGGCGGGGCTCTCCCCGTGGCCGCGCAGGTTGACGGCCCAGGCGTCCCAGCCGGACTGGGCCGCCGCGTAGAGGTAGTTGCGCAGGTACCAGCTGCCGCCCCACATGCCGTGGACGAAGAGGACAGAGCGGGAGTGGGCCCGTCCGGCGGGGGCGGCGTGCTCGAGGACCAGGTCGCCGATGCGCTCGCTCAACGTCGTATCGTCCCGGATGGGATTCGCCCGGGTATCTTACGCCAACCGAGAGTCCAGCGGACGGGGGTCACGGGGAGGCCGGCACCCGGGTCAGGCCGCGGCGTTGAGGCGGACGGTCTCGACCACCAGGCCGGCGGTGAGCACCAGGTCGCGCACGTCCACCCACTCGTTGACGGTGTGGATCTCGCGCATGCCGCACGCGAGGTTGGCGACCTCGAGCCCGCGCTCCGCGAAGACGTTGGCGTCCGAGCCGCCCCCGGTGGAGCGCGTGGGACAGGTGCGGCCGGTGGCGGTGGCGGCGGCCTGCACCAGGCGGACGATCGAGGCGTCGTCCCGGACGTCGAGCCGCGAGTACTGCCGGTCGACCTGGGCCTCGACGCGCGCCTGGTAGCTCCGGTCGCCCACCCGGACCGAGTGCCGCGAGACCGCCTCGTCGAAGCAGCGCCGCATGTGCTCCGTCTGGGCCTCGAGCTTCTCGAGGCTCAGGCTGCGCGTCTCGCCCCGCACCGTCACCATCGCGGACACGATGTTGGTGGCGAGCCCACCCTGGATGAGGCCGAGGTTCGCGGTGGTCTCCGCGTCGAGCCGTCCGAGCCTCATCGCCGCGATGGCCTCCGCCGCGATCTGGATCGCGCTCATCCCCTGCTCCGGGCAGATGCCCGCGTGGGCGGGCAGGCCGTGCACCGTGAAGGCCATGCGGTTGGCGGCGGGGGCGCGGGTGATCAGCTCGCAGACCCCGTCCACGTCGAGGACGAGGCCGCGCCGCGCCCGGAGCCGGCCGGTGTCGAAGTGCTTGGCCCCGAGCAGGCCGTATTCCTCGCAGATGGTCAGCACCACCTCGATGTCGCCGTGCGGGATCGCCCGCTCCCGGAGCGTGCGCACCGCCTCCAGGATCGCGACCACGCCCGCCTTGTCGTCGCCGCCCAGCACGCTGGTGCCGTCGGTGCGCACCACGTCGCCGTCCACCACCGGGCGGATCTTCTCGGCCGGCCCCACCGTGTCCATGTGGCCGGAGAGCAGGAACGGCGGCGCGCCCGGGGTGTTGCCGGGGAACCGCGCGAGCAGGTTGCCGGTGTTACCCTCGATCTTCTCCCCGGCGCCGTCGACCTCCACGCTGCCGCCCATGCCCTTGAGGATGGCCTCCAGACGCCGCGCGATCGTGCCCTCGCACTTGGACGGGCTCGAGATCGAGGCGAGCTCGAGGAACTCTTCCTTCAGCCGTGCCGCGTTGATCATGGAGCGGTCCTCTGGAGGGCGAGATGGTGGAGCAGGAAGCGTCGGCTCTGCTCGACGGCTTCCCGGCGATGATCCGGATCGGTGAGGCGGTGGTCGGCCCCCGCGATGACGTGCAGGGCCCGGGGCTCGGCGGCGCGCTCGAAGAGGCGCCGGCCGTGGGCGGGCGGGACCACCTCGTCGCGGTCGGCCTGGATCACGAGCACGCGGGGGACGCCGGCGGGCGCCTCGGCCCGCGCTCCGCGTCGGACCTCGGCGACGAGGGCGCGGCCGGCCTGGTCCGGATCGGCGCCGGGCAGCTCGCGCAGCGACGCGGGGGCGTTCCAGGTCACCACCGGCAGCGGAGCGCCACCCGCCCGCGCGGCCGCCACCCAGAGCGCCACGAACCCGCCCAGGCTCGAGCCGAGCAGCCCGAAGCGGCCGTCCAGCTCGGGCCGCTTGGCCAGGTGGTCGAGCACGCCTTCGAGATCGGCCATGCGCGTCTCGATGGTGGCGTCCTCGTGGCGGCCGCCGGATTCGCCGCTGCCGCGGAAGTCGAAGCGGGCGAGGGCCAGGCCGGCCCCCGGCAGCTCGCGGCCGAGGAGGAGGTACTTGTCGCTGTCCTTGGAGGCGCCCATGCCGTGGCAGGCCGCCACGCAGGCCCACGGTCCGCGCCCGTCCTCCGGAAGATGGAGCACCCCCACGACCTCGGCGGCGCCGACGGTGACGCGAAAGCGCGACGCGCTCACGCCCAGACGAGGTCGAAGAGGCGGCAGGTATTGACGGTGAGCTGGTACGTCGCTTCGTCCGCCGGCAGCCCCTTGATCTTCGCTACCTCTTCCGCGACCCTAGCTACGAGCCACGGACCCGAGGTCACGCTCTCGAACTCGCCCTGGTACGGCCAGGGCGCGTCGCTCTCCACCAGCAATGACTCGATCGGCACCGACTCCACCATCTCGCGGTCCCGGTCGCGGTAGACGAGATCCGGGGTGACCGACACCAGGTAGCCCGCGTCGACGATCTCGCGGGTGATCTCCGCGCTGGCCTTGTGCCAGTGGAACACCGCGCGCTCGACGCTCCGGCGCTTGAGCGCGGCCAGCGCGTCCGCCGCCGCGCCGTGGGGCGCGTGCAGGATGATCGGGAGATCGTAGCGGACCGCGAGATCGATCAGGCGGTCGAGGCGCTCGCGGGCCTGCCGGCGGACCGCCTCGGGATCGGTCACCGCGCCGAGGCCGTACCAGGGCAGCCCGACCTCTCCGACCGCGACCAGGCGCGAGTGGCTGGCGTGGATCTGGGCCTCGACCGCTTCCAGGTCTTCGGGGGTGAGCTTCCACTCCGGATGGAGGCCGAACGCGGGCCAGACCCCCTTGCCGTTGTCGAGCGCGGCCTGGAGCGTGCGCTCGTTGGTCGCCGCGTCGCAGCCGACCGCCACCACGCCCCACACGTCGTGCTCGGTGGCGCGGATGACCGTGCCCCGGACGTCCGCGAAGGCCGGGTCGTGCAGGTGGCAGTGACTGTCGATGATCATGCCGCGCGGGGTCTCCTCAGGCACCCGCCACCGTCATGCGGCCGATGAGGAGCGTCGGCGCGGCGGTGCGGTCCCGGAACACGAGGTCGTTTCCCACTCCCTCGACGGCGTGCAGCATGTCGAGCAGGTTGCCGGCCACCGTGATCTCCTCCACCGGGTAGGCCAGCTCGCCGTTCTCGATCCACATCCCCACCGCGCCCCGCGAGTAGTCGCCGGTCACGCCGTTGACCCCGAAGCCGATCAGCTCGGTGACGTAGAGGCCGTTCTTCACGCTCCGGATGAGGTCGGCCGGGTCGCGGTCGCCCGCGGCCAGGTAGAGGTTGGTGGTCGACACGCTCACCCCGCTGCCGTCGCGGGCTCCGTGGTGCGTGGACGGCAGCCCGAGCTTGCGGCCGCTGTAGGTGTCGAGTAGGTAGGAGCGCAGGACCCCCTGGTCGACCACCACCGTGCGGCGCACCGGGAGGCCCTCGCCGTCGAACGGCCGCGAGCCGAGGGCCCCCGGCATGGTGCCGTCGTCGACGATGGTGACCGAGGGCGAGGCGATGCGCTCGCCGAGCTTGCCCACCAGGAAGGACGCGCGGCGGTAGAGCGCGGGCCCCGACGCCGCGCCCGCGATGTGCCGCACCAGCGAGGCCGCCATCTCCGGATCGAAGACCACCGGCACCTCGGTGGTCTTCACCCGCCGCGCGCCCAGCCGACGCAGCGCGCGCTGCGCCGCGATGCGCCCGATCGACTCGGGGTCGTCGAGGCGGGCGCGCCGACGCGTCACGTGATACCAGGAGTCGCGCTGCATCTCCGCGTCGCGCGTGGCCACCGGGGACACCGCGAGGCTGAACGAGGACGTCGCGTACTCGCCCGAGAAGCCGTGGCTGGTGGCGTAAGCGTAGCGGGCGCGGCGGTCCCCGAAGTCGCCCCCCTCCGAGTTGGTGATGCGCGGATCCGCCGCGAGCGCGGCCGCCTCGCAGCGCCGGGCCAGATCGATCTTCTCCTCGGGCGACAGATCGTGACCGCGCGGGTCGCGGAGATCCAGGTCGGGGATCTCACGCGAGAGCAGTGCCGCGTCGGGCAGGCCGGCCAGCTCGTCGGGGCTGGTGATCCGGGCGAGCGACACCGCCTCGTCGACCAGCCGGGTCATCGCCGCCGGCGAGAGGTCCGAGGTGGAGGCGGCCGCCACCGACTTGCCGACGAACACGCGCAGGGCCATGTGCTGCTCGCGGGCGTGCTTGACGGTGTCCACCTGGCCCAGGCGGACCTGGGCCGAGAACGACTGGTCCTCCACCACGAAGGCGTCGGCCTCGGTGGCGCCCTTGCGGGTCGCCTGCTTCAGGAGATCGGCGAGGAGATCCTGCATGCCGACGGTCAGACCTGGGTCCCGCCGACGGTCATCCGGTCGATGCGGATGGTGGGCAGCCCCACGCCCACCGGCACCGACTGGCCGTCCTTGCCGCAGGTCCCCACGCCCTCGTCGAGCTTGAGATCGTGGCCGACGCGGCTCACCCGGGTGAGCGCCTCCGGGCCGTTGCCGATCAGGGTCGCGCCCTTCACCGGCTTGGTCACGCGCCCGTCCTCGATCAGGTAGGCCTCGCTCGCCGAGAACACGAAGCGGCCGCTCGTGATGTCGACCTGGCCGCCGCCGAAGTTGACCGCGTAGAGGCCCTTCGGCACGCTCCGGATGATGTCGGCCGGCTCGTCCTGCCCCGCCAGCATGAAGGTGTTGGTCATGCGCGGCATCGGCGGGTGCGCGTACGACTCGCGCCGCCCGTTGCCGGTGACCTCCATGCCCATGAGGCGGGAGTTGAGCCGGTCCTGCATGTAGCCGCGCAGGATGCCCTTCTCGATGAGCACGTTGCGCCGGGTCGGCACGCCCTCGTCGTCCACGTTGAGCGAGCCGCGCCGGTTGGCGATGGTGCCGTCGTCGACCACCGTCACCAGCTCCGAGGCGACCGGCTGGCCGAGGCGCCCGGAGAACGCGGAGGTCTTCTTGCGGTTGAAGTCGCCCTCGAGCCCGTGCCCCACCGCCTCGTGGAGCAGGATGCCGGGCCAGCCGGGCCCCAGCACCACCGTCATCTCGCCGGCGGGGGCGTCCACCGCCCCGAGCTTCATGAGGGCCTGGCGCACCGCCTCGGAGGTGAAGCGCTGCCAGCGGTCCTCTTCCAGGAAGAAGTCGAACGCGACCCGGCCGCCGCCGCCGAAGCTGCCGATCTCGCGCTTCGCCCCGTCCTCGACGATCACCGTGATGTTGAGCCGGGTGAGCGGTCGCACGTCCCCGACCGTCCACCCGGACGGAGTCGCGATCATGACCACCACGTCCTCGCTGCCGAGGGTCGCGATGACCTGGCGCACCCGCGGATCGAGGGCGCGCGCCGCCGCGTCCATGCGCCCGAGCAGCTTGATCTTGCGGTCGAGGTCCGCCGCGATGGGCGGCTCGGCGAGGCGGTAGAGATCGTGCGGGGGACCGTCGCCGCCCACCGCGACCACCGCGGACTCGGAGGAGCGGTCGGCGATGGCCCGCGCCTGTCGCGCGGCCTCCTCGAGGCTGGGCAGCGCGAGATCGTCGGTGTGGGCGTAGCCGGTGCGCTCGCCCGACTGGGCCCGGATGCCCGCCCCCTGGCTCACGTGGCGGGCCGCCTTCTTGACCGTGCCTTCCTCCAGCACCAGCTCCTCGCTGACGCGGTACTCGAGGTAGAGGTCGGCGTGGTCGACGCGGCCCGCGAGGGTCGAGCCCAGCAGGCGCTCCATCGTCCCGGCGTTCAATCCGAACCGATCAGCGAAGAAGCGCTCCGGGCGCGCTAGCATCTTTCTCTCCTGGGAGTCTCTCGAAAGCGGTTCATCCTAGCATCGGGCTCAGGCTGGGCCGGCATGTTTAGTACGCGGCCTCGCGTGCTCCGCGTCACTTTTGATTATCGCAGATATGTCCACGCTTTGCTGGCGCGGCACTCAGGATCGTGTCGAGATTCAGTCACGGCCGCGGAGGGCCTGCTGCACCAGCTCGTGCACCGCCCGCAGACCGGTGAGCAGCGCGGGGCCCGGACTGAGCAGCGTGGCCGCGTCGACTTCGTGCACGCGGCCCTCGCGCACCGCGCTGATGCGCTCCCAGCCGGGCCGGCCGCGCACGAGCTCGAGGTCGGCGGGCTTGCCGCACCAGGACACCAGGATGATCTGGGGATCGCGTCGGGCCACTTCGGCTGCGTCCACCACCCGCTCCCGCGCGCTCCGGTGGTCGCGCAGCTCCGCGAACACGTCGCGTCCGCCGGCCAGCTCGATCACCTCGGACACCCACCGGATGCCGGCGATCAGCGGCTCGTGCCATTCCTCGAAGTACACGCGGGGCCGGTCGGGCCACATGGTGGAGAACTCGCGCACCTGGTTGATCTCGTCGTGCATGTCGGCGACGAGGGCGCGCGCCGCCGCCTCGGCGCCGAGGAGGCCGCCCACCAGCAGAATGGACTGGAGGATCTCGTCCATCGAGCGGGGATTGGTGCAGAAGACGGGCAGGCCGGCCCGGATCAGCTCGGCGGTTATGTCGGCCTGGAGGTCGGAGAACGCCAGGACCAGGTCGGGCTCGAGGGCGAGGATCCGGTCGGCCCGGAAGGTCGTGAAGCCGCCCACCTTGGGCTTGTCGCGGGCCTCGGGCGGCCGGTGGGCGGTGCCGGGCACGCCCACCACCCGGTCCCCCGCCCCGAGCGCGTAGCAGATCTCCACGTGCTCGGCGCTCAGGCAGACGATGCGGCGGGGGAAGCCTACCGGTGACTTGCCGTACATTCCGTGCGGGATTTCCCCTCACCCTGCCCCCTCCCCCGAGGGGAGAGGGATATGAGGTTAGAGGTCCTTTGACTCGTAGAGCTCGGTCTTCGAGATGGAGCGCTGGAAGGAGAGGTACGCCTCCCTGGTCATGCGCGGCTTCCACGTCTTCAAGATATCGCGCGCTCCGTCGGCGTCTCCCCACAGCAGGTCCACCGCCATCAGGGCGAGCTGCTTGGCCGGCTCCACGTAGGCCATCTTCGGATCGGCGATCGCGTAGTCGGCGCCGTGGCCGCCGCCCACCGCCCCGCCCATGTACGGATGCAATGTCGGCATCACATGGGAAATGTCGCCCATGTCGGTGGAGCCGCTGCGGTGGCCGGACTCGGTGACCTGGTCCGCGCCCAGCTGGGAGGCCGCGTTGGCCTTGAAGAGCTCGGCCATGCCCATGTGGTTGAAGAGCGGGAGGTAGCCGGGCAGCGTCTCGATCTCGACCTGGGCGCCCAGGGCCATGGCGCCGGCCCGGAGCGCGCGGTCGACCTTCTGATTCGCCTCGAGGATCGCCTCGACGGTCTTGCCGCGCACGTAGGTCTCGAGGCGCACCTCGCCCGGGATCACGTTCACCTGACTGCCGCCGTGGGTGATGATCGGGTGCACCCGGATCGAGTCCTCGTCGCGGAAGGTCTCCCGGATCGCGTTGATCGCGGCGAGGCCGATGTTGGCCGCGTAGAGCGCGTTGATCCCCAGGTGCGGGGCCCCGCCCGCGTGAGACGCGCGGCCGATGTAGCGCACCGTCTTCACGATGCAGCCGTTGTTGGAGGCGGCCACCCCCGCCTTCTTCATGTCGGGCTGCGAGGTGGTGTGGATCATCATCGCGAGGTCCACGTCGTCGAAGTGGCCCAGGCGCAGCAGCTCCGGCTTGCCGCCGAGGAACTCGATGCGCCCCGCCCGCGCCTGCTGCACGCGCCACTCCACGTCGCCGTACTCCTCGGCGGGCACCGCGAAGAAGACCACCCGGCCGGCCAAATGCTCGAAGGCGCGCGCCTCGAGCAGCCCCATCGCGGCCCCGAGCAGCCCCGCCATCTGCGCGTTGTGGCCGCAGGCGTGCGCGGCCCCCGTCTCCGGATCGGCGATCGGGTGGCCGGCCACCACCAGGCCGTCCAGCTCGCCGAGCAGGGCGAAGGTCGGGCCGTCCTTGGCCCCCGCCGCCTCCGCGCGCACCCCGGTCAGCGCGAGCCCGCTCCGGGGCTTCAGCCCCAGCTCGCCGAACGTCTCCTCGGCGAGCCTCGCGGTCTTGAACTCCTTGAAGCCGAGCTCGGGCTGGCGACGGATGCGCTCGCCGAGGGCGATGATGCGCTCGGCGTTGCGGTCGATGGCGGCGCAGATGGACTGCTTGAGGCTGGTCTTGGCTTGCACGGGGAGTCCTCCTATGACGCGAAGCGCTGGGGAAGGAAGGGGATGATCGAGTCCGGCGTCTTGCCGTCGACGATGCAGGCGGTCATCACCGCCGCGGTGACCGGCGCGAGGAGGATGCCGTTGCGGTAGTGTCCGGTGGCGACGAAGAGGCCGGCCACGTCGGGCCAGGGCCCCAGCACCGGCAGGCCGTCCGGCGTCGCGGGGCGAAAGCCGCACCACGAGCGGGTGATCGCGCGGCGGCCGATCTCGGGCACGAGCGCCACCGCCTGCGCGATGAGCCCGCCCAGGCCCTCGGGCGTCACCGCGCGCTCGAAGCCCACGCGCTCGATGGTGGCGCCGATGAGCAGCTCGCCGGAGGGCCGCGGAACCAGGTAGACCTCGTCGCCGTGCATCGCGTGGGAGATGAGCACCGGCACGTTGCTCACCGCGAGCATCTGCCCGCGCACCGGTCCCACCGGGAGCCGGCCCCCCAGCTCGGAGGCGAGCGCGCCCGACCAGGCGCCCGCCGCGAGGAGCACCGCGTCGGCGGTGAGCCGCTCGCCGTCGGCCTGCACCCCGACCGCCCGGCCGCGCTCGACCAGGATGCGTCCGACCTCGACTCCGGTGCGCACGGTCACCCCACGCGCCGCCGCGGCCAGCGCGTAGGCGGTGACCAGGCGCTGGTTGTTCACCCAGTGGTCGCCGCGCACCAGGAGCGCCGCGGGCAGGTCCTTGGCGAGCGCGGGCTCGAGCTCGGCGAGGGCCGCTCCCTCGACCATCTCGACTCCGAACTGGGTCGCGAGCGGCCAGCCGCAGCGGGCGCGCCCGTCCTCGACGTCGGCCGGGCGCGCGAGCGGGTAGAGCGTGCCCGCGGTCATGTGCTCCACGTCGACCCCGGTCACTTCACGTATCTCGGCGACGACTTGCGGATAGAGGCGCCAGCTCTCGACGGCGAGCCGGCTGAACGGGCTCGGGTCCGGCGAGTCGCCGAGCGGAGCCAGGAGCCCGGCCGCCGCGCTCGAGGCCTCGCCGCCCGGCGTGCCGCGCTCGAGGAGAGTGACGCGGCAGCCCCGCTTGGCCAGCTCGTGGGCGGCCGAGCAGCCGATGATGCCGCCGCCGATCACGAGGACCGAGGGGCCCGCCGGAGCGCCGGCGCGAGCACCGGCCGGCTCGCGGCGGCCGCGGCCGCCTCGAGGGCGGCCAGGCCCTGGGGCGGACCGTAGCGGCGCTTCGAGGGCGTGTCATAGACCGGACCGAAGACGACGAAGTCGGCGCCCTGCGCCGCCGCTTCCCCCGCCTCCGCGGTCGAGTGCGCGGAGGCGCCAATGAGGAACCCGGGCGGGGTGATCTCCCGCAGCGCGGCCACCGGCAGCGAGGCATGCGTGCGCTGCACCCCGTCGGCGCCCACCGCCAGCGCCACGTCGGCCCGGTCGTTGATCAGCAGGCGCGCCCCGTGGTGTCGCGTGGCCTCGCGCAGCGGGGTGGCCAGCGCGAGTAGCGCGCGCACCTCCAGGTCCTTCTCGCGGAGCTGCACCGCGCGGAGGCCGGCGCCGAGGCACTCCTCGACGACCTCCACGGGCGGCCGCGGCGACGCGGCGCGGTCGGTGATCAGGTAGAGGCGGAAGCCTAGCTGGTCCACTCGGGCACGCCCTCCAGCGGAGAGGACGCGGTGGCGTAGAGCTTCTTGCCGATGCGGCCGGCCTTGAACGCGAGCCGGCCCGCCTCGACGGCCAGGCGCATGGCGGTGGCCATCGCGACCGGGTCCTTGGCGGAGGCGATCGCGGTGTTCATGAGCACGCCGTCGCAGCCCAGCTCCATGGCGATGGCCGCGTCGGACGCGGTGCCGACCCCGGCGTCCACGATGACCGGGACGGTGACCGCCTCCAGGATGAGCTTGATGTTGTACGGGTTGCGGATGCCGAGCCCGGAGCCGATCGGCGCGCCCAGCGGCATGACCGCGGCGGCCCCGGCGTCCTCGAGCTTTTTGGCCATCACCGGGTCGTCGTTGCTGTAGGGCAGCACCGTGAAGCCCTCCCGTGCCAGGGTACGGGTGGCCTCGAGCAGGCCCAGGACGTCCGGGAATAGGGTGCGGGAGTCGCCGATGACCTCCAGCTTGACGAGAGTGCCGAGGCCGGCCTCGCGCGCCAGGTAGCAGGTGCGCACCGCCTCGTCCGCCGAGTAGCAGCCGGCGGTGTTCGGCAGGAGGGTGTACCGCTTGGGGTCGACGTAGTCGAGCAGCGACTCGCCCTGCCCCGGCAGGCTCACCCGCCGCACCGCGACCGTGACGATCTCGGCTCCGGAGGCCTCGATGGCCTCGCGCATGTTCTCGAACGACGGGTACTTTCCCGTGCCGACGATGAGACGCGACTTGAACTCTTTTCCGCCCAGCCAGAGTGACGTGTCGTACATGACTTAGCCTCCCCCCATCGGATGAACGATCTCGACCTTGTCGCCGTCGCTGAGCACGGTCTCGGCGTAGTGGGCCCGCAGGGCCACCTCGCGGTTCAGGGCCACCGCGGTGAACTCGCGCCGCACCTTGAGATGCGCCAGCAGGCCGTCGATCGTGAGGCCCGCGGGCAGCTCCATCGGCTTGCCGTTGACGGTGATGGTCATGAAAAAACCGCACACCTTTCCAGGAAAGGGTGCGGTCCCACCGGGAGCTGGCAGACGTAGTGCTGGCACACGTAGGCGGTGGGCCGACCGCCCACGGTGGTCCGCTCGGCCAGGAGCGGCAGCCCCGCGGCGGCGGCATCGCCCTCGGCCGCGCCGACCACCACCCGGTTCGGCCGGTAGCGCCCGAACACGGTGTCGAGGAGGGGGCCCACCGCCCGCTCCTCCCCCGGCCGCCACACCAGCGCCACCTCGGCCACCGGGCCCAGGTGGAAGTCGAGCGCGGAGAGATAGCGGCCGAACCCCGACGGGTAGCGCTGCATGAGGTCCGCCATGGGGCGGAGCGCCTTCAGCGCGATCGCCTCGTACCGCTCCTCGCCCACGATCACGGCCAGCCGCAGCAGCCAGTCGATCGCCACCGAGGTGCCGCTCGGTACCGCGTTGTCGAAGAGGTTGCGCGGCCGCACCACGAGGGCCTCCTGGTCGTGGCCGGTGTCGAAGAACGCCTCGCGGTCGGCGCTCCAGAAGAGCCGCAGCGCCTCCTCGGCGAGCCGGCGCGACTCGTCGAGCCAGCGCCGGTCGAAGGTGGCCTCGTAGAGAGCGAGCAGCCCCGCCCCCACCATCGAGTAGTCCTCGAGGTAGCCGGTGATGCGGGCCTGGCCGTCCCTCCAGGAGCGGAGCAGCCGGCCGTCGCGGACCATCTGCTTGCCGAGGAACTCCGCGTTGCGGACCGCGGCGGCCAGGTAATCGGCGCGGCCCAGCACGGAGGCGGCCTCCGCGAACGCGGCGAGCATGAGCCCGTTCCACGACGCCAGCACCTTGTCGTCGAGGGCGGGGTGCACGCGGGGCTCGCGCGCGGCGTGCAGGAGCGCGCGGGCGCGCCCGATCGCGGCCACGACCTCCTCCGGCTCGCGCGGGACGAACAGGATGCTGTGGCCCTCGAAGTTGGGCCCGTCGTCGACGCCCCAGTAGGCGAGCGCGGCGCGCGCCAGGGCCGGCTCGCCCAGGACCGCGCGCATCTCGTCGGCCGACCAGACGAAGAACTTGCCCTCGACGCCCTCCGAGTCGGCGTCCTGGGCCGAGTAGAATCCGCCGGTCGGGTGAGTCATCTCGCGCCGGACGTAGTCGAGGGTCTCCTCCGCGATACGCCGGTAGAGCGCGTCCCCGGTGGCGAGCCAGCCGTGCAGGTAGAGCGAGGCCAGCTGGGCGTTGTCGTAGAGCATCTTCTCGAAGTGCGGCACCAGCCACTGGCCGTCCACCGAGTAGCGGTGGAAGCCGCCGCCGAGCTGATCGTAGATGCCGCCGCGGGCCATGCGGGTGAGCGTGTGGCGGAGCATCGCGAGGCCCCGCGCGTCGCCGGTGCGCCGCGCGACGCGCAGCACCGCCTCCCAGGTCATCGGCTGGGGGAACTTGGGCGCCTGCCCCAGGCCGCCGTCGCGCTCGTCGAACTCGCCGCCGATGCCCAGGTAGGCGCGGGTCAGCACGTCGCGGCCGAGGAGGCTCGTGGATCCGGTCAGCCGTCCCGACTGTCCCATGGTCTCGACGAGCTGGCGGCCCGCCTCGAGCACCTCGCCGCGCCGCGAGTGATAGGCGTCCGCGATCGAGCGCAGCAGCCGCGGGAAGGCGGGCATGCCGTGCCGGTCCTCCGGAGGGAAGTACGTGCCTCCGTAGAACGGGATCCCGTCCGGGGTCAGGAAGACGGTCATCGGCCAGCCCCCGCGGCCGGTCATCGACTGCACCGCCTGCATGTAGATCTGGTCCACGTCGGGCCGCTCCTCGCGGTCGACCTTGATCGACACGAAGAGCTGGTTCATGAGGGCCGCGATGTCGTCGTTCTCGAACGACTCGCGCTCCATCACGTGACACCAGTGGCACGCGGAGTAGCCGACCGACAGCAGCACCGGCTTGTCCTCGCGGCGGGCCAGCTCGAACGCCTCGGGGCTCCACGGATACCAGTCCACCGGATTGTGGGCGTGCTGGAGCAGATAGGGGCTCGTCTCGGAGGCGAGACGATTGGCGGGGCGGGACTGGGACACGCGGGAAGGACCGGTCAGGCCTGGGTCACGAACGGCAGCGCACTCACCCGGGCCGGCTGCTCCCCGCCGCCGTCCGCGATCGTCACCGCGGTGCCCGGCTCGAAGTGCTCGCGGCGCACGTAGCCGAGCGCGATCGGCCGGCCGAGCGCGATGGAGCGCGCCGCGGAGGTCACCTTGCCCACCTCGGCTCCCGCGACCACGACCCGCGCGCCCCCCTCCGGCACGCGAGCGCCCTCGACGACCAGGCCGCTCAGCGCGCGGTTGACGTGGCCGCGGTACTTCACGCGCGCCACCGTCTCCTGGCCGATGTAGCAGCCCTTGGTGTAGCTCACCAGCGCCTCGAGGCGGGTCTCGGGGAGGATCACCGACTGGTCGACGTCCTGGGGATACCAGGGCTGCCCGGCCTCGATGCGCAGGATCTCGAGAGTGGCCGGCCCCGCGACGACCGCGCCGGCGGCGAGGGCCGCGCTCCGCAGGGACTCCGCGCTCGCGGCCTCGGTCCAGCAGTGGAAGCCGGGGGCGGGGCCCTCCGCGCGGTTGATCACCCGCACCGGCGCGCCGCCCACCGTGACCTCGGCGTGGGCGTACGGGGCGAGATCGAGCGTGGCCCCAGCGAGGCCTTCGAGCAGCGCGCGCGCCCCCGGGCCCTGCAGCGAGAGGATCGCGAACGCCTCGTCGACCGCCTCGAACTCCGCCTTCTCCGAGATCAGGAAGTGGTCGAGGGTCTCGAGGGTCTTCGCGGTCATCTGCGCCGGTAGCTCGATGAGGGCGCGGTCCTGAGCCGCATAGACGACCAGCAGGACGGTCACCCTGCCGTGGGCGTCGAGGAAGGCGGCCGGCGCGCCCTGCCCGGGCGTGAGGGCCTTCACGTCGTTGGTGAGCATGCCCTGCAGGAAGGCCAGGCGGTCGCGGCCGGTCACGCTCACCTTGCCGAGCGAGGAGCGGTCGAACAGGGCGACTCCGTGGCGGGCCGCGTGGTACTCGCGGGTCTGGTCGGGCATGGCTCATTGTTGTCGGCCGCCGGGCGGCTGTCAACTTGCGGCAACTTGCGGCCAGCTTGCAGGAAGCCGCGCACCTCGTACACAATGGCCGCCGTGCCGACGACCTCCCTGCCCGACCGCCGGACGCGGGTCCGCTTCCGGCGGCGCCTCCTCGCCTGGTATGCCCGGCACCGGCGCGATCTGCCGTGGCGGCGCACCGAGGATCCCTACCACATCCTGGTCTCCGAGATCATGCTGCAGCAGACGCAGGTCGATCGGGTGGTGCCCAAGTACCACGAGTTCCTCGATCGCTACCCGACGCTCGAGGCGCTCGCCGCCTCCGCCCGCGATGACGTGAAGCGGCTCTGGCACCCGCTCGGGTACAACGTCCGGCCGCTCAACCTGCACGGCATCGCGTGCGAGGCGGTCGCGAGCTACGGCGGGCGGCTGCCCGACGACGAGGAGGCGCTGCGGGCGATGCGGGGGATCGGCCGCTACACCGCCGGCGCGGTGCGATGCTTCGCCTACGGGCGGCCGGTGCCGATCGTCGACACCAATGTCCGCCGGGTGCTCGGCCGCGTGTTCCTGGGCCCGCGCCGCCTGGCGCGGCTGCGCGGGCAGAAGGCGATGTGGGACCTGGCCGGCGCGCTGGTGCCACCGCGCAAGGCCTACGACTACAACCAGGCCCTGATGGACTTCGGGGCCACGTGGTGCACCCCGCGGGCGCCTCGCTGCCGCCCCTGCCCGATGCGTCGGTCGTGCGCCACCTACCGCGCGGAGCTCCACGCCCGCCGGGGAGCCGATGGGCGCGCTCGAGGGTAAGGTGGCGCTCGTCGCCGGTGGCGGCACCGGCATCGGGCGAGCGGTGGCGCTCTGCTTCGCGCGCGAAGGCGCGCGCGTGGCTGTGTTCGGGCGCAGGCCGGAGCCGCTCCACGAGGTGGCGCAGGCCATCGACGCCGCCGGTGGCGTGGGGCACGCCGAGGCCGGCGACGTGGGCGTGGAGGCGGACGTGGCCCGTCTGGTGTCGGAGACGCGCCGGCTGTGGGGCGGCGTGGACGTGCTGGTGAACTCCGCCGCGGTGCGCCTCAATGCTCCGCTCGAGAAGGTGACGGCGGACGACTTCGCGGAGGTGCTGCGGATCAACCTGGTGGGCGCCTTCGTGCTCACCAAGATGGTGGCCGGGCCCATGCGCGAGCGCGGCGGGGGATCCATCGTCCACATCGGCTCCGCGCTCGGCGAGGTCGCGGTGCGCGACTTCTCGCCCTACGTCGCCTCCAAGGGCGGCCTCAACGCGCTGGCCCGGGCCGCGGCGATCGAGCTGGTCGGGGCCCGCATCCGGGTGAACGTGGTGGCCCCGGGCACCATCGACACCGCGATCAACCCCGGCGTGAGCGAGTTCCGCCGACGCATGCTCGAGCACCGGATTCCCATCGGGCGGCCGGGGCATGTCGACGACATCGCGGCCGCCTGCCTCTACCTGGCGTCCGACGCGGCGGGGTACGTGACGGGGTCGGTGCTGGCGGTGGACGGAGGGTGGACCGCGTCGTGAGCGCGCCGCGCGACCCCGGGCCCCTCACCCTGCCCTCTCCCCAGGGGGGAGAGGGGGCGGAGAGGGTCGAGGTGGTGGCGGCGGTGATCGAGCGGGATGGGCTGATCTTGATCGCGCGGCGACCGGCGGCCAGCCACCTGGGCGGTCTCTGGGAGTTTCCCGGCGGCAAGCGCGATGCGGGCGAGAGCCCGGAGGCTGCACTGGCGCGCGAGATCCGCGAGGAGCTCGGCGCGGCGATCGCGGTGGGACCGCTGCTCGAGACGGTGGACTGGACCTATCCCGAGAAGCGCGTGCGCCTGTCTTTCTTCCGCTGCGAGATCGCGGGCGAGCCGCGGCCGCTCGAGGGCCAGGAGATCATCTGGGTCCGCCCCTCCGATCTCGGCCGGTACCAGTTCCCACCCGCGGACGCGACCCTGCTGGAGCGGCTCGGCCGCGCCTGACCGCGGGACGCGAAGCTTGACGCGGCCGGGCCCCGACGCATACGATGCGGCTCTCCTGTCCTTCCACACCCACTCGCTCCTGCGGAGGATGCAAAGCATGAGTAGACGCCTGACTGCCATCGTGCTGGCTCTCTTGACCCTGGCCGTGCTGGCCACGCCGGCCCTCGCCCAGAAGCCGGTGAAGATCGGCGTGCTGACCCCGCTCTCGCCTCCGGGTGATCCCGCCGCCGGCCAGCTTATCGTGCGCGGCGCGAAGATGGCCGCCGACGACATCAACGCCAAGGGCATCCTGGGCGGCCGCAAGGTCGAGCTGGTGATCGAGGACGATTCGGGCACGCCCGAGAAGGGCGCGGCCGGCTTCCGCAAGCTGGCGACGCAGGACGGGGTGGTGGCGGTGCTGGGCCAGTTCCACAGCTCGGTCGCGCTGGCGGTCCAGGATCTCGCCGAGCAGTTCAAGGTGCCGATCTTCGCGACCCAGGCCTCGGCGCGCGGCTTCACCGAGAAGCACCTCAACTACAGCTTCCGCACCCACGTCATCGACACCGACCGCGTGCAGCTCTGGAATCGCTGGATCAAGGAGAAGGGCTTCAAGAAGGTCGCGCTGCTCGCGGAGAACACCGACTACGGCGTAGGGCTGGTCGAGGACACCAAGAAGCTCTTCCCCTCCACCGCGGGCGGAGCGGAGCTCAAGGCCATCGTGTTCGATCGCGCCGTCGTGGATCTGACCCCGCAGCTGCTCGAGATCAAGAGCTGGAAGCCGGACGTGGTGATAAACATCGGGGTGGGCACCCCCGCCTACCTGATCATCAAGCAGGCGGCCGACGTGGGCCTCCTGCCCGGCACCCCGATGCTCGTCTCCTACGACATGCCGGCCCGCGCGGAGTACTGGAAGAACCTCGGCGAGAAGGGCAACTACGTCTCGTTCATGGTGTACTACCACCCCACCATGAAGCTCACCCCGCGCGGGGAGGCCTTCCGCGCGAAGTACCGCGAGCAGTTCAAGGAGGACCCGGTCTACGCCTCCCTGAACGGCTACGCCCAGGTGGCCCTCATCGCCGACGCGCTCGAGGCGGCCAAGAGCGACACCAGCGAGGCCCTGGTGAAGTCCCTGCTCGCCAACAAGTTCCAGGGCTGGAACGCAGCGATCAGCTTCAGCCGCGGCGAGGGGCCGTACTGGCAGCAGTGGACGCCCCCGATACTGATGATGCAGTACACCAAGACCGACATGCCCTTCACCGAGGCGAAGATCATCTACCCGACCGAGTTCAAGACGGGCGAGCTGGTCGTTCCCCGCTAGTCGACCGCCGGGCCGGGCCGGGAGCGGAAGTCGCGCGCTCCCGGCCCGGGCCCGGGGCCGCGCGATCGATGGACTTCCACCTCCTCTCCCAGTACCTCCTCTCCGGCCTCGTCATCGGGGTCATCTACAGCCTCATGGCGCTCGGCATCACGTTCATCTACTCGATCATGAAGATGATCAACTGGTCGATGGGCGAGTTCTACATGATCGGCAGCTACGTGCAGTACTTCCTCCTGGCCTCGGTGCTCGGCTGGGACCGCTGGTACCTCGCCCTTCCGCTCGCGATGGCGTCGGTGTTCCTGCTCGGCGTCGTGGTCCAGCGCTTCCTCCTGCGCCCCATGTACGTGGGCGGCGTGGAGCGGCGCGACGAGTACGCGACGGTCATGACGATCGCGCTGATGGTGCTCTTCCGGAACCTCGCCATCGTGCTCGGCGGCCCGAACCAGTACGCCCCGCGCGACTACGCGAAGCCCACGATGCTGCTGACGCTCCCGCTCTCCGGCAACCGCTTCGTGGCCCTCGTGGGCGCGCTGGTGCTGCTCGCGCTCTTCTACCTGCTGGTCACGCGCACCTGGGTGGGGCGCGCGCTCCGGGGCGCGGCCCAGAACCGGATCGGCATCCAGACCGCCGGCATCGACGTGCTGCGTCTCGACATGCTGGCCTTCGGGGTCGGGGTGGCGATGGCCGCCGCGGCCGGCGCGCTTCTCGCGCCCGACTTCCTGGTCTACCCGGAGAACGGGGCGATCTCGACCTTCAAGGGCTTCGAGATCATCGTGATCGGGGGGCTCGGGTCGATCCTGGGGAGCGTGGTGGGCGGGGTGCTGCTCGGCGTGATCGAGGCCCTGGGCTCGGTCTTCATCTCGCCCGCCTACAAGGACCTCTACGGCTTCCTGCTGCTGATCGCCCTGCTGGCGCTCCGGCCCAACGGCCTCTTCGGAGAGCGCGAGCGTACGGTCTGACCCGGCCCCGCCCGCGTCAGTCGGCCGGCCTCCGGGTCCCCAAGAGCGGGGCCAGCGCGGGCAGCCGCGCCCCGATGCGCGTGCCCGTCGCGCGCAGCAGCCCGACCAGGCCCGCCGGGTAGAGCCGGACCACCGCGATCACGAGGAGGGCGAAGAGGACCATGCGGATCTCGCCCCAGCGGCGCAGCAGCTCGGAGAGCAGCTCGATGAAGACGGCGCCCAGGGCCGGTCCCGCGAAGGTGCGCAGGCCGCCGGTGATCACCATGATGATGACGGTGGCCATCTCGTTGAACTTCATCGGGGTCGGCGAGAGCAGGCCGATGTAGTGCCCCTGGAACGCGCCCGCCACCGCCGCGAACACCGCGGAGACGACGAACGCGAAGCGCTTCCACTTGAAGGTGTCGACCCCCATGGTCGCGGCCGCCTCCTCGTCGTCGCGGATGGCTCGCAGGTAGGCGCCGATCCGGGAGTGGACGATCTGCCAGGCCACCAGCAGGGCCACGAGCGCCAGCCCCAGGAAGAGATAGTAGTAGGGCGTCGCGCGCGGGGTCCCGAAGAGCAGTGGCGCGGCCAGCCCCAGGTCACCCCGCGTGATCTGGTATTCCACGGTGACGAGCAGGCGGACGGACTCCGCGAACGCCCAGGTGGCCAGGGCCAGGTAGATCGCGCGCATCCGCAGGCACAGGCTGCCGAGCCCGTAGCCGACGACGGCGGCCACGACCGCCCCCGCCACCACCCCGGCGAGGATCGGGATCCCCGCCCGCTGCACGAGCAGCGCCGAGGTGTAGGCGCCGATCCCGGCGAACGTGTGATGGGCCAGCGAGAACTGGCCGGTGTAGCCCGCGAGGAGATTCCAGCCCACCGCGAGGATGACGTAGTAGAGGCTGATGACGAGGATGTGGGTGTGGTACTCGGAAGTGACGAGCGGCACCCAGGCGACGGCCGCGTAGGCCACGAGGCAGAGGCCCAGGCGCCGGAGCAATCCCGCCATGCGGTCAGGCTCCCAGGAGGGAGTCGCGGATCAGCTCGCGAAGATGATCCGCGAAGTCGGCCTGGGGGCCCTGGCGGCGCACCTGCCCCCCCTCGATCACGTAGAGATAGTCCGAGACCTCCACCGCCTTGGTGATGTTCTGGTCCACCAGGAGGATCGTGACGCCGGTGGCGCGGGCCTCCACGAGCCGCGCGTACACCTCCGTCGAGATGCGGGGGGCGAGCCCGGCGGAGGGCTCGTCCACCAGGAGCAGCTTCGGATCGGTCACCAGCTCCTTGGCCAGCGAGAGCATCTTGGCCTCGCCGCCGCTGAGCGAGGTGGCGCGATGCCGCCGCTTCTCCCGGAGGCGGGGGCCGAGGAGCAAGTTCTCCTGGACGGTGAGCTGGGGGAAGACGTTCGCCCCCTGGGGCACGTAGCTCACCCCGAGCCGCTTGATCTCGTGGGGCGCCGCCCGCTGGATCTCGCGCCCGTCGTGGACGATGCGGCCCTCGCGGGGATGGAGGAAGCCGAAGATGGTCTTGAGCAGCGTCGACTTCCCCGCCCCGTTCGGCCCGATGATGCCGGTGACGCTGCCCGCCTCCACGCGCAGGCCGATGCCGGCCAGGATGTCGATGCCCTCGACGTAGCCGGCCGCGACCTGGTCCACCTCGAGCAGGGCCATCTATTTGCCCAGATAAGCTTCGAGGACGACGGGGTCGTTCGCCACCTGGGCGAGCGGGCCTTCCGCGATGAGGCGCCCGTCGTGCATGACCGAGACCCGGCCGCAGAGCCGGCGCACCTCGGCCATCTCGTGGGAGACGATCAGGAAGGTCACGCCGTGCTCCCGGTTCATGCGGAGGATCGCCTCCATGATGACCTCCCGGATGGTCGGGTGCACGCCCGCGAACGGCTCGTCCATGAGGACCACCTGGAGGGGATGGATCATCAGGGCGCGAGCGATCTGCACCAGCATCGCCTGCCCCCCCGAGAGCTGCTTGGCCAGGGCGTGGCGGTGCCGGTCCATGGTGACGAAGTCGAGCTGGCGGCGCGCGCTCGCCTGGATCTCCGCCATCGGGCGCGTGGCGGCGCGGGCCCGCTCCGCGTGGCCCGGGAGCAGGACGTTCTCCAGCACCGTCATGTTGCCGAAGAGCTTCGGGATCTG
>WNFD01001640.1_pt1 | contig 22606 bp, 19 predicted proteins | sample 5400491 | NCBI WGS metagenome assembly WNFD01 (sample SAMN13153343, study PRJNA577476) | soil metagenome | isolation source: 120 cm saprolite under Douglas fir tree site 2 hole 2 replicate 2 | place: USA:California | collected 2015-04-18
GCTTCGCAGAGAAACATCAGATTGATGTTGCGGCGCTCGACACCCACGGCGCGGAGTATGCCGATTTCCTTCCAGCGCTGATTTACCGCGATGGTAAACGAGTTGAAGATGATGTAAATGCCGACGAGAAGCGCAGTGAAACTGGTTATGGTCAAACCAACACGCATGGCAGTGACGGCGCTTTCGAGATCCTGGCCACGCGATTCGGGAGGCACGATTTCCAGCCCAGCGCGCAATTTGGCGTGCAGATTTTGCTGCACAGTTTCCACGGGAACATCTGGAGAATTCATCAGATCGACGCGGTCAAAATTGCGGCCGCGATTGAAAACGACCTGCGCGGAATAGACGTCCATTATGGCGATGTTGCCGCCGAAAACCTCGCCGATTCCAACCGGCTTAAAGATTCCTTGAACCGTGAAGGCTTTGCGACCCATCGACGTGAACAGGGGCAGCGTATCGCCGATCTTCAGCGAGTGACGATCCGCAAACGCGCGGGAAAGCAGGATGGAATTGGGCTGCGCAAGAAAGACGAGCGGGTCGGCGATTTGGGTTTTCGATTTATCGAACTGATAATCGCGCAACTGCTCATCGCCAGCGGTGTCGACGCCGAGAATGAGGAGATTTCCTTCTTCCGCGAAGGCCGTGCGCGCGATGACCTCGATAATCGGCTCAGCGATTTTTACCCCGGGAGTAGAGCGGACCGTTTCGAGGATTTCTTCCGGAAAACCTGTTTCGCCCGCGGTGATTTGCAGTGTAGCTTTGCCAGCAACCTTTTCGACGGTGAGTCGGAGAGAGTCGAGCAAGGTGATGTTGGCGGTGCGGATGGCGAAAAATACAGCAACGCCCAGCGTAATGCCCATGGTGGTCAAGAAAAGGCGCAGACGATGATTCCACCACTGCTGCAGACTAATATGCCAGAGCGCCGGAAACATTAGTAAGATCCGGCGAGGACAAGGTCGGGCCGCTGTTCTTGCAAGACATGACCATCGCGAAGCATGATCACGCGATCACAGAAGCTGGCGACAAGATCGTTGTGCGTTACGAGAAACAGGGTGCTGTTGAACTCCTGGTGAAGATCGTCGAGGAGCGCGAGAATTTCTGCGCCTGTGCCAGAATCGAGATTGCCGGTTGGCTCGTCTCCCAGGAGAAGGGGAGGAGAAAAGATAAGGGCGCGAGCGATGGCGACGCGCTGACGCTCCCCGCCGGACATTTCATCGGGTCGATGTGTGATTCGAGTTCTTAGGCCTACGCGTTCGAGCATGGCGGCCGCGCGATGTTCCGCCTCTTTCCGGCGCATGCCCTGGAGACGAAGCGGAAGGGCGGCGTTCTCGACGGCGCTCAAAGTAGGCAGAAGATTGAAGGTCTGAAAGATCATTCCGATTTTCTCGCGGCGCAGGCGGGTACGTTGATCGTCGTTAAGGTCCGAAAGTTTTATGCCCGCGACGCTGACCGTGCCGCTCGTAGGATCATCCAAACCGCAGATCAAGTTGAGCAAAGAGGATTTGCCAGAGCCGGAGGGACCCATGACGGCCACTCGTTCGCCCTGCGCGACGCTGACATCGATATCGCGGAGGGCATGTACGACTCTGCCTTCGCCGTGGTTCTTGCAGACTTGCTCTAGCTGGATGATGCTCTGGGTCATGGGTGCCCCATTCGTGGAAGAAACCTCGCATAATCAGAGATGTAGAGAACACTCCGGACCGTCAAACCAGGCCATAAGGTGTTGAAAAAGGAGTTCGACAATGCAGATTCCCCCGGCTCCAGCTGAATGCTGAATCGTCCAAGGTTGTCGTTAAGAAGATTGTTCGGCAATAGGCCATCGGTACGGCTGTGACGCACTCATAAATCGGCCCGACCCTCCTTAGCCCTTGTCAGTGGACGATAAGGCGCGAATCGGAAACTGACCCAGTACCAGCTCCTCGTTGTGGTTTTCTCTTCTCGCCGTAAACCGGTAAACTGTTAAGTGTCACTTCTATATGAACTGGTTTGCACGCCGCATTCATCGCTACGAGCAGCGCCGCTGGAAGACGGACGACAACCGTCTGGTGCGCCCCTTCGCCTGGGGGCTGGAACACATCGGTGGACCAGTCGAGCATCCTAATCCCGCCGGTTTCCTGCGCGAGTACGCGCAGCGGGCCATCGAGAACAGCCAAGAGTGGTACCGCAATACGCCGGCGACTGATTACCGGCTGGATGGCGAAAACGTTCTGACCTTTACCAGTTCCATCGAGTCGCCCTGGCCGGAAAACAACACGGTTCACGCGCAGTTCTTTCCGGCGCGCACGCGAGGGCCGGCCGTGCTGATCCTGCCCAACTGGAACGCCAAGTGGCACGGGCAGCGCGGTCTGGGGGAGTGGCTGCAGCGCATCGGAATCAGCGCGCTAAAGATGAGCATGCCGTATCACGATCGCCGCATGGCGCCGGGCCACGAGCGCGCCGACCAACTCGTCGGCCCCAACATCGGGCTCACGTTGCAGGCCAACCGGCAGGCGGTGCAGGACGCGCGGCGCTGTCTGCGCTGGCTGGAGCAGCAGGGGTTTTCTCGGCTGGGAATTCTGGGGACCAGCATTGGCTCTTCGGTCGGCTATATCACCCTGGTGCACGATTCCGCCGTGCGGGCAGGCGGTTTCTTCCATGTTTCAACTTATTTTGCCGACGTTGTCAGCCAAGGGATGACCACAATGCACGTCTGGGAGAGTTTGCGCGAGCATGTCACGGTGGACGAGCTGCGCGAGTACTGGGCGCCGGTAAGCCCCATGCCCTATGTGGAGCGCGGTCTGGGCGCGGGAAAGAACGCGTTCATGGTGTACGGCAAGTACGATCCGACCTTCCTTCCAGCCTTGACCGAGCAGATGCTTGCCGCGCTGCGGCGTTACACCCCGCATCCACGCACGCTGGCCCTGCACTGCGGGCATTATTCGCTGGAGCTGCCGCCGTTCAGCCACATCGCCGGCTATCGCATGCTCTCCTTCTTGCGCTCCGTGCTGGCGCAGTAAGCGGGTAGAAGGTGACGTATTGACACGAACTCCGTGTCACACTAAAATCGTGCGATGAAGACTCGACTGCGCAATATCACGATTACGCTGGACGAGGATCTCGCTCAGTGGGCGAGGATCGAGGCCGCTCGAAGCGACACGAGTGTTTCACGTTTTCTGGCCAATATCCTGAAGGAACGCATGATGCAGCAGGACAACTACGAAGCCGCCAAGCGCCGCGCTCTGGCGCGCAAGCCCTTCCTCAAGACCGACGGCCGTTATCTATCGCGCGAGCAGGTACATGACCGCGAACGTCTTCGTTGACACCAATGTTCTTATTTATGCTGTCGACCAAGCGGATCCTCAGAAGCAGCAAGCTGCTCAAGCTTGGCGCTCATGGCTGTGGGAAAGTAACCGTGGCCGTATAAGTTTCCAAGTTCTTCAGGAATTCTACGTCAACGCAATAAGGAAACAGCCATCTGCTCGCGTTGAGATTCGCAGGGAAGTAAGCGACCTGATGGCCTGGCGACCGATCGTTCTCGATTCCGCCGTCATTGTCCGGGCCTGGAAAATCGAGGATCGATACAGAATCTCGTTCTGGGATTCGCTCATTGTCGCCGCCGCAAGAGTTGCCGGTTGCCGCTATCTCCTGACCGAGAACCTTCAGCGGGGTCAAGAGTTAGACCAGGTTATGGTTGTGAACCCTTTTTTGAGTGAGCCGTCATCGCTAACCTAAGAAACGTCAACCTGAAGCTGCCCGTGCGCACCATGTGCCAGAAACCTCTTGACGTAGCAAAAAACTGTGGTATGCTTCTTTCCAGAAGGAACTGCGGGCGGCCACTTCTGGCCGCCCTTTTCTTTGGCGCCAAGAGGATCCGAACTCACGCCTCAACCTCTACTTGTGGATTCCGCAGCTCGGTAGAGCAGCAAGTCCCTTAAAATGAAGAGTTCCAAATGGGATGCCTCGTAAATCCTTTAGAATGTGCAGATCCAGAAAGCCGGGGGAGGGGTCCCAAGTCGCTAATGGAGTATCGCCGAGAATGTCCCGGCCGCGACTAACGCGGAGACCGCTTCAATCTCCGGTGCGAGGGGTCGGTCTTGCACAATCTTGGAGGATTTTCCACGCACGGCTTCATAGGCCTTCTTAGCCAGCGCGCCAGTTTGTAGTGGTGCCAGCAGATCGATGCCCTGGCAGGCGCAGAGCAACTCGATGGCGACGGTGTGGCGCAGGTTTTGCAGCATGCGGTCGAGGCGGCGCGCGCCGCTCATCCCCATCGAGACATAGTCTTCCTGGTTACCGGAAGTCGAAATCGAATCCACGGAATGTGGGACGGCCAGCGCTTTGTTCTCGCTGGTCAGCGCCGCCGCGGTTACCTGCGCGATCATGAATCCGGAGTTGATTCCCGGTTCCGGCGTCAAGAATGCGGGCAGCATGCTGGTCAGCGGATTGGTCATCTGCTCGATGCGCCGCTCGGAAATTCCGCCGAGCGTGGCGATCGCTATGGCGACTTGATCGGCGGCCATGGCCAGCGGCTGACCGTGGAAATTTCCGCCGCTGATGATGTCGCCGCTGCCGTCGCCGACGAATACGAGCGGATTGTCCGTGGCGCTGTTGAGCTCCACGGCCGCCGTCTCGCGCGCTTGCGCCAGTGAGTCGCGCACCGCGCCGTGCACCTGCGGCGTGCAGCGCAAGCTATAGGGGTCCTGCACACGCGCATCTTTTTCCGCGGAGCGATGCGACTCGCGAATCTGACTGCCTTCGTTCAAGTGCGCTAGGTTGCGCGCCGTCATCGCGGCGCCATTGTAAGGCCGTGCGAGCATTACGCGGGCGTCGAATGCGCCGGGGCTTCCGCGCAGTGCATCGAGCGACAGTGCCGCTGCTACGTCCGCGGTGTCCACCAGCACGTCGGCATCGCGGAGAGCGAGGCTCAGCAACGCCAGCATTCCCTGCGTGCCGTTAAGCAGCGACAATCCCTCCTTCGCTTCCAACGCGACCGGAGTGACGCCGGCGCGGCGCATGGCTTCCGCGCCGTCCAGCGCTTCACCACGGTAAACCGCACGGCCTTCGCCAATCGCAACATGCGCGAGATGCGCCAAAGGCGCCAAATCTCCCGATGCACCTACGGAGCCTTGCGAGGGAATCACCGGGTGCACTCCTGCATTCAGCATGGCGCAAAGCGTTTCCACGACTACGGGACGAATGCCGCTCAAGCCTTTGGCCAGCGCGTTGGCGCGCAGCAGCATCATTGCGCGCGTCTCCGGCTCGGTCAGCGGCGGACCTACGCCGGACGCGTGCGAGCGCACGAGGTTCACCTGAAGTTGGCGCACCTGCTCGCTGGAAATGCGCACGGAGGCGAGCTTGCCGAACCCAGTGTTGATTCCGTAGGCTGCAGCGCCCGACGCCACCACGCGGTCGACCACCGCGCGCGATGCCTTCATGCTCTTGACAGCATCTTGCGTAAGCGCCACTTTCTCCCCACGCATGGCGACGGCGTACAACTGCTCGAACGTGAGGTCGTTGCCGCTCAGGGCAATGGTCATGAATGGCTCCGAATTGGGCTTGCCGCCGGCGACGCCGTCCCCAGAATGGCTCGATATTTTTCGGGCAGAAGCTTGGGCTTGCCGTTGCTGTCGCAAATCACGTGCAGCGTTTCACCGACCGCAAGTAACTCCTGATCGGTGTCGCGAAACACTTCGTACGAAAATCGAATGGTACGGTTTCGCGACTCCGCGATGCGCGTGCGCACGCGCAGCACTTCGTCATAGCGCGCGGAGGAGTGGTAGCGGCAGCGCACGTCGGCGACGACGATGTGGCAGTCGTCGTCGATTTCCATGCGCTTGTATTCGATGCCCAGCGCGCGCATCAGCTCCACGCGCCCGACTTCAAACCAGATCAGGTAATTCGCGTGATAGACCACGCCCATCTGGTCGGTCTCCGCGTAACGCACACGTACTGTAGTGTCGTAATGCTCGAAGGTTTGCATGAGATCGATTATTCCGGCTTGCTGTGCCAGACCGGCTTGCGCTTCTCCAGGAACGACGCCACGCCTTCCTTGAAGTCGGGCGTGCAGCGGATGCGGGCGTTTTCCAGGATGGCGCGCTCCAGGTCGCGATCCACTCCGGCAGCGGCGGCCGAGGTTAACAGTTGTTTCGCGCGCGTCAGGCTGCTCGGACTTGCGGCGATCAGATCGTTGGCGAGCTCGAAAGCACGCTGTTGCAATCGCTCGGCGGGAACCACTTCCGTGACCATGCCGAATTCTTTTGCCTCCGCCGCTTCGATGATGCGCCCGGTGAGCAGGAGATCGCGCGAGCGCTTGTCGCCGATCTGTCGCGTGAGAAAGACAGAGACAATGGCGGGCAGGAATCCAATTTTCACTTCGGTGTAGCCGAACTTAGCGTCGGGCGCCGCCAGCGTGAAATCGCAAAGAGTCGCGATCCCGCAGCCGCCCGCGTACGCAGGCCCGTTCACTGCCGCGATCATCGGGCGCGGAAAACTCCACAGGCGCCGCAGCATCTTGGCGATGCGCCGCGAATCTTCCTGGTTTTCCGCGGGCGACTGCTTCGCGATGGCGGCGAGCATGTCCAGATCCATGCCGGCGCAAAACGACGTGCCCGCTCCGGTGACGATTGCCACGCGCGAGTGGCTTTTTTCGATAGTGTCGAGCGCCGTTTGCAGCTCCGCAATCATTTGGGTGTTAATGGCGTTGCGCTTTTCGGGACGGTTCAGCGTGATCTTGGCGATCTCGCCGCTGAATTCAAGAATCAGTGTGGAGTGCATGGCAGAAGCCTCGCTAATTCAAAACTGGTAAGTGCGCGTATTTCGCGCGAATCTCGTTGGTCATGGCCAGGACTTTGGTGAGCCGCGCGTTGTCTACCCCCGGGTCGGCGCCCGCTTTGCGCAAAGCCGCAAGCACCTGCTCCGTGGCGATGTTCCCCACCAGATTGTCTCCCGCAAAGGGGCAGCCGCCAAGTCCCGTCAGCGCGCTATCGAAGCGGCGGCATCCCGCCTCGTAGGCGGCAAGAATTTTCGCTTCCGCGTTCTCCGGCCTGCTGTGGAGATGAACGCCCAGCTCGATTCCCGCAACGTGGTCCTTCACTTGGCGGAATAGGTCGCCCACCAGTTCCGGGGAGGCGGTGCCCACCGTATCCGCCAGCGAAACGGTGCGCACGCGAATATCTTTCAGCCAATCGAGTGTGTCCTGCACAATTTCCGGCCCCCATGGCTCATCATAAGGATTGCCGAAGGCCATGGAGATGTAAATAACCAAGCCGCGATTTGCCGCCGCGGTCTCCTTCTTGAGTGTTTCGGCCAGGGCACGCGATTCCTCGCGAGTCATGTTCGCGTTCGCCCGCCGAAAATACGCTGAAATCGAATAGGGATAACCGATCGTGGTAACGCCGGGAGTCGCCAGCGCCCGTTCGAGTCCTCTTTCATTCACAACGATCCCAATTATTTCTGGCCGCTCAGCACCATGAGGAAGGGAATCGTTAAGTCTCGCCATCACATCTTCGCTGTCCGCCATCTGCTTCACATGTTTAGGGGAAACGAAGCTGACGGCGTCAATATGCCGAAAACCCGCAGCGACCAATTCCTTGAGATAGTCAGCCTTGAGTTCGGTTGGGATGAAATCCGGTAGTCCTTGCCACGCGTCGCGGGGACATTCAACGATCTTCACGCATTGTTCCTTTTCCATCGGCGCCAATCTAACAGGAGCGAAATAGGAGCTATCAGTAGTGAAGCGATCGCAAGGACTATGGAGATCGACAAGACGAACTGCGGAAGTATCGCATCGTGACCACAACATTCAAAATAAAAACCATCCGCGGGTTTCAGCACCTGATACCAACTCCAACAGACTAGAAAGTTCGCGGCGTACACGAGAATGGGAGAAACGATGATCATCGCGAATTGCTTGGTTGTCCTGCTGATCCATTTCTGGGGAGATGAATTCACGTTTGCAACACTCCGGTTTTGAACTCACGGATTTCGGGATTTAGCGCGGCGGCTTCCAACGCTTGGATCAGGGCATCGCGCGTGTGCGCAGGATCGATGATCGCGTCGACCCACAGGCGTGCGGCGGCGTAGCGCGGATCAGTCTGGTGCTCGTACGTGGCGCGCACCGATTCGTACAGCTCCTTTTTGGCTTTCTCGTCGACCTTTTTGCCTTCGCGCTCGAGTTGCTTCAGCTTGATTTCGACTAGGGTACCCGCTGCGGCATCGCCGCTCATCACCGCGTAGCGCGCCGTGGGCCAGGCGAAAATGAAGCGCGGGTCGTAAGCCTTGCCGCACATGGCGTAGTGGCCCGCGCCGAAGCTGCCGCCGCAAATCACTGCAATCTTTGGCACCACGCTGTTGGCTACAGCGTTCACCATCTTCGCGCCGGCGCGGATGATGCCACTCCACTCTGCGTCTTTGCCGACCATGAATCCGTTGACGTCGTGCAGAAAAATCAGGGGAATGCGGTTCTGGTTACAGTCCAGAATAAAGCGCGCGGCCTTTTCCGCGGACTCGGTATAAATCACGCCGCCAAATTCCATGCGCTTCTGGTCCGAACCGCGCGCCATCGTTTGCACATGCTTTTTCTGATTCGCGACAATGCCAACCGCCCAGCCTCCGATGCGCGCGTAGCCGCAAAGCACCGTTTCGCCATACTCCGCTCGATACTCCTCGAACTCGCTGGCGTCCACGATGCGCGCGATGATTTCGCGCATATCGTACTGCTTGGCGGGATCGCCGGAGAAAATTCCGTAGATCTCCTCCGCCGAATACAGCGGCTTCCGCGAGGCCACGTGACTGAACAGGGCAGGGTTCGCGGCACCCATTTTGTCTGCCAGCGCACGAATCCGCGCGATGCACGCGTCGTCATCGGGCTCGCGAAAATCCACCGTGCCGCTGATCTGCGCGTGCATTTTCGCTCCGCCCAAATCTTCCGCCGACGTTTTCTGCCCGATAGCCGCTTGCACCAGTGCCGGCCCGGCCAGAAACAGGCCTGAGCCTTCCGTCATCAAGATGTGATCGCACATCACCGGTAAGTACGCGCCGCCGGCCACGCACATGCCCATGATGGCGGCAAGTTGCGGAATGCCCATGGCGCTCATCACCGCGTTGTTGCGGAAAACGCGGCCGAAATCGTCGGTATCGGGGAACACGTCTTCTTGCAAAGGAAGAAAAATGCCGGCCGAATCGACGAGATAAATGGTGGGGATGTGATTGTCGATCGCGATATTTTGCGCGCGAATCACTTTCTTAGCGGTCATCGGAAAAAACGCGCCGGCTTTCACCGTGGCATCATTCGCGATGATCATGAAGGTGCGCCCGCACACGCGCGCGATTCCGGTGACGGTTCCCGCCGAAGGCGCGCCGCCCCACTCTTCGTACATGTCGTACGCAGCGTAAAAGCCCAGCTCAAAAAACTGCGAACCTGGATCGCTCAACTTCGCAATGCGCTCCCGAGCCGTCAGTCGCCCCTTCTTGTGCTGCGCTTCAATCGCTTTGGCGCCGCCGCCCACTGCAATCTGCTCTTCTTCGTTCTTGATTTGCGTAACGAGGTCAATCATGCGGCGGGTGTTCTTTTCAAATTCGGGCGATTTCGGATTGACGCTCGTCTTAAGGGTGGAAGCAGCCACTCGCGGCCCTCACAGGGAAACTAGCGGCGCGAAGCAAGCGCAAGGCCTGGTCTAGCAGCACGCCGCAAACGCCCAGTATACGGTCTCCTCGGTCATAGTGCGAGCAGCCCGGCCTTATTGAACGATTGACCGTGCCGCCGGGGACAGCTACAATCCGCTGCATCGGTGCATGTTTCGCACCAATCCTCAATTGGAGGCGCCTGTGGTCACCTCGGTCGAAGTCCCGACGAGACGGTGCGCCTTCAAGAAGCTTTCGAGCCGTAGTTAGCACGCCTTCTCCATTTGAGTTGCTCCCTTCTAAATTGATTCCTGCACGTATACATTTGATAGGAGCGGGCCGCATTCTTGCGCTACCGGAGAAGAGCAAGTGTCTTTGAAGCATTTGGGATGGAATTCGTATTTTGATGCGCTGTGGCAAGGGCTCAAAGAACCCGCCGGGCTGCCTGCACGCGTCATTTCCCAGCAGCGAGGCCTGTGGCGAATAGCTGGGGACTTTGCCGAGTGCTGGGCGGAGGTTTCCGGGACGTTGCGCGCTGCCACGGAAGCTGGCGGCGACTGGCCAGCAACAGGGGATTGGGTCGCGGCGGAATTTCTGAGTGGTGGCGGACGGCCGCTAATCCAAAAGGTATTGCCGCGACGCAGCAAGTTCGTGCGCAAAGTTGCTGGGCGGCGCATGGAAGAGCAGGTCATTGCCGCGAACGTGGACACCGCGTTCGTAGTGATGGCGCTGGATGGCGACTTCAACGTGCGGCGGCTGGAGCGATACCTGGCGCAATGCTGGGAATCGGGCGCGAAGTCGACTGTGGTTCTCAACAAGGCGGACGATTGCGCCGATGTCGCTGCTCGGCTTGCGGAGGTCGAAAGCATCGCTGCCGGCGTTCCGGTTTTTTCCGTCAGCGCGCGCACCGGAGACGGCGTGGAAGTGTTGGACAGGTTTCTCACGCCCGGGCAGACGATTGTGCTGCTCGGCTCATCCGGTGTGGGAAAGTCGACGCTGGTGAATCACTTCCTGCAACGCGACGCGCAGGCGGTGCAAATGGTGCGCGCGAGCGACAGCCGCGGCCGCCACACCACGACAAGCCGCGAGCTTTTCGCGCTTCCCGGCGGCGCGCTGGTGATTGATACGCCAGGCTTGCGCGAATTGCAGTTGTGGGATGCGGCCGAAGGTGTGGAGCAAGCGTTTTCCGACATCGAGGAACTCGCTGCGCAATGCAAATACGGCAATTGCGGGCACACCACCGAACCGGGCTGCGCTGTGCAAACGGCTATTGCCGAAGGCCGCCTCGACCAGAATCGGCTCGAGAATCAGCGCAAACTCGAGCGCGAGCATGAATTTCTCCGCCGCAAGGTCGATCCCGAAGCACAAAAGCAAGAAAAGGAGCGTGTCAAGCTGCTGCACCGCGGAGCCCAGCAGAAATATGACCAGCGTCGCAAAGACGGAGGCAAGCAATGACGGCGCTACTTTGGATCACGCGCTTTCGTGGCGCATCGAGCTGACACTGGGAGCAAGCGGCAGTTTAGACGTTCCGCCTAATGCGCGATGCGCTTGTAGATGAATTCGACGATGTCTTGCGTGGAGGTCCCGGGCAGAAAAATTTCGGCGATGCCGGCCTTCTTCAACGCGGGGATGTCTGCTTCGGGGATGATGCCGCCGAGGACCACCGTCACGTCGTTCATGCCTTTGTCGTGCAGCAGACTCATGAGCTGCGGGCAAAGCGTGTTGTGCGCCCCGGAGAGAATCGAGAGGCCGATCACGTCGACGTCTTCCTGCACGGCGGCGGAAGCGATCATCTCCGGCGTCTGCCGCAAGCCGGTGTAGATCACCTCCATGCCCGCATCGCGCAGCGCCCGGGCAATGATTTTGGCGCCGCGGTCGTGCCCATCCAGCCCCGGCTTCGCAATCAAAACCCGTATCTTCTTTTCCGCCATAGTCAGGTGATGGCGATTTCTTCGTAGGTGCCGAAGACTTCGCGCATGGCGTCACAGATTTCGCCGAGCGTGGCGTAGGATTTTACAGCGTTGAAGATGTACGGCATCAGATTCTCGCTGCCTTGCGCCGCTTTGCGCAACGCGCCAAGCCTGCGCGCGACTTCGTCGTTGGAGCGCTCGGCGCGCAATTTGCTCAACCGCTCGGCTTGCCGTTGCGCCACACTCTCATCGATTTGCAAAGTGTCTAGCGGCTTTTCCTTCGTGACGAAGTCGTTCACGCCGACGATAATTTTTTCCTTTTTGTCGACCGCCACCTGATAGCGATAGGAAGCCTCGGAGATTTCCCGCTGCGGATACCCGCGCTCTATGGCCGCCACCATGCCGCCCAGCGCATCAATTTTCTCGATGTAATCCCACGCCCCGCGCTCGACTTCGTTGGTCAACGTCTCGACAAAGTACGACCCGCCGAGCGCATCCACCGTGTTGGCAACGCCCGTCTCATGCGCGATGATCTGCTGCGTGCGCAGCGCAATCGTCGCCGCAAATTCCGTAGGCAGCGCCCACGCTTCATCCAGCGAATTGGTGTGCAGCGATTGCGTCCCGCCGAGCACCGCGGCCAGCGCCTGAATCGCCGTGCGCACCACGTTGTTGTACGGCTGCTGCGCGGTCAGCGAGCAGCCCGCCGTCTGCGTGTGGAAGCGCAGCGCCCACGAGCGCGGGTTCTGCGACTTGTAGCGCTCCACCATGGCCTTGTGCCAGATGCGCCGCGCCGCCCGGTACTTGGCGATCTCCTCGAAGAAATCGTTGTGCGCGTTGAAGAAAAACGAAAGCTGCGGCACGAACTCATCGAGCTCGAGACCTCGGCGCATGCCCCATTCCACGTACTCGAGTCCGTCGCGCAGGGTGAACGCCAATTCCTGAATCGCCGTCGAGCCCGCTTCGCGAATGTGATAGCCGCTGATGGAAATGGTGTTGAACTTGGGCGTGTTCTTCACGCCAAACTCGAACGTGTCGATCACCAGGCGCATCGACGGTTCGGGCGGATAGATGTATTCCTTCTGCGCGATATATTCCTTCAGGATGTCGTTCTGCAGCGTGCCCGAAATTTTCTTCCAGGCCGCGCCCTGCTTTTCCGCGACAGCCAGGTACATCGCCCAGATCACTGCCGCCGGCGAATTGATGGTCATCGAAGTCGTCACCTTGGCAAGCGGAATTTGATCGAAGAGCACTTCCATGTCCGCCAGCGAACTGATGGCCACTCCGCATTTCCCGACTTCCCCTTCGGAAAGCGGATGATCGGAGTCGTAGCCCATCAAGGTTGGCAAATCGAAGGCCGTGGAAAGGCCGGTCTGCCCCTGCGCAAGCAAATAGCGGAAGCGCTGATTGGTGTCCTGCGCAGCGCCAAAGCCGGCGAATTGCCGCATGGTCCACAGCCGCCCGCGGTGCATCGTCGAATGAATGCCGCGCGTGTAAGGGGGCTCGCCGGGATAGCCCAGATCGCGACCGGCATCCCAGCCGGAAAGATCGGCAGGAGTGTACAAGCGCTGAATCGGAAAGCCGGAAACGGTGGTGAACTCCGCCTGGCGCTCGGGATTTTTTTCCAGTGTCGGCCGCAGCGTATTTTCTTCCCAGGCTTTCTCTTTGGCGGAAGGCGTGCGGTGGGGGGAAGCAGGCTCGGCAGGACTTACGGTTTGCGTTGTTTCCTTGAAATGGTCGCTCATGAGCAAGCGCTTCCGCATCCTGCAGCGGCCGCTACTTTCATGCTATGCGAAAGATAGCGGCCGAGCAAGCGCTACCGAGCCTTTGTCTCGACGGCTATTCCCAATTGGTAATGAAAAGGCGCCTATTTCTGGCCGTTGCTGTCCGGTAACAGATTCAACAGGTCTTCTGTACCGACCACCTTGCCGTGCAGCGTCCCGGGAATCAGCGTGTCTTTTTCCACTTCACCGTGCTTGGCGTCGGCGATGGTTACCCGATTCACGTCCAGGGTGCGGGCCACAGCCCGCTCGTACTGAGCTTTGGCTTCGAGGAGATTGGCCAGAGCCCGTAACTCCGCGCCTTGCGCAAGGATCAGGTCGCGCTGGGTCAAAATCACGTTGTAAACGGTGGAGGCCCCGAGTTGATACTTCTTCTGCTCGGCATCAAACGTCTGCTGCTGGAGCTTGCGGGCTTCGCTGGCGGTCGCGACCTGTGCGCGGCCCTGTTCCAAGGCAATGTAGGTATTGCGAACGTCGACCACCGCGGTGTTCTTGAGCTGCTGCATCTGCGCCTCGATTTGCCTTAATTGCAGAATCGAACGCTGGTTGGTGGCCTGCGCCGCGCGGTTGCGAATCGGAATTTGCACGTTCACGCCCACGAAATAGTCCGGGAACTTGTTGTGAAATATCTGGTTCTGCGCGGTCGTAAATCCCTGCTCGTTTTTCCCTGTCACCGGCGTGGAAGTCGCCGGCTCAAAAAAGCCCGCGATCAGATTGCCATTGGCGTCTACGATCTGGGCTCCCGCAACCCTGGTGGGCGTTCCGGTTATCGGAGAAACTCCCGCGAGTCCCTGGCTGGTGTATTGCGCAAACAGCCCGGCGGTCGGACGCAGCGCAATCCCCGTCGCGCGCACGTCGATCCCCGCGTTGGTGATGTTGATTTGCTGCTCGAGAAGCTCCGGCCGTTTCTGCAACGCTTCCTTGATAGACTCCTCGAAGGAGCGCGCTTCGGTGGCTTCCGGCGGCGTAGCCTTGTCAGTAGGAATGATCTCGACATTGATCAAATTGGCCGCCAATGGATCCTTGCTAATGGCATTTTTCAGGATCTGCTCATCTTGCAGTTTAACCGTCTGCGCCACGATCAGATTCCCCTGGTTCGTGGCTAGCTCCGATTCTGCGCGAGTGACGTCCAGCGGCGCCATGGTGCCGATCTCCAACTGTTTCTTATTGTCGCCATACAATCTTTGCGACGTCGCAACAGCCTGTTGTTGAACCTCGACGTTGGCACGCGCGAACACCAGCTCCCAGTACGCCGTGATCGTGTTGGTGACAGTGGTAATCGCCTGCTGCTCGAAAACATAGTCCGCGAGTTTCCGGTTGTTTTTGGCGATCACGATGTTTCGCCGGTTCGCAAATGTCCCGAAGCCATTCAGCAATTCCTGCTGCACGCTGACCACCAGTGAGGACGAAACGTCGGGATTAAAGAAGTTGAACGTCGAGCCCGAGGATTGTCGTGTGTTATTCCACGCCAGCGTCGCGATGGTCCCGGTCGGGAATCCCTCCGTCACGCTGTTGTTGTACTGCGCCGTGTGAGTAACAAGGGACGCTGCCGTCGCCGTGGCGCCGGTTCCGGAGATCAACGGGTTGTTCACCGGCGTCTTCCGGTCATCGTAGGAAACCTGTGATGTGAATGTTGGGTCAAAATTGAGCACCGGCATATTGGCGCTGGAAGAGCGAATCGCGGCCCCGGGAATGCCTCCTGGGAATGCGCCCGCCTTCGTGGCGAGTATATCGGTGTCCGCAAACCACGGGATGTAGCGCTGGACGGCGATGTCCATGCTGTTCTCGAGGGCCAGCTCAACCGCGTCTTGCAACGTCAGCTCCAGCTTGCCGTCATGAATCAACTGGTCGACACGCGGCGAGTTTGTGAGCAGGGGTTCAGGAATTCGGATCGGACGATACGGAGCGAACAGATTGGGGAAGCCCTTCGGCCCGCGCGTGTACTGATATTTTGAGACGCCCAGTGATACGGGAATCGGAGGGTTGGTCGGGGCGGGCGTGTAAACATCTTGCGCCGGCGTCGGGAGCCCAGGTTTCTGCGGCGCAGGCGCCGGCTGTTGCTGCGGCGGCTGCTGATCCTGAGCCCATACCGGTCCCCCCGCGAGCGATATGGCCAAAAACCCCGCCAGCGTCGCGCGCGCAAGCTGCCCTGCGCGTTTCGCGGCTGTCTGGAGTGCGGCCACCGAGGCAGACGCCCACATCGTCGACCGCCTTGCGGTCATCCATTTCACGTTCATCGTGTTCTTCACCCCTCGAATAGTGATTTTCACCGTACGCTTTGATTTGCGCTCAACTGTACAACGTTCAGCAGACACAATTTGTTTCAGCCAATCGTCAAATGCAGGCTGTGCTTGGTAATGGTGGCCGGCCGCGCGAATCTGGCAGTCTAGCAGGCGCCTGCATCGGTTGACAACGAGCCACAACCGCGGCTAGGCTGCTGACGGTTCGACGCTTACAGGCGCCTGCCGTCAGCCTGGCGGCTTCGCGTGATTGCCGGGGACTTATGTTGCAAGACGAAGAATTGCTGCGCATGTTCGAGGCCTCCGGCGCCATCCGGCACGGCCATTTTGAGCTCACCAGCGGCCTGCACAGCGGGACGTACGTACAGTGCGCGCTCGTCTTGCAATATCCGCGTTCTGCGGAAAAACTGGGCCGCGCGCTGGCTGCGCTTTTTTCGGACGCCACCATCGAAGCGGTGGTGTCTCCTGCGCTCGGCGGCATCATCATCGGCCAGGAAGTCGCGCGCGCCTTGCCCCAGCCAAAGGGCGGCAGCGGCGGCGGCGTTCCCGCCATTTTTGCCGAACGCGATTCCACCGGCATCATGTGTTTGCGCCGCGGATTTACGCTGCGCCCCGATCAGCATGTCTTGGTGATTGAAGACGTGTGGACCACCGGCGGCTCCACGCTGGAGACGATTCAGGTGGTCGAGGAAGCGGGCGGGCGTGTGGTGGCCGCCGGAGCGCTGATTGATCGCAGCGGCGGCAAAATCGAGTTCCCCGTGGAAGCCAGCGCCCTGCTGGATTTGCCGATTGCCAGTTTCGAGACCGAAGAATGCCCGCTGTGCCGCGACGGCAGCGCCGCAGTCAAGCCGGGCAGCCGCTACGTCCGTTCCGCCTCGTGACTTGCTACCCCTGTTCGCTGCCATAATTGATAATTCCTCGCTCCCATGCGCTATTTCAAGCTCACCATCGCCTACGACGGCACGGATTTTCACGGCTGGCAGATCCAACTGAACAAACCCACGATTCAGGGCGAGATCGTGAATGTGCTGCGGCGCATTACGCAGGAAAATGTGCAACTGCACGCAGCCGGGCGCACCGACGCCGGAGTGCACGCGCTCGGGCAAGTCGGCAGCTTTCGCACGCAATCCGCTCTTTCCGCGGGTGAATTCCAACGCGCGCTGAACGCACTTCTCCCCCCCACGATTCGCATCGCTGCCGCGGAAGAAGTCGGCCCCGACTTCAACGCGCGTTGGTCGGCGCGCGGAAAGGTCTATCGGTACCGCTTGTATCGCGGGAAAGTTGTGCCGCCAATGCTCTGGCGCTACGTCCTGCACTATCCCTTTCCGCTCGACGAAGATGCCATGCGCGATGCGGCAGCCCGCTTTGCCGGCGTGCACGACTTCGCATCGTTCGCTGCTTCGACGGGTTCGGAAGAAGACGATAAAGAGCGCTCCACAGAACGCGAGATTTTCTCGACGGAGCTCGTGCGCTCCAAAGACAGCGAAGAGCTCGTCTTTACCGTACGCGGCCGCTCCTTCCTGCGTTACATGGTGCGCAAAATGGTCGGCACCCTGCTCGACGTGGGCCGCGGCAAACTCACGCCCGCCGACATCGACCGCCTCTACGAGCTGAAGGATCGCTCGAAATCCGGCCCCACCGTCCCCCCGCAAGGCCTATGTATGGTCAGCGTCGAACACGAAGAGGCTTATCGCGTGGGCAATCCGCTGAGTGATCGTTCGTCATAAATTAGCGCACCGCTCTTGCGGAAACACGCCTTAGCTAATATACTTAGCTAATCATGTACACCGTGCACCAGGCGAAAACGAATCTCTCGAAGCTCATCCGCAAAGCAGCCCGCGGCGAAGAGGTCGTAATCGCCCGCGGCAAGACTCCGGTGGCCAAACTCGTGGCCCTATCAACTCGGAAGAAGAAACGCATCCCAGGTCGGCTTAAAGGCAAAATCTGGTACACGCCAGACGTGTTTGAACCACTGACCAAGGAGGAATTGTCCGAATGGGGCATTAAGTGAATCGAGTGTTGCTGGACACTCATGCGTTGGTGTGGTGGTTAGAAGGGCGTGAAAAACTCTCCGCAATGGCTCGTGGAACCATCGAAGATCCTGACACAGTGGTTTTGGTGTCGGCGGCGTCCGCCTGGGAACTAGCTATCAAATCGCGATTGGGCAAATTCGAGTCGCGCGAGCTAACCTACGGACTTGAGGACCAGCTTGCAGAGGAGGGCTTCGTCGCGCTGCCAATCTCCGTCGAGCACGCTCTTCGCGCCGGCGGCCTGGATTCCCCGCACAAGGATCCATTCGACCGGATGTTGATCGCGCAGGCTAAGATCGAGGATTTATCAGTCATCAGTAAGGACAAGGTCTTCGACGATCTTGCTGTGCGGCGTATTTGGTAACGGAAGAGCGAAGCCGCGACTCCGCTTGTGTCGACCGCGCCTGTTCGGGATGTTTTCGTATAGAATCCGTTCATGGCCGCAACAGCCATCTCCGTCGATACTCTCCCCTCGATAAATCCCGCGACCGGCGAGACGCTTGGATATTTTGAGAAAACGTCTCCTACGGCGTTGCCGCAAATCGTCGCGCATGCTCGGGCGGCGGAGGCCGCTTGGAGTCGTGTCCCTGTGGCCGAGCGCTGCGCCCAGCTTCGCGACTTACGCGACCGCATCATGTCGTCCCGCGACGCCCTGGCCGATGCCGTCGTCGCTGAATCCGGCAAGCCTCGCGTCGAAGCTTTGTTCGCCGACATTTTTGTCGCCGTGGACACCGCGGCGTATTTTGCAAAAAACGCCGAGCGCCTGTTGTCACCCGAACGCGTCGCGCACCACAGCACCGCGGCGAAAGCTAAGTCCGGCAAATTGACCTACGAGCCGCTCGGCGTCATCGGCATCATCAGTTCTTGGAATTATCCGCTGGCCATTCCCTTGAGCCAGATTATTCCCGCCGCCGCTGCGGGGAATGCCGTGATCTGCAAGATCAGCGATTTCACTCCGCACTGTGGCGCCCTGATCGAGAGACTCTTCGCCGACGCCCGCTTCCCGAAGGATTTGGTTACCCTGGTGCAAGGCGGCGGGGAAGTGGGCCAGGCGCTGATCGATGCCGATCCCGACAAAATCATATTCACCGGAAGCGTCGCGACCGGGCGGCGGGTCGCCGAAGCTTGTGCCAAGCGGCTAATTCCCACCGTTCTCGAACTCGGCGGCAAGGACGCCATGCTCGTTCTTGCCGATGCGAACCTCGATGTTGCCGCAAGCGCCGCCGTTTGGGGCAGCTACACCAATTGCGGCCAGGTGTGCCTCTCCGTCGAACGCCTCTTCGTCGAGCAATCCGTGAGCGATGAATTCGCCGCGCGCTGTGTTGCAAAAACGAAAAAGCTGCGCCTCGGCCCCGGCAATGATTCCAACAGCGACGTCGGCCCCATGATTCGGCCGCAGCATGTGCAGCGCATGGTTGACGTCATCGAAGACGCTGTCAGTCGGGGCGCACGCGTCCTCTGCGGCGGTCATCCGCGCGTTGATCTCGGCGCAAACTTTTTCGAGCCCACCGTAATCACAGGCGTCGACTTCACCATGAAGCTATTTCAAGAAGAAACTTTCGGCCCAATCCTGGCCATGCAAGCGGTAGGGAACTCGGAAGAAGCGATCACCCGCGCGAACGATTCGCCCTTTGCGCTCTCGGCCAGCGTCTGGACCCGCGACAACAGTCGCGGCGAGGCCATCGCGAAACGTCTGCGTGCGGGCGCAGTGATGGTCAACGACGCCATCAGCTACTTCGCCATCGCCGAAGCCCCGCACGGCGGTTGCGCCGCTAGTGGCTGGGGACGCACGCACGGCAAAGCCGGCCTCCTCGAAATGGTGCAAACAAAATATATAGATGTGGATCGCCTGCCCGGCCGCGAAAAGCCCTGGTGGTACCGCTACGGCACCGATCTGGAGCGCGCCGCCGACGCCTTCCTGCAATTCGAGTACGGCCGCGGCATCGCCGCCCGTTTGCGCAACGCCCGCGGCGCCCTAAAAACCATGTTCCGCAACCACGACCTGAAATGAACGCCTTTTTTGGAGTGCGGCGGCTTGCCGCCGCTTTTATGGACGCCAGGTGAAGCCGGATTTTGCGTCGTGCACAACGCAGTGTCATCCAGAAGCAATCCGATAAGGATAGCTGAAGGACCTTAACGTAAAATGAACTGCAAACTGTAGCGAACGGCTGCCGCCAAGGATCACGGAAATGGTCGAACCCACAAACAACGAATGGATCCACGACTGGAACCAAGCCTCCGCCCCGCTGATCCCGCCAGGCACGCGCATCCTCCTAAATGACGAAACTCTCCGCGACGGCCTGCAAAATCCCTCCGTCTACGATCCCAGCATCGAAGAAAAAATCGAAATCCTGCACCTGATGGAAGCTCTCGGCATCGACTCGCTGAATATCGGTCTCCCCGGCGCCGGCCCCCGCGCCGTCGCCCACACCGAAGCGCTCGCCCGCGAAATCGCCAGCAATCGCATGAAGATTCGACCGAACGCCGCCGCCCGCACCGTCGAAGCCGATATTCGCCCCATCGCTGAAATCTCCCAGCGCGTAGGGATCGCCATCGAAGCCGCTACCTTCCTCGGCTCCAGCCCCATCCGCCGCCTCGTCGAAGATTGGACCGTCGACCACCTCGAGCGCACCACCGAAGAAGCCGTCAAGTTCGCCGTCGGACACAATCTCCCCTCGATGTACGTCACCGAAGACACCATCCGCACGGATCCCGCCACCATCAAGCGCCTTTACGCCACGGCAATCCGCAGCGGTGCCCGCGCCATCGTCCTCTGCGACACCGTCGGCCACGCCACGCCGCAAGGCGCCTACAACCTCATTAAATTTGCGATCGAAGAAGTCGTGAAGCCCTGCGGCGAAAAAATCCGCGTCGATTGGCACGGTCACAACGACCGCGGCCTAGCCATCGCCAATTCTCTCTGGGCGGTAGCCGCCGGCGCCCACTGCGTTCACGCCGCCGCCAATTCCCTCGGCGAGCGCGTCGGCAACACTCCCATGGAATTGATGCTCGTCAACCTCCGCCTCATGGGCCTGATCGACCGCGACCTCTCCCGCCTCAAGGAATATTGCGAGAAAGTCGCCAAAGCCACGCACACCACCATCCCGCCCAACTATCCCGTCATTGGCCGCGATGCCTTCCGCACCGCCACCGGCGTGCACGCCGCCGCCATCATCAAGGCTTATCACAAAAAAGACGCTGCCCTCGCCGATGCCGTCTACAGCGGCGTCCCGTCCCATCTCTTCGGCCTCGACCAAATCATCGAGATCGGCCCTCTGAGCGGCAAGTCCAACGTCCTCTTCTGGCTCGAGCGCCACGGCATTCCCCCAGACGACGCGCTCGTCACTCGCATCTTCGACGCCGCCAAGCAATCCGCGCGCGTGCTCACCGAAAGCGAAGTGCAAGCTCTCTGCGCCGAGGCCGCGCGCAATTGATCGCCCCCACGTGCGGAACTCCGCGATGAAACACGCCGCCCTTTGGGTTATCCTCTTGGCCATGCCCGTCAGGCCCGCCAGCGTTCCCCACAACAGCCGTCCATCTCCGAGCACGCAATACCCGCAATTCGCTGACAATTCGGAAGTTCGCTCCGCGCTGGCCTGGTTCGCCCGCAATCTCGCCTGGATCAACGAGCAGCAATCGCGCCTCACAGAAATCCCCGCCCCGTCATTTCAAGAAGCGCAGCGCGCCGCAGCCGTGAAGCTCCTTCTCGCCTCTTCCGGCCTCGAAGTTCAAATCGACAAGACTGGCAATGTCATCGGCGAACTCCGTGGCGCCAACGAAAAAGAAATCGTCGTCCTCTCCGCGCACCTCGATACCGTCTTTCCCCCTTCCACCGAAATAAAAGTCCGCCGCGAAGGTGATCGCCTCGTCGCCCCTGGCATCTCCGATAACGGCACCGGCCTCGCTGCGCTCATCGCCATTGCCCGTGCGTGCCACGAAGCCCACATCAAGCCGCGCCGCACTATCCTTTTTGTCGCCGACGTCGGCGAAGAAGGCGAAGGCAATCTCCGCGGCATGCGCGCCCTCATCGAAGCCTATAAGCCCAAACTGAAAGCCGTAATTGTCCTCGACGGCTCCGGCACCGACCACGTCACCACCAAAGCCCTCGCCTCCCGCCGCCTCGAAGCCACCATCACCGGCCCCGGCGGCCACAGTTGGTCCGACTTCGGCATGCCCAACCCCATCAATGCCCTCGTGCGCGCCTCCGTCCGCTTCATCAACACCAAAGTCCCCGTCGCTCCGCGCACCACTTTCAACATCGGACAAATTGAAGGCGGCACTTCCGTCAACTCCATCCCTTACGAAGCCAAGCTCAAGGTCGACATTCGCTCCGAAAGCGAAGACGAGCTCACCAAACTCGAGTCCGCTTTGCGCGACTGCATCGCCGCCGGTGTTCGCGACGAAATGGAATCCTCCCGCGACCGCACCAAAGGCAAGCTCGAATGGAAAGTGGAGTTGCTCGGGAGCCGCCCCGGTGGGGAATTGCCCGCCAACTCCGCGCTGCTTGCCGCGCTGCGCTCCGCCGACGAATTCGTCGGCAATCAATCCCGCGTCGAGCGCTCCTCCACCGACGCCAACGTCCCCCTGGCTCACGGCATCGACGCCATCTCCATCGGCGCAGGCGGCACAGGAGGTGGCGCGCATTCCTTGCAGGAGTGGTACGAACCCGCGGGCCGCGAAATGGGCCTCAAGCGCGCGTTGCTTACTCTTCTCAATGTTTCCGGACTTGCGGAGGAAAAAGCTCGATGAGTCTTCGATGGCGCGGAACGCACGCCGCCCCAATCACTTCGCTCGCAGCGCTTGTTGGTGTCGTCGCGCTGGCTGGCGCTATGGCCCTGCGCGTGAAAGCGCACCCCGCTCAAGAAGCTCCGCGCACCGTTCTATATCTGCACGGCCGCATCTACACCAACGATCCCCAACATCCCTGGGCCGCAGGCATGGCCGTGCGTGATGGAAAAATCATTTGCATCGGCGCCATCGCCCAAGTCTTGACAGAATGTGCCGCCGGCGAAGCGCACCCAGAAACCGTCGAGCTCCACGAAAAATTC
>WNFD01001641.1_pt1 | contig 22603 bp, 24 predicted proteins | sample 5400491 | NCBI WGS metagenome assembly WNFD01 (sample SAMN13153343, study PRJNA577476) | soil metagenome | isolation source: 120 cm saprolite under Douglas fir tree site 2 hole 2 replicate 2 | place: USA:California | collected 2015-04-18
CCTGGGGACAGGGCGGGCGATCCTCGAGCGCGCGGTGGTCCACATACCCGATGTCGAGGCCGATCCGGAGTACCCTAACAAAGCTGTGTCTCGCGCGATCGGCTTTCGAAGCGGGCTCTTCGTCCCCATGCTGCGGGAGGGCGCTCCCATCGGCGTCATCATGGTAGCGCGCGCTGAGCCCGGGCCATTCTCGGATAACGAGATCGAGCTGCTCAAGACCTTCGCCGACCAGGCCGTCATCGCCATCGAGAACGTCCGCCTCTTCACCGAGCTGCAGGAAAAGAACCTCGCCCTTACCGAGGCTCATGCTCACGTCACCGAATCCCTCGAGCAGCAGACGGCGACGAGCGAGATCCTGAGAGTCATTAGCAGCTCGCCGACGGATCTCCAACCCGTGCTGGACGCGGTGGTCAAGAGCGCTGCGCGCTTCTGCGGAGCCTACGACGCACAGATGTGGCACCAGGACGGGGAAAGTCTGCGGCTGGCCGCTCACCACGGCCCGATTTCATCTCCCACGGGCTGGCTGCTGCCGGTCGTGCGGGATACCGTCGCGGGGCGCAGCGTGCTTGAGCGGCGGCCCGTTCATGTGGCGGATATTGAGGCCGAGACAGAGGAGTTCCCAGAGGGCAGCGCCCTCGCTCGAGAGCTCGGTTACCGCACGATCCTCGGCGTCCCGCTGCTGCGGGAAGGCGTGCCACTCGGCGCGATCATTCTCCGACGCACCGCAGTGGACCCCTTCTCGGACAAGCAGATCGAGCTGCTGAAGACCTTTGCCGACCAGGCGGTCATCGCCATCGAGAACGTCCGCCTCTTCAAGGAACTGCAGGCGCGGACGGGCGAGCTGACCCAATCGGTCGAGAAGCTGACGGCGCTGGGCGAGGTCAGTCGGGCCGTGAGCTCGACACTGGACGTCGAGACAGTGCTCGACACGATCGTCTCCCGCGCCAGCCAGCTCGCCGGAGCCGCCGGCTGCTCGATCTACGAGTATGACGAAGCCGCCGAGCGGTTCGAGCTGCGCGCGACCCACAATTTCGACGCGGAGTTCGTCGAGGCCATCCGGGCGGTGCCCCTCCGGAAGGGCGAAGGGCTCATGGGGCGCGCGGCCGAGATGCGCGAGCCCATCCAGATCCCCGACATCACCCAGCCCGGGGCCTACCAGAGCAGCGTCCGGGACACCCTCATCCGGTTCGGCTACCGCGCGCTCCTCTCCGTGCCCCTGCTCCGCGAAGACCAGATCATTGGCAGCTTGTCCTTCAACCGCAAGGCGCCGGGCGAGTTTCCCCCCGAGGTCGTGGACGTCCTGAAGACGTTCGCCACCCAGTCCGCCCTGGCCATCCAGAACGCCCGACTCTTCCGGGAGATCGCGGACAAGAGCGCCCAGCTCGAGGCGGCCAGCCGCCACAAGTCGGAGTTCCTGGCCAACATGTCCCACGAGCTGCGTACGCCCCTGAACGCCATCATCGGCTTCTCCGAGGTGCTGACCGAGCGCATGTTCGGCGAGCTGAACGACAAGCAGGACGAGTACCTGAAGGACATCCACGCCTCCGGCCAGCACTTGCTGTCGCTGATCAACGACATCCTGGACCTCTCGAAGATCGAGGCGGGACGCATGGAGCTGGAGTTGACGGAGTTCGATCTGCCAAATGCTATCGAGAACGCGCTGATCCTGGTGAGAGAACGGGCAAGCCGGCGCGGGATCAGGCTTGGAAGCACCATCGAAGAGCGTCTGGGGGTCATCAGTGGTGACGAGCGAAAGGTGAAGCAGGTGCTCTTGAACCTCTTGTCCAACGCCTTGAAGTTCACGCCCGAAGGGGGACGGATCGACGTCGGCGCCCGGCTGCACGAGGATATGGCAGAAGTGTCCGTCGCGGACACCGGCATCGGCATCGCCCCGGCGGATCAGGACGCAGTGTTCGAGGAGTTTCGGCAGGTCGGCACCGCGGACAAGAAAGCCGAAGGCACCGGGCTCGGCTTGGCGCTCTCTCGGAAGTTCATCGAGCTCCACGGCGGCAGAATCTGGGTGCAGAGTGAGGTAGGCCGCGGGTCCACCTTCACCTTCACGGTTCCGGTCAGGTCATGAAGGCCGCGACGACGATGTACCGCGGTATAGACATGCGCTTCTGGCTGGAGAAGGTGGAAGCGGAGATGAGGACACTGTCATGAACTGCTCGACAGTCTGGCCGAAGGCTCGAACCGAGGTGAGAGATGCAGGCAGAGATCGATAGTGCGGCGGGCACCATCTGGCGATATCTGAATGAGCGCGGCGAGATAACACTTAGCAAGCTGAAGCAGGGAGCGAAGCTGCCTGACCAGTTGTTGTTCGCGGGCATCGGTTGGTTGGCACGTGAAGAGAAGTTGAATTTCACCACGGCGGGTAGGAACGTCAGAGTCTGCCTGCGGCAGCATCCGTCAGCGTGACGTCAGGTGGAGTGCTGCCGGTTTGGACTGCGCCCAAAATGCAGCGGGAAGCTCGTAAAGGATTCCAGACCCTTCTGGTCCAGATACCCGGGTCCTTTTTAGGTGCCCGCCTCGCTGACAGATTCAGCCCAGGTTGAAGCCAAGGTCGAAAATTGAGTCCCCCCTAGAGGATCACCCCAAAAGGCTGTCCCTGGGCTGCTGGGCTTCACGAGGAAGCCTCTGGCCGCGGGAGGTCCCAGCCTTGTGGACGGACAGCCAGACCGCTAGTCGTGAAGATGAATAGTGATGAGTTGAATTGTGACGAATTTCCAGCGACCGGGGCGATATGGCGATCTCTATTGGATGACCTCATCCGCCCGCGACAACACCGGCTGCGGAATCGTCAGACCGAGTGCTTTGGCGGTCTTGAGGTTGATGACGAAGTAGAGTCTGTCCACCTCCTCAACGGGTAGTTCTCCGGGGTTGGCGCCCAGGAGAATGCGCTGGACGTATCTGGCTGCGAGTCGGCCCAGAGCTTCGTAGCTCACGCCGTAGCTGGCAAGCCCCCCTTGGACGACACTTTCTTGCTGCGAGAACATGGCCGGCAACTTCTTCTCTCTCATGATGTCGATGACAAGCGCCGTCTGGCTGACCACCATCGCGTCGACTGCGGAGAGAAAGGCGTCCGCCTTCCCCGCCTGAAGCGCGCGCAGGCCTGTCCTCAGCTCCTCGACTGACGCCGCTCGATGCTCGACAAGCTCGACCCTCAGCCGGTGGGCTGCGTCCCGCGCAACCTTCATGCCCCGCTCAGCGACAGGATTGTCGGGATTGTAGAACATCACAATCCGGCGGAGCGTCGGAACCATCTCCTTCAAAAGCTGGAGGCGCTTCGCCGTGAGATCCGCAGAAAACCCACTGTAGGTGCCCGTGAGTCTCCCTCCAGGCCTCCGGAAGCTCTCGGCGAGGCCAAATGCGACGGGATCACTCCCGGCGTAGAACACGATCGGGACAGTCTTTGTAGCCCGCTTAACCGCGAGAGTCACCGAGGTGCCGACGGAATAGATCACGTCGACTTTTTCCCGTTCGAGATTCCCCGCGGCCTGCTCCACCGCCTTCTGGTCGCCCCTGCCCTCGCGCACATGGAGAACGACCTGTTTCCCCTCTTCAAGGCCCAGCTCTGCGAGACCTTTCCGGAGCCCGTCGACAGCTCCTGAGTACGGGCCTCCCTGCAGGACGACGCCCACACGATAAACGCGGGCCCGCTGCCCCTCGGCGGCGAGCGGCGCGGCGAAGATGCCGCCAGCGAGGGTCGTCAGGAAGGTGCGGCGTTCCATCACTGGATGATCTCATCCGCCCGCCCCAGCAGGGATGGCGGGATCGTCAGGCCGAGGGCCTTGGCAGTCTTGAGGTTGATGACCAGCTGGAACGTCGTCGGTTGCTGGATTGGTATTTCGCTGGCCTTCGTCCCCCGTAGAATCTTGTCGATGATCTCAGCCAGCAAACGGCCGGTCTCTCGGAAGTCGAAGCCGTAAGACATGAGACCGCCTTCTACGGCGAAGCCGAAGATCTCGGAGACCGTTGGAAGTCGATGCTTCAACGCGAGGGCCACTACGGTCTTTCGATGAGCGAAGATGAAGGGGCTGCGAAGCACGAGGAGTCCTTGCACACGCTGATCTCTGAACGCAGAAAATGCCGCGTCAAAGTCGTCGGCGCGGCGAACTGTGACGATCTGAACTTGAACACGCAGCGCCTTTGCCCCGGCCTCCGCCTCGCGGATGCTAGCTGCATTCCTGCGGACCTCGACCTCGTTGCCGCTAGGATCGTCTAGGAGGAAGGCCAAACGCGAAAGACCTGGGCGAGCTTCCTTCAGGAGCGACAGTTGCTTGCCAATCAAGTCTCTTTGCAGCGTCTGTATACCAGTGACGTTGCCGCCAGGGCGGCCGAGACTGGCCGCTAAGCCCGCCTCCACGAGATCTAACGCCGACGTCGAGATAACGATCGGAATCGTGCGTGTTACCTGCTGCACGCGCAGGGCGGCGATGAAACCAGTCACGAGGAAGAGGTCCACGCCGGATCGCATCAGCTCGGCTGCTAGGTCGGGAACACGCTCGATCTGATCACCGAAGGCGCGGCGCTCCATAACGAAGTTCCGCTGGTAGATCCAACCTAGTTCTCTCATCCGGTCGTAGAATGGCCCCTGGCCCGCTGGGATCGGGAAATCCTCCTGCATTTGCCCAATCCGCCACACCTTCCCCGCCTGCTGGGCCTCGGCGGCGAGCGGCGCGGCAAGGAGCCCCCCTGCCATGGTGCCGAGGAACGCTCTTCGATCCATCACTGAATGACCTCGTCAGCCCGCTGCAGCAACGACGACGGGATCGTCAGCCCGAGCGCCTTGGCGGTCTTGAGGTTGATCACCAGCTCGAACTTCGTGGCCTGCTCCACCGCAAGATCGCCGGGCTTGGCGCCTTTGAGGATCTTGTCCACGTAGGTGGCGGCCCGCCGGAACTGGTCAGCAATGTTCGGCCCATAGGATATGAGGCCCCCGACCTCCGCAAACTCCCTCAGGCCATACACGGCGGGCAGCCGGTTCCTCGCCGCCAGAAGAACGACCTGACTTCGAGGACCAACGAACACGGGGTCCACGGCCACCACGACCCCGTTGGCACGCTCGCGCACCATTGCAGCGAACGCGGCGTCGAATTCCTCGCGCCCCCGAACCTCTACGGATTGGAACGTCACGCCCAGGGTCCGGGCGGCACTCTCCACCGCGTTTTTGTAGGTTCCCGCACCCGGAGGCACAGGATTCCACAAGTAGGCTACGCGAGAGACTCGTGGGGCAGCCTCTTTCAAAAGCTCCAGATACTTCCCGATGATTTCGGGACCTGGATCGTTGGTCAGCCCGGTGATGTTTCCCCCAGGCCGTGCGAGGCTCGCGATGAACCCCGCGCCCACAGGATCTCTCGAGACCGCCATGACGACCGGGACCGTCGCGGTCACTTGCTTGGCAGCAGCGACGACCGGGTTCGATCCCGTCACGAGGACATCGACTTTTAGCTGAACGAGCTCCGCCGCGAGCGCGGGGAGCCGCTCTTGCCTCCCCTCCGCAAACCGCCGCTCAAACACGACATTCCGTCCCTCCACATACCCAAGCTCCCGCAGCCCCTCGCTCAGCGCCTTGGTGAGGTGCTCCGTCTCATTGGGCGTCGCAGTCAGGATGAAACCGATCCGGTAGACTTTCCCCGACTGCTGTGCCTCGGCAACGAGCGGCGCGGCAAGGAGCATCGCACCGGTCCCACCGAGGAACGCGCGACGATCGATCACGTGATGCCCCCGGCAGTCTGCGACTCCGGGACCATCAGATACGGGGTTTGGATCAACCAGGTCGGGTCCATCCAGAGGCCCTCCTCACAGGCTGGGCGGGAGTCTAGCAGAGGCAGCCGCGGAAGGGAGCAGCAGGGAAGACCGGGCTTATTGCGCGGGGTGGGTGGTTGACGGGCACGTGCTACCACGCTGCTACCAGAACACCCCGTACCAGGACGATCTAGGAAGACATCCAGTTATTCCGGATCGCTTTGGTTTGTTAGGCTTGGGTCGTCTTGGGTATCCTGAGTACGTGGTTCGGGACAACTCTTAATCAGCGGGTCCAAGGTTCGAGTCCTTGACGGCCCACCAATCATCATGGGCGCTTCCAGGGTATCGGAAGCGCCCGTTGATTTTCCGTGTGGCGCGTGGGTCGCGGCGTGGCTCCCGGCCGCCAGCGCCACGGCTCATGGATGACCTCGAAGTCCAGCGGGACGAGGTGCTGATCCTTCGTCAGGGAGACGTAGTACGCGAGCGGCTCGATGCGCCTGTAGCCGAGCATTGACTGGAGCCGCGATTCGCCCCAGTTGCCGGTCAGCTCGGCTGAGATGCGGTATTTGCCGTCGGGGAAGCCGGTGAGGTGCACGTCGGGCACGCTGAAGGCGACCACGTGCTTGTCGCCCTCGTCCGGGGCGGCGTGGCAGGGAACCGAGACGGGCGGCTTCCAAATTCCCGTGCCGGGAACAACCTCGATGCCGCCGGGGCCGATCCGAAACTGAGAGACGGTGTGCTCTTCCGCCACCACTTTGAAGCCGGTGGCCGGATCACCCACGGGTGCGCCGAGGCTTTTTTGCCAACGGATGCGTCCGAAGATCATGGGCGGCAGGCGCAAGACGGCGTCGTCGGTGAGGTGCGAGATCGACATGGTGGTTGCTCCTCAGGCGGCGGGGGCGGTTGGCGGGATGTGGACGATTTCCATGGGACTCCTCCGGGTGAATCGAGCGATCGCTGGTGTCTCGGTACCGAGCTGGTCAGCTATATCTTGCCGAGGCGACGAGGGAGTCCATGTCCGGGAGGATACATGTCGACCCCGTGCGCCGCTCTACTGGATACGGGTACGAACACTGTGACAGCTGGAGCAGGTGGCTCGTGTCCGAGAACGCCGTTTATGTCTCCTAGGCTCTTTCCCGCAGCACCAGCGGCAGGAGCAAGAATACGAAGGCGATCGAGAACAGGATCCGAGCGCCGACAAGACGGACGGCAATCCCCAGGCGTCGATCCCATAGCCCACGAGGGGGCCCAGGAGACAGAAGGAGGCGCGGATGCCCAGATTCGACATGGAGATCACGGTCGCGTGGAACGCGGAGGAAATCTTCTCGTTGAGCGACTTCAGGAAGAGCACCTCGCCCAGGCCCCGGCCTACCGGGAATAGGATCCCGAGCAATATCCCGCCCCAACCGAGGAAAGACGCCATCCCGAAGTACGCGATGATGGGCAACACGCCGACCGCGGCGAGCAACGGTCGAGCGAAGCGCTGGGGCCCGACCTTGTCGAGCACTCCGACCCCCGCCAGGAACAGCAGGACTCTGCGGAGGCTTGGCGCATGAGACTCGGTCGCGCTTGCAAGCTCATCGATCTCGCGAGGCCCGTCGGCCAGCAGGTCGGGAATGCCGAGTTGGGTCACGACGTAGATCGCTTGCGAGATCCGATACCCCCGAACGAGGGCCAGAAGCTGCGCTCGGGACTCGACAGGTCCGTCCATCAGACGCGCCGCTCCTGACGTTGTGCGAGGCGCTCGCCCAGGGATATGAGCACGGCGGCAAGCCACGCTCTCATCACCCCTGGTCGCCGCCGACGTTCCACAGTCGTCAGAGATCGCGCTGCCTTGGCGCGCGCTTCCCGAAGTTGTTCGTATACGAGAATCTCGTCCGTGAACCAGTTGTCCATCGACCGCGTCCCTTACTGTCTGACAGCCACGGGGTTCACTCTGTCGACGCCTTCATGTCGGTCGCGCTTGCAAGAGTGGATCGCCTGCGGTCAAAGCGGCGGCGATGACGAGGTCGGCCGCGGCGGGGGCCCACGATCCGTGCGCCGTTGAACGCCGCGGAGCTTAGCGCGACCGCGTTGACCACGTCGTCCCGACCCACCGTCTCGTTCACGAACGACTGCCGCACCACGTTGAAGAGCGTGTTGGCCAGGCCCGCGCATAGCGCCAGGACGACGTGCCAGTACGCAATCACGCCCGTCACCGCCAGCGTGGCGACGGTGAGCGCGGTGCATGCCTGCGCCGCCTGGGTAGCCATGAGCAGGCGGCGCTTGGCCACGCGGTCGGCGATGGCGCCGCTGGGGAGGGCGAGCAGCAGGATCGGTCCCCAGTGCAGCATGGTGATGAGTCCCAGCAGCAGCGGCGAGTTCGTGAGCGACAGGATCAGCCAGGTCTGGGCGACCGAGTGCATCCAGGTCGCGATCTGGGAGATCGTCTGGGCGACGAAGAAGACGCGGAAGTCCCGATAGCGCAGCGAGCGGAAGGCCTCGGGCAGGCCCATTCAGCGCCGTTCGGACTGCGGCACCTCGCGCAGCCACTGGAGGAAGCGCCAGCGGTGGCCCTCGAGGTCGAGCGCCTCGTAGACGCGATAGTCCCGCAAGTGATCGTGCAACCGACTTACGATCTCGGCACCAGAGGCGAGCGCGCGATGGTGGTGCGCGTCGATGTCGTCGACGTGCACGGTGATGTACTGGCTCGCGGTGCCGGCCCTCTTCGGGCTGAACGCGCCATGGGCGCCCTGCGCGCCGAGCCCGATCATGCCGTCGCCGAACTCGACCATCGTGTGGTCGATCGCGCCGTCCGCGCGCACGCCCCGCGCGGCCGGGACCTCGCGGAACCCGAACGCGCGCTCCAGGAACGAGAGCGCGGCACCGACGTCCTCATACGGAAGCCGCGGAACGATCGTTGGTCGTCGCATGGGCTGGACCTCCTGCCGGATTGCGGCCATGAGTACTGCCTTTCCCCGTTCGAGCGCCGCCGGCTTGACCGCGGCCTCGCGCCGAAGCTTCCTCGCCAGGTCCACCGGCTTCATTGCGCCCTCACCCTGTCTTTCCCGTTCGGCTTGAGCAGTTCGCGCAGGTGCGCGCGGGCGCGGTTGAGCCGCGAGCGTACCGTGCCGATCGGCAGCTCGAGAGCCTCGGCTACGCCCTGGTACGAGAGTTCCTCCCACGCGAAGAGCAGGAGCGCCTCGCGCTCGCCGTCCGGCAGCGCCTCGATCGCGCCGGCCACGCGCGAGAGCAGCACGCGCGCGTCGAGCGCCCGGGCGCTCGCGCGCCGGTCCGCGGCCTCCAGACCCGCCGCCATCCGCGCGCTGGCGCGCAGCCGCCGGGCCTCGTCACGCCGATGCTTCAGCAACAGATTCGAGCCGATTCCGTACAGCCACGGGAGTGCGCTCGCGCGCGACGCGTCGAACGTCTTGCGCCGCTCGAAGGCGATCCGGAACAGCTCGCCGACCAGCCCCTCCGCCACTTTGGCGCCCGCCCGGCGGCCCAGGAAGCGCAGCAGGGTGGCCGCGTGGCGGTCGTAGATCAGCCCGAAGGCCTCGGGCTCGCCCAGCGAGCGGCCGATCACCTCCGCGTCCGAGGGAGAACTCATCGTTTTCTCTTTCCCGATCACGGGGTTTGGTTCGCGGCCGCGGCGAAACCACCGTTGCCGCCACGGCCTCTACGCGGTAAGGTCGCCCGCGCTGTGCAAGAGCTCGGGAGCAGGTGGCTCTTGGCCGAGACGCCTTCTATGTCTCCTACGCCCAGTATCGTGAGCGATCTGACCGGGCGCACCGTCCAGATGGGCGAGCTCGTCGTCCTGCGGCGCCTCTCACACCATCAGCCGCAGACGGAAGACGCGCTGCACCAGGAGGATGAGCCCGCCGACGATCGCGATCTGCAGCGCCGAGGCGGCGGCGATGGACGGGTCGGCCTCGAACTGGATCTGCGAGAAGATGTGCACGGGGAGGCTGGGCGCGTTGGCGCCCGCGAGGAAGAGCGCCAGGTTGATGTCGCTGAACGAGATGATGAAGGCGAACACCGCGCCCGTCACCAGGCTCGACCGGAGCAGGGGCAGGGTCACCTTGAAGAACGCCTGGGGGCGAGTGGCCCCGAGGCTCATCGCCGCCTCTTCCAGGCGCGGGTCCATCCCGACCAGGCCGGCCGTCACGCAGCGGATGACATACGGTGTCGCGATGACGATGTGGCCGACCAGCAACGTCCACGATGACGTGGGCCACGCGAGCCGGGCCAGGTAGAGATAGACAGCGGCGCCGAGCAGGATGTGCGGCACCAGGAGCGGCGACAGGAAGAACGTTTCGATCGCCCGGCGGCCGCGGAACGAAAGACGCACGAGGCCGATCGCCGACAGCGTGCCGATGAGCGTGGCCACGAGCGCCGTCGCCAGCCCGACCACCTGGCTCACGCGAAAGAACGAGCGAACGAACATCTCGCTGGCGAAGAACGCGTGGTACCACTTGAAGGAAAGCCCCTTGGGCGGGAAGTCGAAGGTCGAGGTCGAGCCGAAGGACACGGTGATCACCACCACCAGCGGGGCCAGCAGCAGCACGTAGACGACGGCCACGAAGGGCCAGAGAAACCGCGGGGGGCGGCCGGTCATCGCCGCGCCGTCTCCAGCCGCGCCCGGCGCCCGGTGACCCACAGCGCCAGGCTGACGAGCGCCAGCATCAACACCACGAGGACGATGGTCAGGCTCGCGGCCCCCGGCCAGTCGTAGGCCGTGAGCACCTCCTCGTAGATCTGCTGGCCCACCATCCGCACGCGACGCCCCCCCATGAGGGCGGGCGTGATGAAGGCGCTCATCGACACGCTGAAGACGAGCAGCGTGCCGGAGACGAGACCGGGCATGCTCAGCGGCACAATGGTTCGCGCGAACATCTGGCCCCAATTCGCGCCGAGGTTCTGGGCCGCCTCCTCGAGGCTCGGCGGAATGCGCTCGATCGCCGCCATGATCGGCAGGACCATGAACGGCATGCTCTGCTGGGCGAGGCCGAGGATGACCGCCGTTTCGGTGTAGAGCAGCCGCACGCCGTCCGCCGCGCCCGCGAGCCGGAGCGCCTGGTTGACGAGCCCCTCGCTGCCGAGGATGACGACCCAGCCGAACACGCGGATCACCGTGCTGACCATGAGCGGCATGATCAGGAGGAACAGGCCGAGGCTCATGACTCGCGACGTCGACCGGGCGAGGAAGTACGCCAGGGGGTAGCCGAGCATCACGCATACGAGCGTGACCACGACGGACAGCCGGAGCGTGCGCACGAACAGGTTGGCGTAGTACAGCTCGAAGAGCTTCGCGTAGTTGGCGCTCGTGAACTCCGCCACCGCGATCTTGGTCGGCGAGTGGAGGTACACGCTCAGGAGGGCCACGTTGGCGAAGGGCAGGACGAGGAAGACCAGGAGATAGAACCCGTACGGCCCGACGAACATCGTCCAGTACGGCCGCGGTCGGGGTCGGTCCATCCGGCGCACCCTACCGCCGCAGCACGTGGATGTCTTCGGGGTCGATCGCCAGATCGATCGCCGCGCCCGAGGTGATGGCGCGGGTGCCCTTGCTGTTCTTGATCGACACCAGCAAAGGCTGTTTCTCCAGGGCGAGCACGCGCAGGTGCAGATCCTCTCCCAGATACGTGACGTCGCGCACGCGCGCGGTGAAGCGATTGGCGACGGCCGAGCCGCCATCGCTCTCCGTCACCACCTGGAATCGCTCGGGGCGCAGGAGCAGCGTCACCGCCGCGCCCGTTGCGTCCGGGACATGCGGGACCGAGAGAGCGAGCCCGTGCTCGGTCTCCACCGCGGTGCCGGCGCCGCTTCCCGGGGCACAGACCCGCGCGGTCAGAATGTTCGAGCTGCCGATGAAATCGGCGACAAAGGCGGTGGCCGGCCGCTCGTAAATCTCGCTCGGCGTGCCGACCTGCTCGATCCGCCCCTGTGACAGGACGGCGATGCGGTCGGACAGGGCGAGCGCCTCGGTCTGATCGTGGGTGACGTAGACCGCTGTCTTCCCGAGCCGGCGTTGCAGGTCGCGCAGCTCGTAGCGCATCTGGATGCGCAGCTTGAAGTCCAGGTTGGACAGCGGCTCGTCGAACAGGAGCAGGCTCGGCTCCAGCACGAGCGACCGGGCGATCGCGACCCGTTGCTGCTGCCCGCCCGAGAGCTGGGCCGGGTAGCGGCTCGCGATGTTCGGCAGATCGACCAGCTCCAGCATCTGGGCGACCCGGTGTCCGATCTGCGCCTTGTCGACCTTGCGCAGGCGCAGCCCGAACGCGATGTTGTCGAACACCGTCAGATGGGGAAACAGCGCGTAGTTCTGGAACACGAGCCCGACGTCCCGGCGGTGCGGCGGCCGGTCGTCGAGCCGCTGCCCGTCCAGCTCGATCGAGCCGTCAGACAGGATTTCGAACCCCCCGATGCAGCGCAGCGTCGTCGTCTTGCCGCAGCCGCTCGGACCGAGCAACGAAAAGAACTCGCCCTCCATCACCTGAAACGACAGGGGGCCGACCGTCACTTGCGGCGAGAAGCGCCTGGTCAGCCCCCTGACGTCCAGCTTGACCTTGCCGCCGGCCACCGTCCTAGCCCAGCACCTCCTTGTTCCAGCGGGCGAGGTAGGCCGCGCGGTGCTGGTTTATCTTCTGGAAGTCCAGCGGCATCATGTTCTTGAGGTCGGCGTCCTTCAGGGCATAGTGCGCCAGCTCCGGCGGCAGCTTCGCCTTCTTGTTGGACGGCGGATAGCGGAAGCGCTTTGTCATCTCGATCTGGTACTCGGCATCCAGGGTGATGTTGACGAACTGCTGGGCCTGTCGCTCGAACTTCGTGCCCTTGAGGATGGGGAACCCATTGCCGACCTGGAGGCTGCCCTTCGGGTACACGATGTCCACCGGCACGCCCTCCGCCTGCAGCGAGAAGCAGCGGCCGTTCCAGAACGGCATCATCCAGATCTCCTCGCGCGTGAACGCCTTGAGCGTCACGTCGGTGTTCTCCATGATGAGCGCGTCGTTCTTCTTGGCCAGCTCCGCGATCGCCTTCAGGCCGGGGTCGATGTTGTCGGGCGTGCCGCCCAGGGACTGGTTCAGGGCGTGCAGCCATTGGATGCCGACCCAGCCATAGGCCGGGATGCCGATCCTGCCCTTGTACTTGGCGCTTCCCAGCTCCAAGAACGAGGTTGGCCTAACCGTCACCCGCTTGGTGTTGTAGACCAGGCCCATGACGATCTGCGTGTGCGCGGCCCAGTAGGACTTGAGTCCCGCCCGCGGCGGCTCGAACGTCCCCGGCAGCAGGTCCTTGTAGTTGGTGACGATGCCCAGGTCGTAGTCCTGGAGGCAGCCGCCCTCGGCCAGCAGCACCGCTTCGGCGTTCAGGACCGCGGGGACGGTGAAGGGCGGATTCCCACACTGCGCGATCGCCTTGGTCGCGATCACGGAATCGATCATGTGCGCATAGCTGACCTGGGCATTGAAGCGCTTCTCGAAGCCGGCATTCACCACATACGCCTGCTTCAGGCCGTCGCCCCAGGACCCGCCCGTCGAGGCGATGGTGAAGGCGTCCTCGGCCCAGGCGGGTCGCGTGTCGCCCAGCTCGGCAGCGGCGAGCGCCGCGGCGCCCAGGCCCATGGCCCGAATCATGTCTCGCCGGGAGATCTCCGTGTGCATGCGGGTCCTCCTTCGCACAGGTTTCGTGCTCGCCGATCGGCTCGGCTTGCCGCGAAGTAACGCTGACCAGGCCTCGGTCTGGCCAGCAGGCTACAGCCTCGACCCACGCCTGTCAAAGGCGCCGCGCTTTGCGGGCGCTGCGTCAGCCGCCCATTCGACCACGCGATCGAGCCACACCGGCTCGGGGGTGTAAAAGAGCGCGTGACCGCGGCCGACGTCGAGGACGACCTCCTTGAAGGTGAGCCCCGGTGCCTCGGCGAGGTAGCGTGCGCAAGATCCGGCCTCCCTGTCAGAGCGATCGTAAATCGAGAGGACGCGGCCCTGCGGACGGCGGCCGAGAGCCTTGAGTCCGCCCGCGACGTTGAACATGTCCAAACGCCCGCAGCCGGCCATGACGACGAAGCGCACGTCCGGGTCGCCGATGGCAGCAGTCGTCAGCACGGTGATTTCGCCGCCCTTGGAGATTCCGGTGACGGTGATGTGACTCGCCGGCACCCCGGCGGCGCGAAGCTTCGCGACTTGACTGGCGACCGTCGTTGCGTACGCCAGAATCTGCGTCCTTGACCGCACTTCGCTGATCACTACGAACCCGCGATCGGCGAGCGCCTCGAGCGTCGGGTAGTATCTGTACTGTCCGTACCGGCCCTGCGCGTTGGGGCCTTGATCCTCGACGATAGAGCCGTGCATATGGAAGAGGTAGCGCGCATTTGCATCGATCGTGGCCGGCACGTCCTGGAAGATGGGCCGTCGCTGATCGGCCGACATCGACGCGCAGGCTGACACCATCAGCGCGAGAGTGGCGAGCACCACCGTCGCAGGGCCCCAGCGGCGCCTCATACCCCTACCCACTGACGCCGATCTCAGCCAGAGCTTCTCCGCCGGGTGCGCCTCGCCGGCGAACAGCGTGGCGAGACGGTTCAGGCTCAGGGCGAGGACAGCAATGAGCGAAGCACCTCTGATCATCATGCTGCCGCCACCGTGTCTTGGCTGAGCACGGTGGCGATCTTCCGCCAGCCGTCGATCCTCCGCAAGAGCGGAGCCAGCACAAACCGTGGGGCACCAAAGCTGCTGACGCCCTCGAACCGGCGAGCTCAGAGCGGAGAAGACAACAATCAGGACGCGGCGGCGCCGGGTTCCGGGGGGGCGGGGACCGGGGCTCCGCCCTGAGGGGGCGATCCCCAAGTGCGCGAGGACGCCTTCTATGTTTCCTGCGCTCACGCTCAGAAAAGAAACGCGCCAGATAGGGCCTGTGAGCCGGCCTAGCCACCGTCGAGTTTTCTCAAATGTTCCGGCGTGTTCCGCGCCCACCTGACGGGTGATAGGGAGGGATTTGGAGGTCTTTGAGCGTGCCACCAAGAAACAATTCTTAGGACCTGACCGCCTGTCCCATGCGCGCCAATCCCCGCGGAGGGCGAAGAACGTCAGTAAGAAAGAGCAATCGGGTGACGGATCGATGGAATGTGAGAATCCTTTGATCTAGAATGAATGCTAAAGGGGAGGAAGGGATGGACACAAGGCCACAGTTGGGTGATAACGAATTGAAAGTATTGCGGGCCGTGCGCAAAAGCGCTATGGATGGCTACAGTCTCTTGTCTACAACCGGCCTAGACGCACAGGGTCTTGTGGACACTTTGTCGAAGTTGCAGAACGTGATCAGCATTAAAGGGGAGTTGCTAAAGGAGAGAGTCGGAGAAGCGTACGTTGCGCTTCCTCCCAGCAATAGAGGCTGGGTCGATATGATCCTGTCGTCGAGCTAGCAAGGATACCGTGTCGTTTCAAAGCGCCTAGAACATACGCGTGGCCGGGTTAACGTCTCCGGATGTTCCTGCCTATGTCTCTTATGCAATCGTTCTCATCTTCGGTGTCATCGTAGCTTGGACCACCGTCAATAAGCGCCTAGACGGTTATCCGGATCATTGGGCCTTCCTAGGCACGTGGGCTCTGTTCTTCGCTCATGCAGTTTTACCTGTCGTCCTCTTCTGGTTCCTGGATTACACGTCAGCGTTGCACGATACGTCCATCTTCGCGGCATTGATAGTCTCGGTTGGGTACCGACAGATCTTCGCAGGCGGGGTTCAGGGCATCACGCTGCCGGGGCAAAGCTCTAGCCTGTGGAAGCCATTTGAGGCGTGGGTCGGTACGGTGGCCGATCGGATTGGAACCAAACAGAAACTCTATCTGGATCGTTTTGATGACAAGGTGCGGTCCCTTATAGTGAGTAACCCCCAGAAGATATTGGACCTTGAAACTCTTGTATTGTCGAACTCTCGTGATGTAACGGCCTTGAAGACAGCGCTTGCGGGTCTCCCGACTACCGGGAATGCGGATGCCGACTTGCGTTTGAAACTAAACACGTTGTGGCGAGACCTCCGCACATCGCAGCCTCAGGAATACGGTTGGCTCCTGCACAAGCGAGGGATCGTAAGACTGTGGAGTTACTGGATGTGGCTGAGCAATGGCCGGTCAAAAATCATTTCGCGCTCGAGCATCCTACTCGGAGTGTTGTTCGTGGTCGGCCTGTATATGTGGTCGTCAGGCCTCGGGGAAGGGCCGACACGAACGCAGACTGGGCTTGTTCGGTTCCATCAGTGGAGATTCCTGAAACCAAACGGAACGGAACGTGATCAATGGCGCAGTATGGAGTTTCTCTCCGACCAACTTCGCCACTCAAGTGCGACATCGAGTACAAAGTCTGGAGAGCAGACCAGTCCGCAACGGAAGGTGGTAGTTGGCTCGTCTGGCCAAACTCTGTTGGACCCCCTCCTGAAGGAACTTCGCTTCCCATCTATTGGTGATCGCCAGGGACGGGCCGTTCTCGCGCTTGTCGTGAATGGCCACTCTCCCGCTGTTGACTCGTACGTGGTGCCCGAGTTGATTGAGAGCCTGCGGACGGCTTCCGAGACCGCCCGCCTGCAGATCCGCAATGCCCTATTGGCGATTCAGAAGGCTGACTATCCGGGCGCGAAACTGCCCGATACTCTCGCGAAGTGGGAACCGAGGAAGGATGAGTCTCCGGGCGATATCGATGAGCGTGTACGCGCTTGGCAAGCATGGTGGCAGACGGCGGAGCGAAAGCAGCCTCCCCGATAAGGAACCTATGGTCGGTGGCCAAGACGCACGCGAGGCGCTCGAGTTGATCGAGGTCGCGTAGCGCTCACTCGCCCTTGCTGCGGCGCTCGTAGGAGATGGCGTAGGCGGCCGACCGCGCGAGCAGGATCGGATCGTTCGAGAGATCGATGCCGTCCGTGCGGTTGGTGGGGTCGAAGACCAGCCGCCGCTCGTCCTGAGCGCTCGTCGGCGAGACGCCGGTCACCTCGAGGCGCCCCAGCTCGACGCGCAGGCGATCCGCCGGCCACAGCGCGGTGGGATCGTCGGTCGGATCGCCCTCCGCGGCAACCTGCAGGAGCAGGCGAAAGGCGGCGGGGCCGGTGCGCAGGCGGCCCTCCAGCTCGTCGCGCAGGAAGCTCGGGCTGCGCTTGCCCGCCTCGTCGGGGGACAGCACTGCCTCGCCCGCCTCGGGGACGAAGTGATAGCGGCCGAAGCGCCGCGAGCCGTCGGCGGCGGTGAACAGGAACGCGTGCTCGGCGTGGTAGCTCGTCTGCGCGTAACTGGCGGGCACCGGCTTCTGCATCAGGCGTCCGACGAAGGCCGCCGCGGGCGGGTGGCTCGCGAGAAACTTCGGTACGCTGTCGGAAGCGGGCTTGCCGGTGGCCGGGTCCGGGAGCTGCGCCCGGAGGAACTCGAGAAACTCCTCGGGTGTCCGCGCCACGAAGCCCTCGATCGAGTTGGCCAGGATGTCGGCCCCCTTGCCGTCCGCGAGCTGGAACTTCACCGACATCGCCCGTACGTTGGGCACACCGTCGTGCACGTCGGGGTTGCCGTTGGCGTTGGAGAAGCGGACGACGGTCGGCACCGGGCCGCCCTGCAGATGCGGGGCGCGGGTCATGCCGCGCGCATCCGGGGACGGGCGAAACGTCCCCGCGCAGACGAGGCCCTTGGCGTGAGCGGGGCGGAAGCCGGCGTGCGGGCCGGCCAGCGCCCGCATGGTTTCGACGAGCTGGGCGACGACGGTTTGGGGCGCAGCGGATGCAGACATCGAGGGTCTCCTTCTCGATTGGATGCCAGCTTCGGGCCGAGCGCCTCGGACGGGGCGGGCGCCGCAGGAACCTCCTGCAGTGTACTATCGGGGCGCTGCCGACGCGACGACAGCACGGGAGGAACAGCGATGCCGGTCTTCAAGCGCCCTGATGCCGAGATCTACTACGAAGTGCACGGGTCGGGTTATCCGTTGCTGCTCTTCGCGCCGGGAGGACTGCGCTCGCAGCTCGAATTCTGGCGCTACAGCCCGAGCAACCCGTCGGCACCGCCGCCCTGGATGAACCCCATGGTCGATCTGGCCAGCCGGTTCACCGTGATCGGCATGGACCAGCGCAATGCCGGCAAGTCGCGCGGCGCCGTGACGGAGACCCACGGCTGGCACACGTATGCCGGCGATCACCTGGCGCTGATGGATCACCTCGGCCATGGCCGCTTCCACGTCATGGGCGGCTGCATCGGGGGCACCTACTGCCTGACGCTGTGCGAGCTGGCGCCCGAGCGGATCACCGCCGCCGTGCTGCAGAACCCCATCGGCCTGCACGAGAACCGCGACACCTGGGAGGAGGCGGTCAGCGGCTTCGCCAAGACCATGCTGGCCGGAGATCCGTCGCTGACCGAGGACGTCATCCGGAAGTTCGGCCACAACATGTTCGGCGGCGACTTCGTCTTCTCGGTGAGCCGCGACTTCGTGCGCCGCTGCCCCACGCCTCTCTTGCTGCAGCCCGGCACCGACAAGCCGCACCCCGCCGCGACCAGCGCCGAGATCGCCAGCCTCGCGCCCAACCTCGAGATCCAGAAGGACTGGCGCGGCCCCACGCATCTGGCCGAGTCGATCCGCCGGGTTACCGACTTCCTGGCGCGCCACACGCCCACGTCGTGAACGTCGCTGTGCCGGCGCTCGCTCCTAGCTTCCATGACCGGCCCTCAGGGCGCCATGTAGATCATCCAGGAGACGCCGAAGCGATCGGCGACCATCCCGAAGCTCGGGGAGAAGAACGTCTTCATCAGCGGCATCAGCACCTGCCCGCCCTCGCCCAGCGCGGCGAATCGCCGCTCCGCCTCGGTCTCGCTGGGAACGGTGAGCGACAGCGCGAAGCCCTGGAAGCTCGGCGCGCCCTGGCACCGGCCATCGGAGGCCAGCAGCGTGCTCTCGCCGATCCGGAACATCGCGTGGATCACCTTGTCCTCGGCGCCCGGGATGGTCATCGTCGGGTCGGGGCTGTCCTTGGAGCGCATGAGCGCCAGCACTTCGGCGCCGAGCGTGCGGCGGTAGAACTCGAGCGCCTCCTCGCAGCGCCCCTCGAAGAACAGATACGGCTGGACCTGCATGGCGGTTGGCATCGTCTGGGCTCCTTTGGTTCTGGTTATTTGGGAGGCCTCCGTCGGTTTCGGCCGAGCAGGCCCCGGCTTCACTTCTAAGTCGAACGACTAGGGGCGAGATCGACAGGCTTTCGCCGCCGTTGCTCGAAGACCGGATTCGGTATAATGCGGCCGTGTTCGACAGCCGGTTCTTCGAGGAGTCGTGGCCGACCATCTCGCGGGGCCTCGAGTCCGAGGTGGACGCCGAGTCGGAAGTCGGCTGGATCCTCGGCCACGTGGCTCCCGCCGCGGGCGGACGGATCCTGGACGCCCCGTGCGGCTTCGGCCGTCACTCATTCGCCCTGGCGCGCCGGGGCTTCGACGTCACGGGCGTGGACCTGTCGGAGACCGAGCTCCAGCGGGCCAAGGAGCGCGCGGCGGGGGCGGGGCTTCCCCTCCAGCTCGTCCGCCAGGACATGCGCGACATGGAGTTCTCGGGCGAGTTCGACCTCGCCCTCAATCTCTTCTCCAGCATCGGCTTCTTCACCGACGACGAGGACCGCCTCCTCCTCGACCGCTTCTGCACCGCCCTCAAGCCCGGCGGCGCCTTCGTCCTCGACACCCGCAACCGCGACTTCGCCATCCACGGCGTGGCGCCCGAGGAGATGGTGCGGCTGCCCGAGGGCACCGTCCGCGTCAAGAACCGCTTCGATGCGCGGACGAGCCGCGTCCAGCAGAGCTGGTGGCTCGAGAAGGATCATCGCCTCCTCGGGGAGATGGAGATCCGCCTGTACTCCGTCCACGAGCTCCTGCGCATGCTGCGCCCGGAGCGGTGGTCCCAGGTCGAGCTCTTCGGCGGGCTCGACGGCCGGCCTTTCACGCTCGAATCGCCCCGCATCGTGCTCGTCGCCACCAAGTAAGCGTACTGAACCTCTAAAATAGCCCCAGGTCAGAAGGAGACCCATGAAGCCCTTCGTCGTCCTTGCCGGCCCCATCCATGCCGACGGCATCAAGCTGCTCGAGAGCGAGGCGCGCGTGCTCGTGTCGAGCGAAGAGACGGAAGGCGGAATGCTCAAGGTTGCGCAGGAGGCCGAGGGCATCCTCTTCCGCGCCAAGCCGGCGTGCACCCGCTCCCTCATGGCCGGCTGCAAGCAGCTCAAGGTGGTGGGCCGGCATGGAGTCGGCCTCGACACCATCGATCTCAAGGCGGCCACCGACCTGGGCATCGCCGTGGTCCACGCCCCGGGCTCCAACTCCAACTCCGTGGCGGAGCACGCCATCATGCTCATGCTCGCCCTCGCCAAGCAGGCCGTGGTGGTCGACCGGCGCACGCGGATGGCCGACTGGGGCAAGAGCCGCTCGCAGGGGCTCCTCGAGATGAACGGCAAGACGCTCGGCATCATCGGCGTGGGCAACGTCGGGCGGCGCGTGGCCAAGACGGCCGGCGCCCTCGGGATGCGCGTGATCGCCTACGACAAGTACGTGCCCGCCGAGGAGCTCCGGAATCGCGGCGTCGAGCCCATGCCCGACATGGCCTCCGTCCTCCGGGCCGCCGACGTCGTCACGTGCCACACGCCGCACACGCCCGAGACGCATCACATGATCAACGCGGGGTCGATTGCGCAGATGAAGGACGGCGTGATCTTCATCAATACCTCCCGCGGCAAGGTCCAGGACGAGAGCGCCCTCCTGGCGGGTCTCGAGAGCGGCAAGATCCGCGCGGCGGGGATCGACGTCTTCGAGGAGGAGCCCGTGTCCTCGGACAGCCGTCTCCTCCAGCGCGACAACGTCATCGTGAGCCCCCACATCGCGGGGGTGACCGAGGAGACGACCCGCGGCACCGCCATGCAGGTGGCCGCCGAGATGCTGCGCGTGCTCCGCGGGGAAAAGCCCCAGGTGCTCGGCAACCCCGATCTCGGGCCCAAGCTCGGCCACCTGAAGTAAAGTATTCAGAGACCCGGAGGTCCTGATGCCCATCGATGCGCGTCACCCGAAAGAGATCCGAGCCGACATCCGCAGCGGCAAGTTCGCCGGCATCACGGCCGGCCTCGGCCCCGGCTTCGTGCAGGCCAACATGGCGGTGCTGCCCAGGGATGACGCCTACGACTTCCTGCTCTTCTGCCAGCGCAACCCTCGCCCGTGTCCGCTCATCGAGGTGACGGATGTGGGCTCGGTCGAGCCCGTGGGCGCGGCGGCCGGCGCCGATCTCCGGACGGATCTCCCGCGCTACCGGATCTACAAGGACGGCGTCCTCGCCGACGAGGTGACGGACGTCAAGGCCTTCTGGCGCGACGACCTCGTGGCCTTCCTGCTCGGCTGCTCCTTCACCTTCGAGTGGGCCCTCATGGACGCGGGCATCCCGCTCCGTCACGTCGAGCGTGGGTGCAATGTCTCGATGTGGAAGACCAACATCGACTGCCGCCCCGCCGGCCGGTTTCACGGCCCCATGGTCGTCTCCATGCGCCCCATCCCGCACGAGATGGTGTCCAAGGCGGTCACCGCCTCCGCGCGCTTCCCCGGCGCCCACGGCGCGCCCATCCACGTGGGAGACCCCGCGGCCATCGGCGTCAAGGACGTGACCAAGCCCGACTGGGGCGATGCCGTCGAGATCAAGCGAGGCGAAGTCCCCGTGTTCTGGGCATGCGGCGTGACGCCGCAGGCGGTCGCGCTCGCCTCCAAGCCCGCCTTCATGATCACGCACAGCCCCGGACACATGTTCATCACGGACATCCCCAACAGCCAGCTCGCCGCCTTCTGAGCGGTGGGGATCTATGCCGAGCCCCGCTTCTTGCCGTGCGGGGATCTCGCGCTGTCGGTGGAGTTCGCGGACGAGATCAGCCACGAGGCCAATGCCCGGACCCTGGCGCTCGAGTACCTGATCCAGCAGAAGGCCCTCTCCGGTATCACCGAGACCGTCCCGACGTTCCGCTCGCTCCTCGTCTACTATGATCCGCTGATCGTCGGCTGGGACGATCTCGTGGCTTCGCTCCGCGCTCTCTGCCGTCAGGCGCGCCCCGACGTGTTGCCGCCCGCGCGCACCGTCGAGCTGCCGTGCTGCTATGGCGGCGAGCTCGGCTTCGATCTCGAGGCGGTGGCCAAGCAGGTCGGTCTGTCGCCGGATGACGTGGCGCGGCTCCACGCCTCCGCGGACTACTACGTCTACTTCGTCGGCTTCACGCCGGGGCTGCCCTACATGACGGGCATGTCCGAGCGCCTGAACATCCCGCGCCTCGCTCAGCCGCGCGTCAAGACCCCGGCGGGCAGTGTCAGCATCGGCGGCGAGCAGTGCTGCATCTACTCGGTGGAGAGCCCCGGCGGCTTCTGGGTGCTCGGTCGCACGCCGGTGCGCCTCTATGATCCTTCCTCCCCCGACCCTATCCTCCTGCGCGCGGGCGACCACGTCCGCTTCCGCATGATCGATCGCGCCGAGTACGACGCCATCGAGACGGCCGCCGCCGAGGGGCGCTATCGCCCGCGCATCGAGCGACCCTGATGGCGACCCTTCTCGTTCACGACGCGGGACCGCAGACCACCGTGCAGGACCTGGGCCGGCGCGGATCGCTGCGTGTGGGCGTCCCGCCCTCGGGTCCGGTCGACCGTCAGGCCTTCGTGCTCGCAAACCGGCTCGTGGGCAATGCCGACGACGCCGCGGGGCTCGAGGCCACGCTCATCGGCCCGCGGCTCGAGTTCGCCGACAAGCGGTGGGTGGCGGTGACGGGCGCCGCCATGCCCGTCACCCTCAACGAAGCAACCATGCCGCGCTGGGCCGCCTTCGAGGTGGAAGCCGGCGACGTGCTGCGGCTGGGCCCCGCCGC
>WNFD01001643.1_pt1 | contig 22585 bp, 31 predicted proteins | sample 5400491 | NCBI WGS metagenome assembly WNFD01 (sample SAMN13153343, study PRJNA577476) | soil metagenome | isolation source: 120 cm saprolite under Douglas fir tree site 2 hole 2 replicate 2 | place: USA:California | collected 2015-04-18
TACGTGGTTCGGCTTTTTCGGAACTCTCGAAAATCTGGGCCCGCCAGGAAGGTCGGATGAGCAGCGCAAGCGTTCCCACGAAAGTGCCGAAGGTAAAGACGACGTATCCACTCACGAAATTGGTGGCGTCGAAAACGAGTCTTTGCAAGACGTTAACCAACCCGAACGAAACCGAGGCAATGAGGATTGAGGACAAGATCTCGCGATGGTTCAGTCTTTCCGAAAAGAACATCAAGAACCCACGACCAGCAGCACGAATCCGAGCAGGCTGCCCCGGCCTAAGGGATGCCGGAGCAAGCCTATTGCAATCAGGCCCGTTGCGTGTCCTTCCGGTGAGCCTGCGTAAATTCAGTCTGATCCACTCAATATTTCAGTTGTCGATTGAGAGTCAGCCGGCTCATCAACCGTCGTTGGGCTACTCTGCCAACACGAGGAACTCAAAGTTTCCCGGGCCCAAGCGCCGCTGGAGACGATCGACGATGGTTTGGACCTGAGTCGCGTTCTCATGCGGACCGGAGATATAGAAGGGCTTGCCCGCATGCCCATACTCGAAGTGAGATGGACAGGCTGCGGCCTCTGCGTCGCCGAAGATCTGGTGCACTACGACATAATCGGCATGGGGATTGAATCCCAACTCGCGCGCGTAAACCACGCCGCCTTCTACCAGCTTCCGCAAACAGGCGGGATCGATCCGCTGCAAGCTCTCGGCCTCCCGCCAGCTGCGCAGGCGCCTGTCATACTCGTCCCTGGCCACGATGGCGAAAAAGGTATTCTTGACCCCCAGACAAAACACGTCCAGCAGGAACATGGCGAGGGCCATGCGCCCATCCGGCAGCGAGCGACTGAAGATCAAGTTACCGATCCCCCGCTCAAACAGATTCGCTGGAACCAGACATTCATGGATCGGGGCATTGCCGGCCAGAGCTATCTGGCTGGCCATCGACCCAGCTTTTCCCGGTTTGGTCTGGGTTGTCTTCTTTTCCTGCTTTTGCCGCTTGCGGGCTAGGTATTTCTGATATCGAGTTTCAGGTTTTGTCATGGGGGGTGTCCTTCGGGCAAGTTTATAGCTATGCGAGGTTACCCGCGATGCCGCGGTGCCGCAGCCTGTTGCAGTGCCTCCCCCGGTAATTCCAGCATCCACTGTTCCGGACTGCGGGACAGTTCTTCGGTGAGTTTCGGCAAGCCTGTGTGAGCAGCCAGTGGCCTGGCAAGCTTCACGCAGTCCTGCTAATGTTGCTTTTTCCTGCGGCACAAAAGTGTCTGCCATGTGCCGAATATCAGACAGAGAATCATTAGCGCGATTTCTGGGAACATATCTAGTCTTATCGGCGCGGAAACCGTCTTCTCCCATCGATCCATCCGAATCTCGTACACCGACACTAGAAACAGCAACACCGCTGGCATCGCCAAGCGTAATCGCCGGATGCGAAAGAAGGCCGCTGCCAGACCGAATACGACACCGCCCAACAACGAAAGCACGATGATCCATTGCTCCAAATACATGTGAAACAACCCCATGGCGGTGGTTAAACAAGCGGAGTTCAGCGATACTGACGATGCCCAATGTACGAAGAGTTTCGTGAAGCCTACCAGAGTTCATGCCGTTCGTGGACCGGAGACACCGGGAAATCTTCATGGATTCCGATTTTGGACGGATGCTTCAGGTTAGTACAGTACCGGTACGGAATGCCGGTCGGCAATCCCCCGGCATCTACGACCCCAGAAACCGCCACGGGCGCGGTCGGACAAGCAACCCCCTCAGGCTCGAAATGCGTCTGACAGTTAGGTTACCCGGGGGAGGAGCCAGTAGGAAAACGCTCCTTGACTTAACCGAGTCTGGGGCTTTTTCGTGTTCATTTTTTATCCACATTGGCAGAATGAGTACGAAGCCGCACTCTTGGAACCTGAGCCCGAAAGACTGTCCGATCGAATCCAAGCCGCCGAGGCCGCAATCTTTGAGCGGCTTCAGGAGATTTCGCAAAACTCTGACCATCACACGGAGAGGCAGGTCATTGAAGACGTGCTAGCAGCTCTCCGCGTTCTAAAGAGGGATGAGCTGGGTTTTCCTGATTGAAAAGAAATGATTATGCAACCTTGCGGTAGAGCAGACCGCTCCCTGACCGTCGTTAGCACCTCGTGCGCTCGCATTGCGATTACTCTCCGGCATCGAAGCCTGCATGAGCAGTGAAGGGGGCAGACAAGCGCCGAGAGTTCGACCGTTCCGCCCTATTTGGCCGAACTGTGGCCTAAAAGTAGTAGAGGAATCCAATTGGCTGCTCTCAAATTCTGAGGTGCTCGCGAATGAAGGACGTTTACGAAGTTCTGAGGCAGAAAGAGCTTGAGGTGTCAAGGCTCAAAACAGAAGTTGAAGCCTTGCGTATAGCCGTCCCTCTTCTCTTGGCAGGCGGGGAAGCCGAAGATCACAACCACCCCACATTACAGCCTGTGGTGAATGACGCTGCGGGAAAGACCCGCGCTCCAGCGTGGGAAGAGAGAGCGAAAAAAGGCTGATTCAAAAAACGCTGATTCACGGTCCGAAGTCCGATTGTTCGGTTGCTCCACGGCGTATCTAACACTACTGTCACTGGCTACGTGCTCGATTTGGCAGAATGGAGTCATTGTCTGCCCCCACGAAAAACATCCAGTAGCCTACGACGGCTGCGGCTATCACAACTGCTGTGATAAGCAGCCCACCAATTCTCCACGCCCAGACGGAACTTTTGTCAGTCATTGGCACGCCAAATCACACGAATGCCAGCCAGCGACAGGTTCCCGATGAGGTAGGCGAAGTCTCGCACGAGACTTCGCACAACTTTTAAAGAGGTTCGATACAGGAAGACTGTAGGAACACAACTTGGCGGCAAGACATCTCGTGCATCTGAAGGGCACAGCGGGAGTGAACGCAAAGGCGGCTAAGCAATGGTCGTTTAGCAACTAGCGCTCTAGCGCCTGCCAGACGGCGAGACCGGCCCGACAGCTAGGACCGCATTCCCTGTTGCTTCTGATACCGGCTGTGTAGGAAATTTTGCCACATTGCCCCGCCGGGGCAAAGACGAAACTGTCGGTGCGGCCTGAAGAAAGTGAACAGTGCTAGCCTGGGAAATTGTACTGGGCGCAATCGAGATCAGGCAGACGATTAGGATTAGGGACCCAGTTGTTGCGAGCAAGCAGGTATAGCCATCTGCGCCTTGAACTCTCTTTCTTCTTTCATTTGTTCGCACTTGTATTATTTCCTCATCGAGTTCAGTGTGTGCCGAAACCAAGGGATGGGCAACAGTCCTGAGGTGGTGTTATGCGGTGTAACCGAGGTAATGACTCAGTAAGAACTTCAAGAAAATCGGCTTACAGGTCGTCCCTCGAATCGTCTTTAGTTACCATCTCAGCTAACTGGCGTAACTTTCTGGTCAGAGGTTAAGACAGGATAATGGTCGCTCCGATGCTGAACAAACGAAAATTGCTCCGTAGAAAAATGGTGTTGCCTGTCAAGGTCTCGGTCGATAAGGTCACACATCTGGCGCATACAGTTGACATCACGTCGACCGGAGCACGGCTTGTCGCCTACCGAGCGCCGTTGCAATCTGGAACGATTATAGGTTTGCAACGCGGGTCCAAAAAAGCACAGTTTCGAGTTGAATGGGTGAAGCCACTCTCCCCGAATGAACTCCAAGCCGGCATCGAACTCCTGGAACCACAGAACAACTTTTGGGGTGTCAACCTGTCTGACGACGTTGACGCCAAGAAGAATACGGAAGCCCTTATGTCTCTCCTGTCTGGTCCCTCAAAATCTGTGAGGTGACCTGCCTCTGACATACAACCCCAGTCAGCGAGTGTGCTCCGATTGGGAATCATCGGCACCTGGGAGAGGGATGCCCTGTTTCTGTACCGGCTTTCTTATGCACATGAGGGTGACGAGGTAGTCAGAGCATTGGCCGCAGAAGGTACGGCCCGCCGAGAAGACGTTAGTTACTCCTGGCGCGACAAGTGCGCATAAGTTTTCATGGCACCTATTGGCAAGCCTCTAGGACAGTTGCGCCATTCACGTGTTGTGCGGAATTCGATACGGTAGTGAAGTTGGCTGTGTTTCGCCACCCAAAGAGGGTAACGGGCGTGCCTGCTAGGTCGGAGGAGGCCTGGCAGGGAGGGAGCGCCCCTCTCTCTTTAGGTTACGCGGCGTTGAACCTCGTAGTGCGGTGACTCTTACCTCCCTCTTATTTCTCGGGAGGTGATTTGTGCAAAGTGAAGACATACTGAAGCCTGATTTAATGAGCGAAGTTATACTCGTGGGTTTCGGTGCATTGATATTCGTTATCTTGTTGCTGATCCTTGTCGCAGCATGGACGCAAGCGCCAAGGCTGCTCTGAATCGCGATATATATTTCCTTACATATGGCTCTTTCGCGGTTCGTCCAAGCGACAGATGATCCCATTCCAGGTGAATGGGATCGTGTGGAGCGATTCCGCTGCTCAGAGTGTGTTTGGGTCATCAACCTCGAGAACCATTCTTTTATTCTGACCCTGTACAGCGAGCCGAAGGAGCCCGTAGGGTCAAGCAGGGGTATTCAGCCAATTGCTCACAATTCCCCAAAGTCGGGATTGAAATTCACCCGGAAGTTTTCATAGCACCAGGCGTGCTATTGCCCGCCGTGGACTACACACTCGGAAGTTCACATTGCCCGGGGTAACCTCAAGGCGCCAGCCCCGCAGCCCCTAACACGGTGGAAGAAACCCAAGAGGGATGGACGTGCTCCTAGATGATCGTCTCAAGAACACCGGAGCATACGATATGAGCGTTAGAATGCTTGCGTTTTCAGAACCAAGAAGGGAGAGTCACAATGAAATTCATGGTTACGTGGAGAACGCGCCCCGGCTTATACAAGACGGCAGTTCAGCAGTTTCTCAAGACGGGAGGCAATCCGCCCAAAGGACTCAAGACCGTGGGCCGCTGGCATGTGCCGGGCTCGATTCTGGGTTGGCATCTGCTGGAAGGTGACGATCCGACGGTCGTCGCCCAGCACGTCGCCGAATGGGCAGACGTGATCGAACTGGAAGTGAATCCCGTGATTGAGGATGCCGCAGCGGCCGACGCGGCGTCAAGGGTTTTCGGGAAGTAGCGAGCAATTGCAATCTGATTCTATCGGAGCGGCGCAGGGGTGCGAGAGTACCTCTCTTGCGCCGCTTCTTGTTTCGCCTTGGGAAATGTACTAGAGCCCGGTATGCGGCCTGCCCTTGGAGATCAGAACTGAACTTGGGATAAGTTTTGCACTCATCCGATGGAGTCGTGAGGAGCGGCGTCCAGGTCAGCGCTCTGTTCTGAAGTGATAGTGGGGCGCCATTCCGTTTTGCTGCCTCAACCCTTTCGCAACTTGCCATTCATGGTCGTCGAGTGCGACCTGGTGGCTGAGTGGAGGTGGGGGAAGCCCAGATGATGTTTAGCCTGTCAGCGGCGTGACCTCTATTACATGTTCCACGCCGAACCCGGCGCCAAAACGAAGCTCATCCAGTTTTTCAGCCGATGATCGCTGGCCAGTATATGGGGCGTCACGGCCTGGGGCAGCAATGTGAGGCGCGTCGAGAATTTTGATTTAGACTGATCGCGCTGGTAAGTCGGCAGCCTAATCGAAAGAAAACGGCGTTGCCCCCTGTCCGACTGGGTCCGCGATGGTTTAATAGCGGCCACCGTGCCCAACTGCCTCCGCGACCCTGTGCATTTCAAATCATCATGATGCCAACTCGAATATGATGCGTATTTGTGCGCTGTAGTCGGATGGTTGCCCATCCTTCTTCGCTGGAGTGAAGCGTATCTGTGTTGCAGCTGCAATCGCGGACTCGTCCAGGCCGTGCCCCAGGCCCTGCAACACACGCACGACGTGTATGCGTCCTGAAGCCTCGAAGACTACGTCCAGAATTACCGCGCCTTCTAGTTTCAGTGTCCTGGCTTCGGCGGTGTACTGTGGAGTTGGTTTCGAAATGATCTGGGCAGGAACCACAGACGGAGCGACATCATGTGCGGGAACCTTCACAGCCACCGCTGTGGTGTCGTTGAATCCGGTCTGTTGAACAGTGCCTCGCGAACCGCTCACCTTTCCACTTCCGTCGCCGGTCGCGGTGCCATTGCCAAATCCTGCGGAAGCCACGATGCCCTGGCGACCCTTTGCTGTTCCTGTGCCATTCCCGTTACCAGTTCCGCTGGGCAGATCGAAGCCACCAGCCTGGGCGATGTTCACTGGCTTTCCGCCGTCGTGCGCTGGCACGCCATTCGGGTCGCCGAACCCTCCGGTCTGCACATGTTGGGGCGCGGCTGCAATCGTGGGCACAGCTGAACTGCCAGTAGAGAAAGTATTGGTCTTAACCAGCTGTCGCGGGATCACGGCGACGGTTGGCGGAAGCTGTACCGGCTTGGTGGTCGCTACTTCGATCCTAGGCACGACAGGTGCAGTCTCGATGCGAGGCGTCTGCCGTACTTCGGGCGCGGGAATTACGCGTGCGGTCTGCGGAGCGCGGAACACCTTCAATGGGGCCGGCTCAACATTCACCGGGGCCGGAGCAACGACCAAGGGAATGTAGCGGTATGCGCGAGACGGAACGGGAAGTACGCCCGTGCTCAGCAGGCCCACGTAGGTCAGTAGAAACAATCCAAGACTTTGCACGGCCATGGTGAGCAAGAATTCTTTGACCGGCGGCCGACTATTCTCCAAAGTTGCGAACGTGAGCATTTTTCACACCTTACCCTCAGATGTGCAAGGAAGTTGCCAATCCCGATGTTGAATAGATGGCGGTTCGTGTCTTATCTGATGCCTCGGAGTGGAAGAGAACTTCCACATAAGGGCAAAAGTCTTGATAACGACCATGGTCAAGGCGCAAACTTGCGGTGGCGGCCCGCAACATCGTACGACTAAATCCTTCCGGGACAAGGGAGAGTCGTCGCCGATATTGCAGATCCTGTTGGAGGGGGTACGAGCGGCAAATGCGACGATGTGCCTTCTGAGGTCTGTCGAAACTCCTTGTCGTGATCGCAGAGTGGCCTCCACCTGGGCTTCCATGGTTGCCGCCCCCTCTCAAGTCGAGAGCATTGCCCAACACAATGTGCTGCGCCGTGCACGGATTGGTCTCGCAACCGGTATTCCCTACCTGTGCTCTCCAGTCATCCAAAGGGAGGGCCTCGATCTTTTGGGGATCGGCGAAAGCTGCTGCTTAGGAGCGAGGGTAACGACGCTGCGGCGGCTGCGGTGGCGACTAAATTTCGAACCGTTGTCGCAGAACAGAACCTTTACGGCTATCAAGACGGCACGGGCTCGATCAAAAAGGATCAAAAGAAAGAGAAAAAGTAAAAGGGAGAGAGAGGTAAGAGAAGCAGGATGGAAAGAAAGGTCATTCGTCGGAATTCGTCGCAATGATTGGCAGGTACACATCTACCGCATTTACGGTATGAGAAATTGTCCGATAAGACCCGCAGAAACTGCATACCTCTGGTCTTCTTCGGCCTAACCCCCTACAGGCGAAACGGTTTCGATTGGCACCTGGCGTGCAAACTATGTCAGCGCAGGCTGAGGTGAGGATCACAAAGGCGACCCTGACAACGCCTGGTTAATGCCCGTCGGGGCCGCCAAATGGGAAACTGAGTTTTCTGGCAGCGGGCTGTCCCACCAATGAAATCCTCGCCGCCGAGCCAAGAGTCGTTGGTCGCGTTGCAGGGCCAGCTATGGTGAAGCGAACTACTCTACGGGTCATTTCCTTTGTTTTGTTGGCTGCTAGCGGGGCGTTGTGCCAGGGCGAAGGCCCCTCAGGTAACCTGCTCCACGGCTTACGGTTTGACGGCTCAAACTCATTCCAAGCCCAGCGCCAGGAGATGCCTACGTTGAGGTCCCTTCCTGATGCTCCGTCGGTACAGCGCGCGCCACACGCAGGGAAATTTCAAACGTTCGTCAATGAAGCACGCTCGCCTCTGACACTTGGCGCGGTTGGTGTCAATGCTGCCATAACGCGAGAAACAGATTCGGAACACGTCACTCCCGGAGCGCGGCCTGGCTTAACCACTCTCTATAAAGAGGCATTGATTCAAAAAGAGTCCAGTGCCTTTTTCGGCAGATACCTGTATCCGTCATTGCTCAAGCAGGACCCACGTTATTACCCTTCGACCAATGCCAGCTTTCTCGGTCGGGCCACCTACGCGGTTTCGCGCATTTTAATCACGCGTAGGGACTCCGGAGAGAGGACACCGAACACGTCGTATTTCCTCGGGGTGCTGACTTCGGTCGCTATCGCCACGGCTTACCGCCCATATTGGGCGCGATCCGCTTCGTCGACGTTCAAGACTTTTGGTTCGACGATTGGCGGCGATGCGGGGATTAACCTCTTCCATGAGTTCAGGCCTGAAATCCGGCAAATGGTCAACGGCCACACGCCTAAGTTCGTGTCCAAGATCAAAGAGAGCATCACCCACGACCAGATCTCCAGGGACGTGATCATCCCGCCAAGGTAACGTCCTGTCAACTCGCATGTCCACCTCCGTGCGGTCGACCTTCCCATTCCTCAGCGGAACGCGCGCCCGGAATCCGAAATCGGGGAATGCTCCTAAAACATCCAGGAATTGATCGGATGGGTGCACCCTATGGATATGCCTTTGCGGAACGACAAGGCCGATAACGCCCTCGAAATGCTCGAATACCGGTATCGATGAACAGCAAAGTAGGGATTCTATAACTCACACACCGCTAGTCGCAGAAACAGCATGATCCATCGACATCGGGAAACGGCATACAATTCGAACACCTATGTGGAGACGGCATGCGAGTGGTGAGAGCGAGTTCCTTAAGTGAGTACGCGTCTTGGTATCTTCGCCGGGAAACGCGGAAGCGCAATTCCGATCTCACTCCGGGGGCGCTTCAAGGGCAGGTCGAGGCGATGCGGCAGCACCACGGTGGCAAGATGCGCGACTGGTTCAATGCCAGCAGCACTTGCTGGCACATTGTGGAGCTTGAGCTCGTGAGTGAATTGGCTGATCTTGTATTCCTTGAGTGCCGGTGGACTAAGGAAGAAGGGCTCATTATCCGGGATGGCCCGAACTACCGGCTTCTCGATCGGGTTGCCACAAACGCGATGGCGAGTCGGTACTTGGCTCGGCCTTCAGCTCGCAAGCACAAGGATTACTATGATCAGCTAGCAACGGGATCTCTGGAGCTCGTGGGCGAAGACCGGATCGCAATCTGTTCAGCGGAGCCAGGCGAGATCGCTGCGAACCCAGCGGCCTGCTACTACCTCTTGGATGGCGTGGGGCGTTGCCTGCCCTACATGATCCTCCTGAAGGAGCAGAAGCTCAAGCACAGGCCGATCGAGGCGTTTCTTGCCGAGCGACGGCCTCGCTCCCAGAGAGCTGTATAGCCTTCAGAGATATTTGTGAATGCAACAGAATCCGCGCTGTTTCCAGGCCACGATGTTCATACAGCATGTGCAGAAACCGCCAGAAGAAAGAGAGAGACAATCAGCTTGCGCATGGTTGCTCCATTTAGACCAGCGATGATATATCAGGCTCCAATCTTCGACAGATGGGCGGGTGCGACCGCTTGCCAGCTAGCCAGACTCCCGCCGCAATTGCTATAAGTGTGGTCGCTCCCGGATTCATTGACCTGCACCAGTACGGCCAGGACCTCGCCAGCCAGCGCGTCAAGGCGGTTGATAGCCTTGACTTGACCTTGCCTGGCTGTCGGATTAGGTCGGGTGTGTCAGACACCCAAACAAGTCCACAACTTCCGGTTACCCGTCACCCGGGACGAACCATGTTTGTCACTTGAAACCTAACCTCCCCTCGCCTAGCGTGGCACTCCAACTGATGTCCAGCCAAGGTTATGCCTTTAGAACGACGCCATTGTTCCCGGTGCACCATCCAACCTGCTGGATACGCCTGGTTGGGGTCCGATCACAAAGCCATCGTTCTGAACGTGGGTGACTGTGGTATTGGGATCCTAGGCGCGTCCGCCATCAAGTCTGACTCTGATGTTGAGCTACGGATTATGTTGGACTTGAATTCGAGTATTCTCAACGCAAAGGGCAAGATCGCTTGGGCGAATGATACAGGTGGGGCCGGCATCCACCTCCAACTGCCGGAATGGCAAGAATACGCGCAGCAGTGGCGTTCACTTTCAAAAAGATCGGTTTCTGCAGTTCCAGTCGCGCCGCCGGCAACTTCTGCGACGCTGACCTCTGCGCCCGAGCAACTGCAAACAGTCGGCGATGCAGATGATGAACGTGTGGTAACCCAGTTGAGAGCGTGCTATCTGCGCAGCGTGGAAGCGGACCTTGAGGCAAAACTAGTTCGGAGGGTTCGAATCAAATATCTCGCCGCCATCACCTTGGCTGGCCTGTTTTGTGGGGGGACCGTCTGGTTGCTTAGGGGCAGATCGCCACTCTTCGGCTCGGCGATCACGGCTACGCGGTCACCGGCGGAATCTCCGCAACCCCCAGCGGCGGCAGTATCCTTACCGCTCGTCGACGCGCAATCGAGGGCAGCATTCTTAGAAGTACTACCAGGGATCAGCTACGAATCCGGTCCAAATCTTGTCCGCTTTCTTGTCGACCTGCCGGAGCACTTCGACTTGCACGCCGTAGCTCTCAGGAATCCCGACCGCATCTACTTCGATGTTCCGACGTCTGCCTCACGGGTAAGACGCAAATCGGTCGACATGAGCAACGACTTTGTGCGGCGAATCCGCGTATCGCCCAGGGACGGCGGGGTCACCAGGATCGTTCTAGATCTGAAATGCTCTTGCACTTACCGTTTTCAACCATCGTCTGGCCCGCGACACCGCGCACAAATCGAAGTCTGGCCGCACCTCCGTCACGCGATTGCCCAACGGTGGAGGGGCATGTGACGAAGATGAGACACAGGGCTGGCACCGCCCTCTCAACGTAACTTTGCGACCACCTTGAGGATTTGCAAACACCGATGGGTGGGGCGCAACTTACGCCCGACCAGATTTCGGCGCTCGCAACGTATGTGTGGGGCCTGAGCCATCACGCTTCGCCCAATCGGAATTAATCGCCTAAGCCCTGATAAACGCCGATGGAGCCGTTCATTTTCCTACCCATCTGATCCTGGAATTGTGGCGCTATGCCCGACTTATCAGTATCTATATGACCATCCGCCCCAGCACCGCTATCACAGGTCTGCCACGTCGGCTCTAAAGCTGTATTTTCCCGGGTCGTACAGGTTCTTCAGTAACCTCCTCTATTGAGCATCCCCATGCGATAGTTACTTTGGTCAGTTCGATCTTTGGTTAGCCAGACCTGCCCTGCGGCAACACCAAAGGTGAACGCCGCACGAAAAATAGGAGCGCCGGAAATGCCGCAGCCATCAGACTCTCAAAGATCGCAGCTTTCCTCGCACTCGAATGCCACTCCGGTCAAGACAGTTAGTGTGCCCGTCGAGCAGGCTACGATCGGGCGCTCACTGGTCATCAAAGGTGAGGTCAGCGGTACCGAGTCGCTGTACATCGATGGCCGAATCGAGGGCACCGTTAATTTTGCCGGTCACCGTGTCACCATTGGGAGTAACGGTAGCGCCGCCGCCAACATCAGTGCCCGCGAAGTTGTGATCATCGGCGTGGTGCAGGGCAACATCCAGTGCACGGACCGTCTGGATATTCGCAGCGAAGGCTCGCTGACGGGCGATGTGATAACCCACCGGATCAGCGTAGAGGATGGAGCCCTCCTGAAAGGCGGCGTGCAGATCCGCGCTGTCGAGCAGAAGACTGATAAGTCCCAACAGGCCAAGGCCAAGCAGGCCTCGGCCGAGCCAGCAAAGCTCGCCACAACCGAGCAGCCGAAAGCGGCAGCCGCGGTCGCAGGCACTTAATTCTTCTGACGTCACCCGGAACAATGTCACGCCCTCGGGAAAACCTCGCCACAAGCCGACTTACTGGTACTAATCCGAACATTTTCAGCTGTCCGTTGTTGGTTCAGGTTTGCGGGAGCGTCGTTTCCCGGTAAACACTAATCCGGGAGAGACTTAGAGAAAAGCCATGGAAATAACTTTGGTTCGTCGTAGGCTTTGTTCCAGCAGGGGTGTCCGACACCTGGATATTCGGTGTAGTGAACTTCGGCGCCGATCTGCTTCATTGCTTCGGTCATCCGTCGAGATTCGGTGACCGGAACAATGTCGTCGTCGGCTCCATGAAAGATCCAGACGGGTGTCTTGCCGACTCGCTCGGCTGCGGCCAAGTAGCTCTTGGGTGAGTTTGGTGGTGTCACTTTCGCAAGATTAGGGGTGGCATTCAGCGCTGCGCCCGGAGGGCGAATGCCGCCGCAAATCACTACCAGAGCCGCGAATTTTCCTGGATATTTCTGAGCAAGATGCCACGCGCCAAAGCCTCCCATAGATACCCCGGTGAGATAGGTCCGCTGAGAGTCCCCATGGAATTCCTTAGTCGCTTGTACCATCGCGGCCATGGCTAAGTCGTCCATGGGCGGCAGCATCCACCAAAGATTTTTTGGACATTGCGGCATGACTACGATTGCCTTGATGGCGCTACGGTTGGAACGGATGGCCGTGCCGATGCCCACGTCGGTTTGCAGCAAGCCGTCGTCCCCGCGCTCGCCGGCGCCATGAAGGGCAAGAATCACCGGCCATTTTTGATGAGGCGTCCAATCTTCCGGAACGAATACCTGATATTTGAAATTAACGGCTTGGATCGTAATGGTGCGGTCGATGAACCCCGTCTCGTGTTTTTTTGCGTAAGCCGGGAACGGGACCAGCAGGCAGAGAAACAAAAATGTTATCAACGCCTTTGAAAAAACAGTCACCGAGTTCCTCCGAGGTTAGACTTTAGCACGTAATTTTGGCGTAAAGGCGGCGGTTTTCGTATTTGAGTGTCGAATTCGAGCGACACTTGGCTGTCAGATGGCGTCTAAGTGACGTGAGCGCGGGACGCCGATTAGAACTTGATGCGATGCGGGGAGTGATGCTTGCCTGGATCGCTTTGACGCATCTGCCCACGGCTGCAAGTTCGTGGGTAAATCAGCCTTTTGGTTTCGTGGGTGCCGCGGAGGGTTTCATTTTTCTCTCGGCGCTGTTCACTGGACGGATTTACTTCCGTATCGGGGAATACGACGGCTATCGAGTGATGACGCGAAAGTTGTGGACACGCACGCTGCGCTTGTATAGTTATCATGGTTTTTTACTGGCTTTTGCGTTCTTGGTGGCAGTGCCCGTTGCCTCCCATGGCGATCGGCCAGGGCTTCACAATCTCCTGGATTTTTATTTCACGGCCGGGGCTAAGCAAGCGGTTACGGAAGCCGCCCTGCTCATTTATCGGCCGCCTTTGCTCGATATCCTGCCCATGTACATCATTTTTCTGTTGTTCACGTCGATTGCAATTCCGCTGGCGCGGAACATCGGATGGAAACCGATCTTGTTGACATCTTTCGCTTTCTGGGTACTCGCTCAGTTCGGCTTTCGCAGCGCCGAACACACCTTCATGATGCGATACATTCCTATGCGGATTCCGTTGAACGAGATGGGTTCATTCGACCTGTGGGCTTGGCAATTTCTCTGGTTTGCGGGTGTGTGGCTAGGTGTGCGTTGGGCCCAGGAAAGCCTGCCGCTTGAAACATGGGCTAGGCGGGCGGCTATTCCAGCTGTGGTGATCGCTGTCTTTTGTTTCATCATTCGGCGAAAACTCGCGCACGGTTTAGAACTGGGTGCATTTGAGTTTCTCTTTGACAAGTGGCACCTTGGGCCGATAAGGATGCTCGATTTCGCGGCAGTGGCAGCGTTGCTAATCCTTTCGCAACCGATCACGAAAACGGCAGCGATAAGGCCTCTCGTACTGTTGGGACAATCTTCGCTGCAAGTCTTTTGCGTCCATCTTCTGTTTTGCTTCGCCGGTCTCACGCTGATGGGCAATGCGTCGATGCTGAACGGATGGCGACAATTCACACTTCTGAGCATGACATTTACGGCGATGTTAATCACAGCGAAGATTTTCTCAAAGAGCGAGGCCAAGAACGAACGGCAAGGACAAGCACAAATATCTTCCGGATCAGATCCGGCATGTGTAACAAACTTGGGGGTGGGGAGCGAGCAGCAGCGATTTGATTCGTCTCACCGGTCGAAGCTCGGATAAAACGGTGGGAGAGACTGATCGCGTTGTTCGTTGATGATTGCACTGCGTTCCAACCGACTCGCAAACCAGGCCGGCGGTTTGCCTTCCCGGAAGAGTCCCAGAAAGCTCGCTGATAGAGCTTCAAAGGGCCACGTTCTCCAGTCCTTTCTGGTTGAATCACCGCATCCAGAGCCTGAGCCCGAGCGGGTGCCAGTCGCTCAGTGACCGTTCCCGATTACATATCACCTATAGTCGGCTACCGCGTTTGGCAGTGGGATGCCGCTGGGCTCAGGTCGCTCAACGGCGAGCCATGGCTTCCGGGTCGGCCGCTTGCGGCGGGGTGCAGGGCTGCCACTCGCGGAACAATCGTCGGTTGTGCGGAAGCCCGTGCACTACGCTCACGAACCCCCGCATTCGGACTGCACTTGCGGTGTGTACGCGGCGAAGAACATCCTGCGCCAGTCCGGCTACGAACGGTACGGTATCCACGGTGAGGTAAATTTGTGGGGCACCGTCGTAGAACACGAGCTAGGGTGGCGTGCGCAGTACGCCTATCCGAAGAGTTTGTTCCTGCCGGCTGACGCAATCCCGTTCACACTGACAGAAATAGACGCCCGGCTGAAAACTCTGATGGCGTTTGGCACCGATATTTTCATAGTTGGCGATCACGAGAGCATCCGTTTCTGGAAGAACGGCTCAGGCTTCGACGCGGCAGGATTGGACTACCTAATCAAGGCACGCAAGGAGTATTACGTCCGCCGCCAATGGGAGCGCACCCTGAAAAAGGGCGACCGTGTGGCAATACTCGGTCGCGGTATCGCAGTGGTCGAGCGGGCTGGTGACAAGGAGATTCAGGTGATGCTGTGGAACAGGCTCGTACTGAAAATTGCCCGCAAGGACATCGTCCCGAATCAGCGGAACATGCGGTGGGAGTGGGAAGCGGAGGAACATTAATGCGCGTCGCCCTGTATGCCAGAGTCTCTACATGCAACGGCCAAAGTCCCGAAATGCAGTTAGCCGAACTGCGCGAATATGCTTCCCGCCGTGGATGGCAAGTGTTCAACGAGTATGTAGATCACGGCATCTCCGGCTCGAAGGAGTCCCGTCCGGAACTGAATCGGCTCATGGCCGACGCTCACATGCGACACTTCGATGTAGTGCTCTGCTGGAAGGTTGATCGCTTTGGCAGGTCCCTGAAGCACTTGTGAACGCACTTGCCGACCTCGATGCCTACGGCGTGGCCTTCGTGAGCCTCCGCGACAATCTGGACCTGTCTACTCCATCCGGCAGACTGATGTTCCAGATCATCGGTGCGATGGCTGAATTTGAGCGCTCCCTCATTCAGGAGCGAGTTAGGGCCGGATTGCGCAACGCAAAACTCAAAGGGATGACGCTGGGAAGGCCGCGCCGGATAGTCAATGGCGACCAGATGGCACGGCTGCGCGAACAAGGGGCAAGTTTTCGGGAGATCGCGAAGGCAGTCGGAGCATCGCCCGGCACGGTCCGCACTCGCCTCTTGTGTTGATAGTTTCTGTCGTCTGAGCTGCCGATGGCGTACCGATTCGGATGGAGTGACGTCTCGTCTCCGGTTTTGAAGATCACTTATGTATGTTCTGAGGTTTTGAAAATGTTCGACTTTACCTGATTCCTCAACCGCTTACCAGAACTGAGGTCTAATGCGTTTTGATCGAGCCTGCTTCATGACCGGTGGTATTCAATCCGGAGGATCAAACGGACCTGAAAAGGTTACTTCGGTCATCTTCACAGCGCTTGATCCAAATCAATAAGCTGAGAATGTTGGGACTTGTTTTATGAGGCGCCTTGCTGCGGCTGCGTTTGTGGTTCTGTTCTGGGCAGTCGCCCTGTGTTCTAGTTCTTCGTTTGCCCAGCAGGACAATTCGGAGAGCGCCCGCCAAGTAGTAAACCGGGTCGTACCAAAGTACCCCGAAATGGCCCGCACCATGAATCTATAGGGATCTGTAAGGATGGACGCGCTGGTTGCGCCAGATGGGACGGTAAAGTCGGTCGAAGTGAGGGGCGGGCATCCGGTATTGGCGCAGGCCGCGGAACACGCTATCCGCATGGAAGTGGCGACCCGCAGCGCACGAAACCAGGGAACTGATTGAAATAAAATTCGATCCCAAGTGAGATATCTCCAGACTGCTCTTCCAAATTCAATCCCGGCCTGACGGCCCAAATGGAAATTCCGGTCAACAATCCCGGTAGCTTGCCAAAGCGAACACAGCGGGAGCACCGACAGCATTCTCGAACGAAAGCTATAGTCACGGTAGAGTTACAGCCGGACGGGATTTCAGCGCCACTCCGCGTCGAAACTGCCGATCTCAGTATCGGCGGTCTTTACGTGGAGATGATGTTCACACTAGAGGCAGGAACCAAGCTGAAAATTGTGCTCTGGATCATCTCAATTCTATGGGAGGGCCGGCAAGCGGGACTGGCAGCGTGCTTAATTTCGATGCTGCCAGCTGCTATCCGTAAGCGTAACCATGGTAGCTGATCATTTCCTGCAAATACTCTCTCACCCCCCGCGGGAGCTTACCAGTATTAGAAATAAAAAAACTCTCACGTTAGGTGCAGTACCAAAACCATTTTATGTTCAAAGCAATCATCATCATTGCAGCTGGGTGTGTCCTCGCGTATGTTCTCCGGCGGAATTTTCGACGAGCCTGGTACGTGCTCCGCACTGGAGACGAGCACCCCGACTGGGAGAAGCTGGGAGCCGACTATTTCGTCGCGGATTGGGAGAAGCGGGGTCCCGCGAAAGAGGATGCGAAGATCCAGGAATTGCACGAGTAGAGGCGATCGTGATATTGAGTCGCGCCATTGCCGGAGCCGCGTGGCGATACGCAAACCCCGGATGGGTCCGGGGCATGCAATCGTTTTCTACATGCTGCTGGGTGATTGTTCTGGCTCGGCTTTGCTGATACAGTGCGAGTTTCAGCGGTTGGCCTCTGGCCCCATCTTCTAATCATTTCTGATCTCAGAATTCAAGTTTGAGGTTTGCACAATGGCCCGTGGAGTCTCATTTCGGTGGGTTCTCAGCAGAATTAGTGCGCTGTTTGTTGTCGCAAGCTTGTTGGTTAGTGTTGCTGCGGCACAGCAGACGATCACTGGCGTCACTGCCGACGGCACGCTGTACCGGTTTATTGTTCCCAGTCCTTGGAATGGCCAATTGGTAGTCTATGCGCACGGAGCCGTTCCCGCTGGAGCACCGATCGCCCTGCCAAATAACTCGCTAGAGCTGCAGATGTTCGCGGCGCTCGCCAGTCAGGGCTTTGCCGTTGCCATGTCGAGCTATGCTGAGAATGGGTGGGCGGAAAAGAATGGCGCGCAAACCACACATCAGTTGTTGGGCCTGTTTACCAGCCAGACATCCGCTCCAACTCGTACGTACCTGGCCGGTACTTCCTTGGGCGGACTCATCGTCGTAGATTTGGTGGAAAGATTCCCTGATCAGTACGATGGTGCGCTCGCTCTGTGCGGCGTGGTTGGCGGCGCTCATCTCCAGTTCCAGCACGAGGGCGATGGCCGGGTTTTATTTGACTATTTCTTCCCCGGTGTGTTGCCAGGCGACCTTTTGCACACACCGAACCTGGACTTCTCTCCTGGCAGTCCAACCTTCACAGCCGTGGCAAATGCCCTCTCCATTGGCTTGGGTACGCCAGGTCAACCCACTTTGCAATTTGCGAATGTTGCCGGCTTGCCCGGCTCTACTCCCGGCGAAATTGTATTTTCAGGTATAACACTGGTGGGAGACTCGCTTGGGTTCAACGAACTCCTGCAACGGACACACGGGCACAACTTTTATGACAACACTGGGACCGTGTATTCCGGGTCAGCCGATGATATTGCCCTGAACACTGGAGTCCAGCGGTTTTCGGCTACGCCGGCAGGACTGAGCTATATTGCGAAGTACTACACGCCGACCGGTCACCTGCGCATACCGATGCTTACACTTCATACCACGCAGGATCCGACCGTATCGTTTTCCCAGGAGCACGCTTATGCAGATGCTGTCGCTGCAGCGGGGGCATCACAGTTTCTGGTCCAGCAATTTGTCACCCGATATGGACATTGCAATCTGAAACCGGAAGAGATACTGGGCTCATTTCAGGATCTCCTTCTCTGGGTGAACTTTGGCATCACGCCCCCGGGCGGAGAGGTAACCGTGCCGTAGCGCAGGCTGCGGTAGGCATAGCCAGCGCCGTCAGATACCCTCCCTTCTTCATAGCCGCGAGATGCTATCGGCAAAACAGTCCCTCGGGGGGCTGTTTTTGTTTCTTGATGAACTCTTCGTCGGTGGGCGCTGACGTGTGCGCATGTGAGGTGCGAAGTTCACAGCTGCGGCGTGGAATCGCTTTCTGGTGTGGCAGCCGGATGAATGGGCCGATCTTCTTTTTCGTTCAAGAGGCGAACGATCTCCGCCGTCACGCTATCATCTTTTTGGGATCTTGCTCCCGCGACGCTTGTTCGCAGAGTTGCATCCACTTCTCACGATCTTTCATTTAGGTAGCGCCTCCTAACCAACGGTTTCCAGCGGCACGTGATTTGCCAATGTTTATTTTCTGCAACTTGGGCAGCCACGTGTACAGCGCGTCGGTATTTCTGGCAGGAAGTAGGAAAATCTGCGCTACAAGAAACGCTGTACTTTCAGCTTTATATTTCTTGAGCAGCAACCTGCATTTCAAGGACGGGAATCCAACTCGAATATGACATCGTTCTGCACGATCGAGTACGGTTCTACAGACAAGGAGAGGCATTGCGGCAGGGCCGCAGTGGCGAAGTGCGCCGATTGTAGTGCCTCAGTCTGTTCTTCCTGCGGCAAGGAGTGCTGCGGGAAAGTGCTGTGCGGATATTGCTACGACTTTCACGTGCTTCATTCATGCCTAAGAAGTTCCGCACCAACTGACCTCCGACCGGTTCCAATTGCTTTTCGGCCGGCGCCCCATCACGATGCTCTGTAACCACTTCTTCCATAGGGTGGCATGCGCCGGAATAAGGAGCGCCGCGTTTGTCGTGGCGCGTCGCTATAATGCCCCGAAGCACAGCGGTGACGTTGGAACTGCAGAGTGCGCGGGATTTTGGCGTGCGGGTGAAAGGATGTCCGAATGGCCTATTACAAAATGCGGATTGAGGTCTGGTGTGATTGGAATCCGGCGGAGAGAAATCTTATGCGGCTGCCGCTGAGGTCTGCGTCAACGCGGATCTCCCACTCATTCAGCAGCCATTCTGGGATGTAGCATCGGTTCCGGTTCCGCTCGCCATTTGTGCAGCTCAGCCGAGACGACGTAATGTTCCGCTGCTAGGTGTAATTGCTTAACCTGCATTTCGAATTCCGTACAGAGGATTGAAACGGGCGGAATAGGCCGCCCCCAGTTGGGATTGCCGCGCTTGCGAATCATAAAGGTTAGACCCCGCCCGCCCAATACTACTCCGCCTAACTCACGTTTTCGATTGAAATGATGGTAGGGTCTCGGGTTGCAGAAAAATGCCCCGAGGGGCGGGGGGATCGTTTTCTGATTGGATGTGTTTGTGCAACTTTAGGCGGTAGCGGTTCGAAATTTCTTCTTGTGAGGTCCTCCTGGGCACGGAGCTATTCCGACCGAGTGCACGACATCAGTGACAGCGCGCGGCTCTTCGCGCTGGCCAACCTGGCCATGGCCGATGCCGGGATCACCGCTTGGGACACCAAGTTCCACTATGTTTTTTGGCGGCCCGTCACGGCGATTCAAGAGGGCGACAACGACGGCAACCCAGAAACGGTTGGCGACCCGAACTGGCAGCGGCCCGACGAGGGTAACGGGCATGGCGACTTCTTCAAGCACCAATGCAGCGGCCGGCACCCACTGATCAACACGCCAAACTATCCCGACTACACCTCGGGCGCCAACAGGATGTGCGCCCGGAGAGATTCGAACTCCCGACCTATTGCTCCGGAGGCTGTCCAAGCGCCCTCGATCATCGCAGAATCAAGCGTTTATAGCCGCTCTACGTCGGTGTAGTAGGGCACTAGCGGCACCAATTGCGTAGAACGTTGGGGGCATAATAAAAGTTAGCTAGTCGCCATCCAATCTTGCCCTTGTTCAAAAAAGTTGATGCTCGTTTCAGGCAGCGGGGTGTTGAACCAGAGCGGGAAGTCTTTTCTGATCTCCTCCAGGCGTTGCCTGCGTCTCTCGTGAAGTTCCTTTTCAAGCCTGTTATGCACCCTGCGGGTCCAATAAGCACGATTGGCAGCCCGGATCTCGGAGATCTCTCGTCCAACCGCGATGAAACGTTCGATCATAGCCAGTTCGTCCATGCAGCGCCCTCCCTACTCCAAACACAATTAGGGCACGACGGCTTTTCCATTTCCATCCGGATTATCCGGTAAAGACGGAAAGATTTCCTGTAGGCCCGGGGTTCCGAAGCCCAGGTAGAGCCGTAGAGCGTCGCCTCATTCAAGGCGGCATATTCCAATCTATCCAATCTAAAGAAGATGGTGCAACGTCTGGTTTTCTTGGACGAATAGAGCGACTCGACAACAGCCTAACGATAGATGCCAGGAGCCTATTCCTGCTTGGGGATCGGTGCGGACTTAAATTGCCTCTCGAAGCCGAGTGTGATTTCAAAGCAAGATTCCATATTGAGGAGTAGAAGAATGTCTCGCCCTTCCCGCAATTACTATCAGATTTACAGAGTTGACCATAAACGAAATCAGGAGCAGATGGTCGCTGAGGTCGAAGGGCTGCACGAAGCGGAAAGGCTGGTTGAAAAGTACCTGCGAAATATGAGTGTATCTGAAAAAAAAAGATGAACTCAGCTATTATCGGAGCACTCTTTCGAGCAGCGTACCAAAGATGTTCGGGTTATCGCGGGCAAGCTAATTCTCTATCCAGTGAGAGCGACAGAGTGGCTGCAATCAATCCACGGTCACGATGCGGTTCCGTGCGAGGTTGCCGGTACCAAGCACTTCTCTCCAGGCGGTATTCGCGGACACCACACCATCTGGCCAGGGGAAACCCTGACACCCGTCATACGGGAAACACCGTATGAGGTTATCGGGATTTCGCCTACGGCACGGTACCGGTGAAAGTGTCGCATCTCGGAGTTCGGTAAAAAAAGGGACGGCACCGAGAAGGATTGTGGGGAAGTATTTAGTAGGGATGCCATCCCGCCAATGTGCGATGACCCTACGCCTGTCAAGCCCGCTGCGACCCTCGGGTGTTTGCGTTGACCTCTAGAATTCTTCCTGATCTTGCTTTGCGTGAGCGGGTAGGCCCATCGTTGCTGTCACACTTTCCTGTTAAGCGGCTGTCCTGTTAGCGAACATATTGCCCAGTTTAGTGAAGCGATGAGCGAAAGCCACATGGGACATCTCTCCCGAGTCCGCCTCATCGTCTCCCGCCTTGCTACTTTCAATAACCGAGAAGTGGACGTAATCGTAGATGTCAATGTCTTCCACTCTGACCAGCAAGCCCGTTGGGTCTTCGCAGATATCACCTATGGCGAGATGAACACCGTACATCATTGGTGACCTCCAATTTGTGGGAATGCAAATACCAAAGGTTCTCACGACCGACGACCCCTGGCGGAGAGAGGCTGGAACCCCCTTTATTCCTGAGGGCTCCAGCACGTTCAGCCAGGCTGGCGACTAAGCTGACACTGCTCGACGCTGCGCACGACTCTCGCGGATCGAGGCAACACCCCGGCGGATATTCAGCCAGCCGTTTTCCTGAAAGAGATGGAAAAGGTCATAGCTGTAGGGGACCTCGCCGGTGATGATCTCTTCTTTTCCTTGATCATCGGTAACGGAGAAGGCAACCTGTACCGGTTCATCGGGAGAGCTTTGCTTAGTAAAGTGGACGAGTTTTACGTTGAGGGTTGCTTGCTCTTGAGTTTGAGTTTGCATAGGCATTGTTTTCTCCCTCGTCCCTAGTTGGGCACTGAATTTTGACCCTAGAAAAAACCGAAGTGCAAGTCAAGCCGATAGCGCCACATTTTTGTAAAACTTTGTCACCACCGGTGACAATTTGCATAGCTGGCACTGAGATTTAGAACTCGTGCACAGGGGCCCTTTCCTTGCATGAGTTGCCGCGCTTCCTTTCGTGAATCCGTTGAACGAGTTGTTGTGTCTCCTTACAAAGAAGCGACGAAGTGAACCCTGGATTTTGCTTTAGCTGTCAGAGTTGAGTACAAGCGAGAAGTGCGGCCCGGCTGGGGGGGCCACCCTAGTTGAACGGTGAGAAACGGGAAATCATCGGTGGCCTTTAGACCATATCGCAAAACCAACCCACAAAGCGCCGAAGATTACATAGGCGACCCATGGCGACAACAGATGAAGGGCTCCCGCAACCATCAGAACTATCCCGACCAGTAGGGCCACTTGGGGCCACTCGATGCGATCTCTGGTGGGCACGATACTTGCCCCCCTTGGACTCACGCCTTTCTCACACCGCTTCGATCGCGGAGTCGGTTCAAGCGTCCACCAAATCT
>WNFD01005393.1_pt1 | contig 22585 bp, 40 predicted proteins | sample 5400491 | NCBI WGS metagenome assembly WNFD01 (sample SAMN13153343, study PRJNA577476) | soil metagenome | isolation source: 120 cm saprolite under Douglas fir tree site 2 hole 2 replicate 2 | place: USA:California | collected 2015-04-18
CGCTATTGACCCGCACCAAGCCGCCCCCTACACAGCGCGGCAAGTGAGCGCGTAGCTCAGGTGGTAGAGCACGTGACTTTTAATCATGGGGTCGAGGGTTCGAGTCCCTCCGCGCTCACCAATGAATGAGCAATTACAATCACTTAACGATATGGCGGGCGAGATCTAGTTGCTGTATTTTTCATGTCCGCACGATGTCCGTGAACTGAAATGACCGCACTTGGGATTCGCTTTCTGACGAGAACGTTGGTTGCGACCTGATCCCATGAAAATCGAAACAGTGAAAGCTTGGCTCAAGAGCGAACTACAGCCGCCGAAGTAAGGCCGGAACGTTTGCGAACCTGGAAGCTTGAATCCACGTTATCTTGAATCCCCGTCATGTTGTGCGGGGCAGCGATGAATTGAGAGGCGAGAATGTTCCTGATGGGACTCGGCGCGCTGCTCGTTCTCGGCGGATTCCTGTACCTGGCACGCAGTGCTATTTGGCGGGGACCGCTTAGCGGCCCGGAATCCCCCCGCCCGGTTCGCGACACTTTGGAGCCGCCACGGCGCAGCATGCGATTCTTAGGGCTCGGAACGAACTGGCCGGGCCTTCTGCTTATGGCAGTCGGCGCCGTTCTGTTGGTGTCCGGGGCCAGTTTCTAGCCTCAGCCATCTGTGCTGCATGTAAGCAGTGAACGGCGCTGGCCGCGGGATCGCGTGGATCCTGTGGCTCTGAGCCCTCAGGTTAAGCATATGATTTTGTTGTAATATTTATTTCCTTGATGCGTGATCCCACAAATGAACCCACCCATGCGGCTCGAGGCCCCTGTTGCTCTAAAGCATCAGTCAGATTCCGATTTTCGGAGCAGCGCGAAAACCTTTTGACTTCGCGGTGCGGCATATTGTTTTGTGCGCGCGGGCGCAGGACAAGAGCCGCAGGTGTACCCATGCGCAATCATGACTTCATGCGCAACCATGACTTCGTGTCCGATGGATTCCTGGCAATAATCGCAGCCAGCCTTGTGCTGCTTTGCTCGGGCTTGCTCGCTATCGCATTTAGCTAATCCATCCAGGCGCGACCGCACCTGTCATCGCCCGCACCTGTCACCGTCGGAACGAGCACATCGGCGTGAACCACGGACCTTAAGCCGCGGGAACGGGTTGCTGTTCACATCTGCCAGGGCCCCGATGCTTCAGCACTCGTCTTCAAACGCGTATCGTTCGTGTCGGGAGTTGTGGTGGATCTGGCTGGGTCACTTGAGCCAGCGGTGTTGCATTCTTTGAAGTGGCAATCAATTTCAGCTTCGGCGCGATGCTCCCACTTCTGCGCTTCGATTAAATATTTCCAACTATGGATGGGATCGAACACCGCCAACTGACGGCACAGAGAACCCATGGCGCGATAGTGTCGAATATTTTCCATTGCAAGCGCCCCCGCTTCACATCGACAGCTTATTCCGCCTCTTGCGAAAGAGTCATTATGATTATGCGACAGAACTATTTTTTGGATTTGTTGGCGGTGGACTCGCCGTCAGCGTCTTCGAGCGGCAACACAAGCTCGCAGGCGTCATAGCGACCTCGCGTAAAATCATCGAGGTTCGGCGACAATCCAAACCAATCGTTAACTATTTCCATAAACGTTGTGCGTGGGGCTTACGTAATGGGAGTTACGTGATGTCATGGGATTCACAATTTGCCGAGCCAATCGATCTGCCGAACAACGTAGTCGCCACCACCCTTGGCCACGTCATTGCATATATCAGCGAACTTCCCGATACCGAGCGGAACTCGCGAGAGTGGCAGAACGCCCGCAAACGTGTCCTTCAAGCGGCGGATCAAGTCGGGTCCTTTTGGTTCGCGCGCATCGCGATCATCCAGGCACTTAAACGCAGGACGCCTCGTTTCAGGAGACGACGTTGGAGCCCGGAAGAGCTGAGGCTCTTGGACAAACTAGTTGTCGACGGTGCGTCACCACGCACGGCAGCCGAAGCACTGAACAGATCAAAGGAAACAGTTCGCACCAAGGCGCGGAGGGTCGGTTGTCCCTTCCCTCACCGCGATGAGGTCAAACGCCAACGGCCGCTGACGCTGGAGGAAGTAGGGCTGCCCCAACTCGCGAGATAGCGCTGCCCAATCTGGGTCCAGAGCCGCGCCGAGCCCAAAATCGGCAAAGGTCCGCAGCCACCGCCGCCTGAAGGGTGGTTCCTGCAGCAGTTCAACCCTTCCGTTTGCAACCGGCTCGCCCCTTGAGGGCCTGAACCGGAGTCGAAGATTCGCCGGAAGGATTCGGATCGGACGCCGATGGCTTGGTGGCATTCGTGAATTCGGCCTGTGCAACGTCCGATGACCATTCCAGATAGCGAACAACCGCGATGCCAAGCGCGAACAAGACGAGAAGTTCGACCACCCCTGTGGCAACTGCTCCCCACCAACGGGTACCGCGGTCGTTTTGCTGCTGGCTGTTGAATAATGGCATGGCTCTCCCCCGAAAACCGGGCTTGCGCCGCCTTAGATCAATTCGCGATTTTCACATGTGAATTACTTCACCTCTCACACTCACTTGATGCTGAGGGAGTGGCGGGCTTGACTCACGATAAATTCCATCGATCGCCACGTCGCGGACTGTGAAAACGTGCGCGGTCGGCGCGGGCTGCGTTTGCACTGTCAGTGCTGGTGCTTCCAGCGCGGGCAGCGTGGTTTTGTTGTGTCCGGCCAGAACCGCGTCGGTATAATGGCGTGCCAACATCAAAAGCATTTCAATGCTGCCCGGCAATTCGGCCTTGGCTCTTAAAGCGAATGAATGCAAGTCCGCGGCATCGGGCAGAAAACGACCCATGGCTTCAGTATGAAGCGCCAGCGCACTAAGCGACCTGACAGCGTCAGCCGCGGCGGACGCAAAACCTTCAGCGGCCTTCTCGATCTCGAAAGCGGCGGCCTCGCGCTGCTTCCTGTCAGCGACCGCTACCAACTCTTGTTCGAGCTGCAGGATCTGCTGATCGGTCTCGGTCAGAGCTGCGCTAAGAGTGTCAACGCGAATTTGTGCGACGCGAATTTTACTTTCCGCTTCGTCGAGCGTGGCGTCGTCGGCGTTGTCGCGCGCCAATTCGTTTGCCCTGGCATGATGTTCCGCGAGCAAAGTCTTCGCGGTAACAAGTCGCGCTGCGATCGACTTCGCGGCGTCGAGAGTCTTCTGCAGGGTTTTTTCCGCGTCGGGTTTGAACAGGCTCATGGCAATGAGTAACTTATGCTTGAAATTCGACCCCATGATAGCCTCCAAAAAATGGGCGCGCGGATGCTGTATTCCTCTTTATTCCTCTCCGCTGGGTTGCGAAATCGGCAACTTTTGCAGGTTACTTTCTGCCGCTGCGCGCATCATCGTCGGGATGAACCCAGACATACACTGTGATCTCACGCTCTTGCGCGAGCCTGACCATGTGCACGGGTGGCCTGTATCGCCGCGTTCCGCATGACCGGCATTGAGCATGGGACGCTGGATCGCTAACGGCGATTTGCTGAGAAATCGGTCGCGCAATTATTCCGGCACTCTTCTTTTGGTTCGACGTGGGCCAGCACCATCCACGATGTCAATCCAAGAAGTGCTATGGCGGTTACGATGATCTTTTTGAGAAATTCTTCGTTCATGGCTATTTGGAGATCGGGAGAAATGGCACGCGGAAGACAGTTCTCACCGGAATTCAGCTAAACAATATGAACCAACTCACACCTTCGCGTAATTTTATGAGGTGAGGAAAGTTCGTCGGCGGACGCACAACGCCGCCTGGCGGAGTATGATCGCCAGGCGGCGCTGTCTTAGATACCGAGCCCTCAAATTCCCCGGCGTTACTATGTCCGCACAGGGCGCGCCAAGCTGCAATAGAAACCGACGCCGTAGAACTACTGGATTCGTCTGCCGGCTTATGCACCCCCTCGAAGGGCAGTAGCGCCGCCCCTTCGAGGACCCGATCACCCTCCCCGATGGCAGGACGTTATCGACGCTCAGCGATGCCGGCGACTACGTCACAAGCCTGCCAAAAGGCTGAATAGGATCTGGAGGAATGGCAGACGTAATCGGGTGCCTCATCGGTGCCGCGGAAGGCCGCGATTTCCTGATACATGCGCGTGATCGAAGAATGAAGGTCCGGAACCGCCGGGATGGGACCATAAATCGGAACTCAATGTTAGGGTGTTCCGTGGAGGGAGCCCGTATTTTTACTGGTCTTCCTGAGGTAATATTTAAGCCCTAGGCTGGGCACGGCCCACGGCAAGTGTGCCCCAAAAAATGAAGTGTCAGCGTCAGGGGAGCTATGAATGCGCTCTTTTCAACAGAGCACTGCAACTTTCACCGATAATACAGCCAACCTCGTTATCCAGTTTTGCGAATTGAAACGACTCCGTGAGCGGCTCAAGAGAGCACAACATCCTGCCCGGAGATCGCGGCCAAGGAATCGGCGGAGACGAACGCGATTCTAGACCCAGGGGCCGCTTTAGTTGGCGGCCCTTTTATTTCAATTGGCAAACAGCAGAACGGTCGGCGCCCGAGGGCCGTCGATTACCGCGAAGAATAAAGATCTCGCGATCGGGCTTCTTCATCCTCAGCAATCCCAACTCCCTCTCGCCAAAGAAGAAACGCGAGCACAGCTGTGCTTGGCGTCAACGCCAGCATGATACCAAAAAAGACCGCTTGAATTGTAGTCATCGGCGCCCCCCCGGGTTTGCGAATCAACCCTCGCACCCTCAACGTGCGTCGTGAGTTTTCCTCGTGTCAATCGAAACACGCAGACTCCGGACTACTACGGATGAACGCCATCAGGAAAAGGCACTTAAAAACAATGAAACACGCGGCGGACTGCATTCTCGATCGGCCCAGGTCGGCTGTGAAATGCGGTGATAACTGGCGATTGCAAACTACAAACCAGGAAATTTGCTTCCGATATCTTGCGTGAAATTTCGGAGACGCGCGGCAGTGATCGATGCATTGGCAAGTGCCGTCGTTGAAGTGCTGTTTGAGGGGGACGCGGCGTCGATTGCTCGGCCTGTTCGGGAAGCAACCGCATTCGGTGGTGATGCTTTTCACGGGAATGGCGTTCTGGAACGTGCCAGGCATTGTTCTGTACAGGGCATTCCACTAGCGCAGCATTCAACCTGAACAGGCCGCCTTCCCGTCCGTTGCATTAATGGCTCAGCAACACGGAAACCGCCCAGCGCGCGAGCATTAGCCGTTGACCGTTTTGCCTGAGCTAATACACATAGCCGAGTGCACGCACCCTGGGGTAGGTGGAGAGGCGGCACCCGGCTATAGGCCGCGCGGCGGTGCGGCCAATCCATTAACCACAAACGGCTTAATCGACGTTTAAGACCGCCTTCGGGCGGTCTTTTTTTATGGCTCGTTATTTTATCGCTGCGCACCCGAGCAGGCTTGCGTCGCGCTGCGGTCAACGCGATGCCGGCACCGATGACAATGAGGGCGAGCGGCGCACTTGAGGCGCCGTCATCACCGGAAACTAAACAGAGGCTCCTCACCTCCCCTCATCCGGATGCACCAAGCGGCCTGGCGCGCCCGCGGGCTGAAGGCGAAGGGAAAATAGCGCGAGAGCGCGATTTGTCTCGCTATCGGCGGCCAACAAGCGCAGCCTTTGCCGTGGGGGCCTCTTCGCCAGGACGCGGGTCATGAACGGCAATATATTCAACAGCAAAGGAATCCACGTTGGCGTGGTGACCGGTGCTGCAATCTTCGACCTCAAGGGCGCAAAACTCTACGACCTGAAAGGGGTCAATATCTATCGGATCTCGGGCGAGTTGGTCGGACATCTAAACGACGCGCAAGGCTCCGAGAAGCGGCTCGATCGCTCCACCGATAGACTATTCCCCGTCAGGGGCAGCTCTAGATCATGATCCGACTAGATTGAATCGGATCATGATCGCATCCTTTTGTTGGAGCATGATCTCCGGGCAAACGCTTCGCGTTTGTCCCGAGGGAAAACCGGTTCCCACCCCGCATCAAGTGCGGGGCAGGCTTTGTCCGGATCATGCTCTAAGGCCGCCCGGCTTGTTGAGCTTGGGCTCAAGCGCGGAAAAGGGCCGCCTCCGCCGGTTGTTCTGCTTTTGACTGTGAGTCGGATCACATAAGCGTCGCGAACGCTGACCTATTCATATTGTACCGGACATTTCCCCAGTCCGGGCCCCTTGGCAAAGCCGTCCAGCGATCATACCCCGCCCGGGCGGCTTTGTTTTTTTTGATCGCGGCCGGTCGCCCACCGCCCATCCGCTATCCTTGGTCGGGAGTCATTGGCTTAAACCGGGGCGCCTTTCGCTGTCGAGACGCTGGCTAGCGCCGACGCCTTCTTGGACGTTGATCGGGGATTCCCACGCAGGTCGTGGATCCATCGGTCTCGTGCGCGGCCACTCCACAAGGCACAGCTTTGACCGTTCGTGTCGAAACTCCATCTGCAGCAATGACGTTCAGCCCCGGACCCTGATCCGCCTGCGGTAATGGGCCTGTGGAGTATGGGGTTGGCGGTGTACCGGCCGGCGCATAGGCTCCGGTGTAGCCTTTCGGTGCCGGTTCGGTTGCCCGAGGCGTCGAAGCGGCTGGTTTAGACTGCGTCGTTGATGAGGGTTCGGAAAGTGGCGGCGGACCGGGAAGCGGCGGTGGATGACCTATGGTGTCACCGGTCGTCGGGGGAGCCTGCTGCGCTGGGGCCGCCGACGCCATCAAGCAGAGCACAGCCGCCACGGGGAAAATCATTATCCGCATGAAAACCTCCCATCACCTGCCCGCTAAAATAAATGCGGCAGGATGTTAGCCCTGCCCCGCAAGTCAATCCACCTATCTTTCGGCGCGCTGCGCGGATCGAATTGCTCTCTGCTCTAGCGACGCGGTACCCGGGCGGGTTGGCGGCACGCCAATCGAAAAGGGTCAAAGTTGGTCCAACACCGGCCCGCTGATGTCAGTCGAGAGGCTGATCATCGTCTGTCGAGGGTTGTTCCTGCAATGAACAGATGTCTCCACCGCCCAAGTCCTCTTCCGCCTGCGGCTGCCTTCGCCGCTTGAGCAGCCGGTGGTTCCTGACAAACTGTTTGATGCGTTTGAACACGATGTTTTCCTCTTGTGCCATTGTCAGCTGAAGGAAAGTCACCGGCACAAACTCGGCGATTTTTGGCCCGCATACTGTGAGCCGGCGCACGGTCGCAGCGCCTCGCGGCGTCGACGAACTGCGCTGGATGATGCCGGTGCGACACGGCGATGTGCTCCACATCGAGGGCGAAGTGGTCGAACTGACGCCGTCGCGGACCAGACCGCAAGGGATCGCGAAGATCAAATGGACCGCCTACAATCAACGCGGCGAGGCGGTTTGTACCTTTACGCCCATCGGGATCGTACCTCGCCGCCCCACCTGAACCGCAGGGCAGCCGGATTCGCGAACGGATAGCGGGAACCCCTGTGATGAACGACGTCATCTCGCGGGGGCAGCGAGGGGTGACCCAGATCACATAATTTTATGCCTGGATATGAGAGGCTGTCGCCATCATCAATGGAGGCGACGATGCGCAAGTTTTTCCTGATTGCTTTTGTTCTTTTGTCCACCACGGCGGCTCGTGCCGGGCTGGACGTCACTGCGGCCAATACCGATGTCAGGGCTACTGAATCGACCCAGTCGTCGTCGGCGCAGCGTCCCGACGCCAGCGCCCTCGAAGCAAAACGCCAAGCCATGACTCAGCAGAAAATGATGATGAAAAAGCAGATGATGATGCAAAAGCAGATGGCGATGCAGAGAGAAATGCAGCGGCACCCGATCCGCACGCGCGTCCATTTCGCACTTCTCAACTTCAAGCGAAAGTTGCACCACGCGTTTCGCTAGAGCCGTTCCCGTTTCGATCGAATCGAAACCGGGCTCTGCGCGGAATCCATCACCGAAGCGATCAAGACCGCCTTCGGGCGGTCTTTTTAGTTGGTCTCAGCGCGCTCCTTTCAAGGTGCACGATGTCGAGCAGGTGGTCGTATTCCCGCGCTTGCACTTGATGCAGACGTCCACGCACTGATCAAGCAGTTTTGAATTGTAGCTGGGGTAGAGGTCGGTCACGCACTTGTTTGTGGTGCCCGTTACCTCCGTTTCAGGCGTACATGCGGCCAAAGTCATTGCAAGCAAAACAGCGACGCTTCGCATGAAGCCTCCTGTATTTTTACCCGGTTCGCGCGCTAGCGCTCAGCCACTGCGAAAAACAAAAATATGGCCGGCAACGCCGCGGGTGCCAAAAACGAGGGGAACGAATTCGATGATCATACCATGGGCCGTGCTATCCTGCGAAGCGGAGCGATGCGCCCTGGGGTTGCTCGAAGCTTCTAGATGCCCTGGTCGGATGCCTTGGTCCGCCGTTTGCGCGGCTTGTCTTTTGCCGGACTGCGAGGTGAGACGTTCACGACGTCGATTGCGCTCAACGATGCCAAAACCCTTTGCGACCTCGATGGCTCGACGTGCGGGGGCGATTGTTCCGGCACCGCCGGAGGCGCATGCATTTCCTCCACCGGATGATCGGCTTCATACCACTCGATGACTTCGAAAGTTATTCCGCGCCTGAGCATCTCGGCCTCGAGATCCGCGGCATGAAGCTTCCACGCCGGTGTCTTGCGAACGCGAAACCTTCCCTCTCCGCCAAGTGCCTCATCAGCAGCCAGCGCTTCACGCACGCCTTCATACAGCTTGACAAGGCTGTCGTCGGTGAACGCTTGATAATCCATCGGGTCACTCGCTGCAAAAACACACGTCACGAAAATCAACTTCCATGCTGCGCTCCTGTTTCGACTCCTTCCAGTGAATGTGCGCGGTAACCTTGATCGGCCAGCTGCGGTAACCTTGATCAGTTAGGTTAAGCCCGGAATTACCGCTGGGGATCGGGTGCCCGGAGCGGCCGGCTCCGCCTTTCGGTCAAGAGCAAGGAAAAGGTAGTTGGCGCGGGCCGCAAAGCAAGGCTGCAAGCGGGCCTTCGGCGACTCCATTTCCTGCCCTGTGATCGCCAAGTTGTCGTCCGTGATCGCGCTGCGGACGTTGGGGGGCCGTCACTTTGTCGAGAAAGACTCGATTTCTCGCCCCCTCGCCGCGGTTAAAAAGACTCATTCATAACCCGAAATGAGGCATCGGTAGTGTTGGGGGAATCACGATGCGTAAAAAGCGGTCGGAACGACCAGAGCTCTCCAATCAGGAGAGCGCGATGAGCGAACTTGAATATGACCGTTTGCTGGATGCCGTTCGAATGGCGGTTGCACCGGCGTCGGAGACATCGCTCTTCAATCCGCCGGCGAAAGCCGCGACAGACAACCATCCGCCCGGGCGCCGCGTTCGGTCCGCGGAAGACTGCTTCGGATTTGGGTAGCAAGAATAGCACCCACCTTTGCGCGCCTTTGCTGAACAGCGCGCCGGCGCGCGACGCCGCCGGACCGCACGCGCTGGGCTCGACCCAAGCGTGAGGTGCAGCCTTCGGGATAGGGCGAATCGGCCACAGGCGATTCGTGGCGGAAAAAATCCGCCTGCATGCAGAGCACGGGCGGTGAGCATCGCCGCGTTCGGCACCACAGGCATTTCAACGCCGCAGTGTGAACCTGGTCACATTTGCTGGCGGCCCAATCGAGCTATTTATCGTTGCATTGCGCGGGATGGTGCAAATGGAACGAAGGTTCGACATGAATTCCCAAGAGGAATTGGCTGCTTGCCTGCGGCAACTGACGGAGGCTCTCGCGCCAAACAAGGCGCGTCGGCTTTCAATCGTGCGGGATGGCGACAAGCCGCCGGCCGTCTGCGCAGACGGCCATGGCCGCGATCAGGACGCTGTGACGGCGCCAAAGCCTGCCTCTGTTGTGTGACGGCCTGACCAAGTCATGTACCCACATAAAAGAGGCTGCCGCCGACTGAGGCGGCCTTACTCGTGAGCCTCGGTTATGACGCGGAGGGTGAAAAGCGGCCTGCGCGCCTCGTCAGAAACTTCCATCCGCAATTCCGAACCAGTTTCAATGGGATGGTTTAGGTCGCGAAGTATTTCACCGGCGGATCTTGTGGCTTCCAGCTGAACCGCACCGATGTCGGGAAATTCGATCCCGTCGCTATGGTGTGACGTGCGGTTGCCATGGCGGACACAAAAGAAGTATTTCGGCATTCCTGAGCCTCTTGCGGTCCTGTACCGCGGGCCAATTCTTAAAGGGGTGAATCGCAAGCTGTCTGTTCAAAATTGCTCACTATTGAGCCGCCACGGCGAAATTCAAATTGGGCCACGCCGCTTCAATCAATTCCTGCACCTGGGGAAGAGGATGCTGGATATCGTCGAAGACCACCGGATTTGATACACCGATATTTCATCTCATTGAAATCGCCCACCGCTAGAGCACGCCAATGGTATTCGAGGTCACAGATGATTCAGGATTTCTCGCCATCATCGACCCGGACGCCTACCGAGGATTCGTCCACGCCGACTGGACGTGGGACACGATTCAGGAGCACTTCAGGCGAGAGATGCGCGATCGACACTTGCTCATTTGGGCCACTGGCATGGAGCACCTCTGGAGCATCGACGTTTCGTTTCAGCCGACCCGAGCCTCAGGCTTCCGCGAGGTGGTGGGCAGCATCGACGCTTCGCGGGGTCGCTTGCTCCTCACCAACTATGAGAGTCTCACGATGGCGGCGCAGTTCCCCGATGTCACGCTGCCGGAGGCACACGAGCGAGGGCAGGTCTTGTCTGTGTCACCCGGTCTCTACGACTGCCGCATTGTCCAGTTGTCAGACCCGGAGAGTGGCGCACCATTCGAGGAGCCGATCAGTTTTATCTATGAGCTTACGCGAGCTACATCATCGAGAGAGGTTTGGAGTGAGCTTCCCTGGAGTGCGGCCTGATCACGCGCTGCAGCGACCCCGGCTATCAGCATGAATTTCAGCATCCTCGGCCGCCGTACTTGGCCTTCCATTTGTAGAAAGTCGCGCGGCTAACTAATCCCGTGCTTGCGGCAGACGTTGACCGTCTTTGCCTCGGCCTCCTGCTCGCGCAAAATCCCGATGATCTGCCGGAACGCAACACTCTCAGTCACCAACCGACGGCCACATGCGATGTGCCAATGAAGCGAACAATGCATGGTTGCATTGTGAGTCGCTGATCAACAGTGCTCACTCTTCAAAATCAAAAAGTAAGGCCCCGGATTGCTCCGGGGCCCGACCTTACCGGCGCGCGGGGTACATCCGCCCGCGCCGCCATCAGTTTCCATGTCGTCACGACAACCGCCGCTGCCAGACTACTGGCAGTAGCGCCGCATCATGCGCCATTCCGGCCTAGCCGGGGTGAACGACAAGTTTTTCCTCGGTGAAGAACTGCAGCGCACCGTATCCTTCGGTGTCGACGGCGTACCTGAAGCTGCCGTCAACTGTCGGAAACACGGCGACGACCATACCCACCTCATGGTCGTCGGCTGCGTTATCGACCTTCTCGCCAATCGCAAACTTCGACATCGAAAACTCCTTTTCGGAATCATCGAAACCAAAAAATGAGTATCCCCGCAAATTGGTTAACGTCTCGTTAACGATGAGTCGTTGACCCATCGGATCCCTGATCCACAACTTTTCCGAGCATCTGGACACCCCGCTGTTTGCACCAGGGAAAATCGGATCGGTTCCACCGACTGCGCCGGATTTGAAAGTAGCCCTACGGACTTTCGGTACTTTCCCTGACCATCGCCAGGCAAGCCGGTGGCCCGCCTTCGCGCGAGGCCAAGCATTTCTGGAAATGTGATCGGTTTCCGTCCTGTGAATAGCGTGCAAAACGATACATCCACCCGAAATGGGTGTAGGCTATTAGTCATCAACTCGAGGATGTAACCATGCCTCGCACCATAACCTGCCGTATTATAAATCACCCCGACGTCGTTATCGATGAGATTGTAGCCAGTTGCAACGGCGACATGCGTGGCGCATTTAAAGCTCTGTTGCTCGTGAACGAGCAACTTGAATCAGAGCTGAACCACCTTTACGAATCGGCTTACGGCTCGCCAACCGAATGTGCGGCAAAAAGAACGCTGCTTTAACGCTTGTCGCGGCAAGCGCAGACATGCGCGATCTCGGCGCGGTGTTCGATCGCGAGGAGCCCCTGCTCCATCCGACATGCGATCACGCGCAGCAGAACATGCGTGACGAGGGCTACGAGGCATCGCCCGTGCTTGCGGTTCATCGTGGCAGGGTGCGCGCCTCGGCTCGACCGCATGTGTTGCGCCTGCCATCGCAGGAGCCTGAGGGGGAGCCCGCGCAGCGCCAGACGCAACAAGGCCGCCGGGTTGGAAACCGGCGGCCTATAATCGTTGGGCTTGCGGGGCGCTGCGTAGCCGCGCGAAGCGTGGCCCTTGCGATGCGCTGCCGAGCGTTGCGATGACAATGACAGGTCGTGCCCGCCTTGTCGTGCCCTGCGACGTGCACGAATGCCCGTCGCAGTTTGTCGGACAACGATCAATCCGACGGTCGAATGCTAGCCCGGCCGGCGACGATGTGGAGTCTCAAAACGGACAGTTCGCGCAATTTATTCCTTGAAAGGACAGCCTCGCTGTCAAAACTTTCACTGCGATCCTGCAGGCGCGGTGCCCTTCGATGGTGATTCATTTAGCGGGGGAAAAGCCCGCTATGGGACAGACTGTCAACGCAATCCGATATAACGAAAAGCCGAGAACGGGGACCGTTGTCATGGAACATTTTACTCATCAACAAAACCTGGCGCATTGTCGACGGCTGCTAGCCGAGGCTGAACTTGCCACGTCAAGCGATGAAATACGTCACAGTATGCTGATGAGGCTGAAGAAGAGGCCAACGGGCTGCTGATTACTGATGACGGTGACCGGGCGCTGAATGGCAAGGGCGACGCCCACTGAACCGCCTTTCACTCGCGATCAACGAATTCGCGGTGGCGTGTCAGGAATTGTTTAGCCGCCAGAGCCCTCAACAGTATGCGCATCCAGCCACTTCTTGTTCTTGAAGGGCGCGCGAAACAGCGACGCAACTTGCCGATGCGCCGCCGCTGGAAATGAACTTTGGCCTTGCCGCAAAAGAAAAGCCCGCCGGGTTGAGACGGCGGGCCTTAATCAATTCTCTCGCGGTGTGAGTTACGAGGTCCGCGATTGGTAGGACGGTACGGCAGACCCCTTAACAAAGGCTGAGAGTTGGTTTTCGTTTTTCCGAAGCGGCGTTAGAACATTAGAAAGCCCGGGAGGCAGATGCAGTCGCGTACCAACGAGGTCCCGCACTGCCCGATGGGATCGCGTTCGCATCGGACGCGTTGTCGCGAAACTGCGAAGCCAACATCGGAAGCTTCAGCTGGCTCGGCAGTGTCGCGGCACGCCGGTTGTAACGTCCGTTGACTTGAACCTATCGGCAGACACGGCGCCGTCCGTCGTAACTCCTGTAGGTTCCGGATGCTGGATCGTAGGTCCGATAGCTCTTGCAGTTGTCTGAGCGCATGGCGCGCTGGTGCGGTTCGTGCTCAACGCGCTTTTGCAATGTTTCAACCGGCTTATTGACCGGTTTGCGGTCCTCCGGCGCCACGCTTTCCGATTGTCTTGCGGCAGACTTCTCCTCGACAGCCGCGGGCTTCTGCTCCACGGCGGCGGGCTTCTCCTCTACAGCGGCGGGCTTTGCCTCGACAGCGGCGGGCTTTGCCTCCACAGTAGTGGGTTTCTCTTCTACAGCGTCGGGCTTTGCCTGCACGGCGGCGGGTTTCTGCTCCACACTAGGTTTCTGCTCCACGGCCGCTCCGCGGTGTCGTTCGATAAACTCCTTGCATTGAATCGGAAAAACGATCTCCCCAGCAGTGGTCATCCCGATCGGCATACAGCCGCCGGGCGGCACGTCTTCGTTCACGGATGGTTGCGCTGGAACGGAGCCTGGATTCACCGCGCCGGTTGTCTCAGCGAGAGCCGCGCCGCTCGTCACCGAGAGGAGGAGAGCCAATAGCCACTTCATAAGAATCTCTCATTCAACGTTCTGGGGCATGTTCGATCACAATTCGTAACAAACCGGGTCGTCAACTTGTCATCACCGTGACCGGCAGTGCCACGTTCTGGCCTCAATCCATGGCATGGCGGGCCCGATCGCGCTTCGTGACGCATGACTGAACGCACTTGGGTTAAGTCCTTGGGTTAAGTCCTTGGGTTAAGTTGGGTGCTTGTTGCCGTGACGCGTCTTTCCTTGCAGCACAAGACTTACGGCACGCGCGTTTATTACGCACGCCGGGGCCGAAGGTAAATTGCGTAATCGGAACCGTAGCCGCGCGTTGGCGGAGGAGCCGACGCGGCCACGATGCGGATGCTGCAACGCAATGAACCAACGCCGCCCGAGATGAACTTCGCTCCGTGCGTCTAAGCCCGCTTGACCACGCAAATCCGGAAGCTGCAAGATGCCGGCAATCACGGCCAAGCTTAATCCGTTGCGGTTCTTCCAAGAGAACGGTGAGCGACGATGAGTATCTTCGGACGGAAGGTCGATGACGATTTCGATGCGCTGACAAATGCGATTGGACGGCTATTGCATGGCAAAGGCGAGGACCTGCAGCGCGCGGTGCTGACCGATATCGTATCGAGGTGGATCATGGGCCATCATCCGTCGTTGCGCCGCCAGGCGCTGGCAACGCATGTCCAGGCGGTGCGCGACCTGATCGAATTGAACGAGGAAGCGCTGTCCGCCCGCAACAGAGGCGAGCCGGAGGATTGGTGACGGCATGTCCAGCTTGCACGTGCGCTGATGCTTTGCAAAATCCGGCGAAGGTCAGCGCTGATGCTCGCCGCCATTACTTATCCGACAATGCCGAGCCGATACTGAGCGCGCCGCAATCTCGGATCGTGCGCGGTGTCATTCGAAATTCGATTTGAGCGCCCTTTCAGCCGCCGGCGTGAGACGCGTATCGGCGATGACCGCGCAGTTGCCTTACCGCCTCCCTCACAATTGCGCCCGAATCCAATGGTGTCTCGACACGATTGTTATCGGTGCCGGCAGCGCGATTTGCGCAGCGAAGGAATGCCTCAAATAAGGGGCAAGCTACGGCACCCCTGTTGTTGTGAGTGAGGGCAGAATGATTGACACCGGCACGGGCGACAAGGTTGGGCCGACTCTCATCATAAAGCCGCTCACAGAGTGCAGCGCGGGCGAACTTATTCGCCTGAGCAGCGGCGCCTGGGCGATTGTGGCGCATGATTCAAAGGCCAGAAGAATTTTCGTCATCTCCGGTGACGATGCGCCTGTCACATTTGTCCTGCCGGAAGATAGCAGGGAGTCGTGTCTAAGCTACGGGACCGGATTTCGAGTGGTGTCGGTACATGCGAGCTTTGTCGGGATCCACACCTATGGCCGTGAGGGATTCGATCCGATTGGAAAGCTGATCGTTTCCCGACCGTTCGTAAGCGGCGAGCGCACAAGACGCTACTTCGCAGCACCAGCCGACCGGCCTCTGTTTCTTGATCTGGACAGTTTTCAGATCGTTTCGGAACCGCGTGGATATCGCGCGTCGTTTCAGGATTGGGAAGTGTCGATCAGTGGGCCCGGCCCCCATGAGATGGTCACGCTCGTTACGTCCCCGGTTCGCGGGTCGCGCCCGCGTGCGCTCTCTGCCTAGCTCCGATCAAGCCCGGGGCAGGCTTTCGCTTGAAAACGCCTCTAGCCTTGGCCGTCAGCCCTGGCCGTCCCCAAGGCCGTATTCCTCATAAATCGTCAGTGGATCGATGTTGGGAAACAACCTGCACTTTGCCTGGGCGAGATGCAGGGTGACGGTTCCAGGCTGGCAACCAGCGGCCAACAGCTTCCTGATATCGTCCATGTGGGCCTGCGGCCGGTGTTTCGGTGGAAGCTGCTCCAGCGCGACCAGCGCCGTTGCCAGTGCTTCGGTGAAAACCCATTCGTCGTGGCCTGTGATTCCCTTTTTGGGCATCAGCCCGTCCCCGCGTCTTGCCAGTCGTTGTCAGCGTCGTCTCGCTCCGATCCAGTGAGAAGCGAGCCCCCCCATCTTAGGCAGAAGTTGATCTTTTCAAAGGCGATGTCGTCGCTCGGCCAGCACAAAACCGCCGCGTTCACGGTCCGCCACGTGACGTTTTGATGGGCACGCCGTCGGTTGTAGCCGGTCAGCCGTGGCGACCGCCTCCCAACGCCATGCTGGGGGTCGTCGCCAACGGCGGGCGCCCCGACCAAGGCCCGCCAAACATAAATTTTGAAAGATGAGCAAAATTGACCAGCGAGTCAGGTTTCAGCAACCTCATAGTGGATTACCGCTCTGGGCCCGGTAGCTATCGGTGGCTGGGAGTTCGTAACGCTCTCACCGCAGGGAAGCGCCATGCGCGAATATCAGCCTGTCTCCCCTCCCCACCTTTCGGCGATTGAGCGGCCTCGCTGCCCGGCGTGCGATCAACAGCGAATGCTTCTCTCCAAGATCGAGGCGGGACCCGCTGGCTTCGACCGCCGAACATTTGAGTGCCAGAAGTGCGGTCGTGTTCAAACGTCGACGATATCGAAGGACCCAATGGAATCCAGCGTTCGCGAGTGGCTTGGCGGCGAACTCAAGCCGCCCCAATAAAGCATGATCTCCGCCGATAATCGCCGTCAAAGCGCGAGAGCGACGGATGCCCTCGAGGAAGCACGCGCTCGCACGCCGCCCTCTCAACTTTCTGAGACTGAGCAAAATTGACCAGCATCCTGCGCCGGGAGCGGCGCAAACTACGCCATCACCGCTCCGCCAATGGCATTTCATCGGTGACAGAGAGTTCGGTAGCGCTCCCGCCGCATTCCACGGGAGGCATCTGTTGCCCGATCCGCAAACGCCCGCCCCTATCGCATCGCGCGGCGGCGCGGCCTCGCTGTCTCAAATGCCAGTCGCGCATGGAAGTCCAGCGTCTTGCCGCAGCTCGTCCCGGCTTTGAGCACTGGACGCTGAGATGCGTCGAATGCGGCCTTATCAACGAGGCTCAGGTCGGCACCGACCCGACGAAGTTCGATGCGATCGGCTGGGTGAACAGCGACCTGAGAGCGCCAGAGTAAGGACGATGACATGACCGAACCGACGCGCAACGATCCGGATCAACACGATTGGGCTGCCCGGGCAGCACAGGCTCTGGCAAAGGCGAAAAAGTTGCCGCCCGGATCGATGCGATGTGAAGCCATCACAAAAGCCCGACAACTTCGCGTTGCCGCGGACATGAAAAAGTGGCTGACGACGAAAGACCCGACCGCATGACGCAAACTGCTCCAGCATTATGTCCGGATCCAGAACTCGCGCCCTCACCCTGCACAAAATGTGGCGCGGTAGTGCATCTTGCGCGAGTCGAACCAGCGAAACCCGACTTCGACTTGCGCACCTTCGAATGCACCTCGTGCAACAACGTTGATCAATACATTGTCGAGTACGGAACGAACGCTGCGTGGGCACTAATCGTAAGATAACCGCTGACGACGATGATGCGGCGGATCGTTCCTTGAAAAAAACAAGCTGGAAACTTGTTCTGTTTTGAACACACCTTTTCTTCGCCGCTGAATAGCCTGATTGCAGGCGAGTCGGAGGGTCTGCACATGAACCGCAGGGGTGTTGAATTCAGCCTTACCCAGGTAGAGCCGGGGTTGTGGAAATGGCAATTCCAGATCGGCGATACCGTTACGATCGGCAAGACGCAATCGAATCTCATGGGCATGGCGGCCCGCAGAGTTCAACAGCGGATTGACCGTGAGCTTGAAGAGCCACACGACCTGGCTGCGTGGAAAGTCGAGTAAAGACCGCTTCAGTTGCCGTGGATCGTTCGACGCTTGAACGGCACACCCAACACGCTCGACAGCACTGCTTAATAGGCGGCCGAACACCCACCCGATCGACCTGCCGAACGGCAACGGCGACAACTTGCCGCGCAGTGGCATGCGATGGCGGATCACGGCACCATGTCAGGCGAAACTTCGCGGACCGATTTCGTCCGGTCGTTCGGCGGCAAATCCAATTGTTTTGCGAACTGGTCAATATTGCGCAGCGACTCAACAGCCAGAAGATTCATGTGACGCCGCCAACGCATCAACATGCGATTGGCCATGTAGCGATTGTCCAAATATCACAGGATCAAAAAAACTGCGACGATGAGCAATTTTGAACAGCGCGTTATGAGCCGTTTCGCTCATCTCATTCTTTCTGAACTTGGAGGGTCTGATGCATACCAAGGACATTCTTGCTGACGCATTGCGCGACGCGGGCTTGCCTATAATGGCTGCACGCGCCGCCGAGGGGTACTATCACGACTATCTGTCGCCGCTTGCGATGCCCGAAGAGATGCTCTGCGACGAGCTGACGAGCGCCGGCACGTCCGCCGCTCTCGCGCTTTGCGAACGCGTGAAGCAAGGCGACTACGACGCCAGCGAAGAAGAAGAGGAAGCGTGGGCGTCAAGCCCTGAAGGTGTGGCGGCCATGCAGGCGTTTGCTGCGAGATTCATGCAAAGGAGAGCCTAGGGAGGAAACGCCGCAATCCAGCCGACGTTTGCGAAACTTCCAACGGGGTGGAGGCTACCGCTCCCCTGGCGAGCTATCGTCGTCTTCACCAATTTTTAACCGGAGAGACCCATGGCGTCGAGGGTTCTACTCCCCCGCGCTATCATGAAGCGTTTTGGCAATCAGGCGTTTCGTTGCGAGAGCTACCCGTGTCTGGCGGTCAGGCCGACAGACACGACGTGACCGATTGCCTTTTTGACAGTATCCACTTGTAAAATCTCGATCGTTCGCGGATGTTGCGCTCCTTTCGGAGAGCAACCGCATGTCAGGCCGCGAACAAGAACCATCAAGGAAACCCCTGCCCTCGAGGCCGCCATTGCCAAACCGACCCGACGAACCGGTCCGACGTCCAGAGCCGACGCGGAAGTGAACAGTCGCAGCCCTTTGGCTCGCCCGCCGCGTGGACAGCAATAGGCGCTCCATCTCCGCAACAGGTTTCGTTGGGGCGAAGCGGAGGTTGCGAAACTTTTCAAATAGCCGAGTGCGCGCACACTGGGGTAGGTGAAGAGGCGGCACTCCGCTACTCAGCCGCGCGGCGGTGCGGCCTGTCCAGAAAACGACGAACATTTTGATCGCGTTTTAAAGAATCGGCCCTGCGCGGACTTTTTCGTTGCCGGTTCCCGAATTAACCCGCAGCACCGACATTCAGCTTAACGAGCAACTTTGATTGCGCGACCGCGTGGACACGCTAGCGTCATCGAACCGGACATTGCCCAACGTCCGGGTTCACCCCGGCAAGGCCGTCAGGCGATCATATTCCGCCTGGCGGCCTTGTTTTAGCTTTGAGCAAGTCATGATGATTTCAAAAACCGCGAAGGTCCGGCAAACACCGATCGCGCGTCCTGCCTTTAAGCGTCCTGCCTTTAAGATTGTCTGCATCAATTGCGACTCCTTAGGACTCGTTTTCGATTGCCCGGAAGGCGCACCACCCTCGACCCTGGTCAAGTGCCGGCATTGCGGCGTTCCGCGCGGAACGCTCGGAGAGCTGCGTGCACTTTCGTGTTCGGATCGACGGGATCTGTTTGAGGTCTGAGCCGGTAACCGTGTCTGGCAACCGGCGCGAAGTGGGCGTCGGTTACCAAATCGTTTGCGGATGGTCCGTGGTTTCGTGCCATCGTTCACCCGACTCTTAAACTTTTTCGTTCAAAGTAATGGGATGTATGAGCGACGTGCACAGCCGCGGAAACGCGTATTCAAGGCCGGAACGATTGAGTTCGACGGCGTCGGAGTCGATTGCACCGTCCGCAACATCTCCGCCACCGGAGCCGCCCTCGAGGTTGTGAGCCCCCTGACCATTCCCCACGAGATCACGCTGAACATCCGGAGCGGCGAGGTACGCCAGCATTGCTACATTGTCTGGCGCAAGGAAAAGCGTATCGGCGTGGCGTTCGGTTAGCAAAGGATCCGCCGCTTACCGGCCTGTCAATTGGCCCTTGCGATAGCAGGCGGTTTGGCCTTTCGCGGGGTGAACCGGGACCGAGGATTCCGGAAATTGATTTGGATCGAATGCCAGTTGTCCAATCAGGCCGACGAATTCGGCCTGATTGATTTCCGACGACCATTCCAGATAGCTAGCGACCGCGACCCCGAGCGCAAGCAAAGCCAGAATCTGGACGAGCAGCATTCCGGCGAATCCTCGTCCTCGCCGATGGGTGTCATGGCTGCCTTGGCGCTGGCTGTTGAATGCGGTCATCGATGCCTCCCGAATCCGGGCTCGCATCCTCTTAAATCAACTCGCGACGTTCAAATGTGAACTGGTTCACTTCTTAAGCCGACGGGATGCGGTACACAGGTGCTCCAGACATTTCCCCCCGTCTGGACCATCGTGGCAAAGCCGTCAGGCGATCATATCCCGCCTGGCGGCTTTGCTGCAGCTTGCGGCACCCCGCCGCTTCGGCATGGGACGGGCAAACCTCCATCCAAAGCAAGCGCCCAATCCAATCCAGGGGTAAGCCGCTGGGCGCGTGACGTATTTTTCCGGCCTCTTTGGGTCCGGATGACCCAATTCAAGGTGCGCAATAGGCTTCCCGTACCCTGAATGAGATGGTTCCACCGCCTGTTGATAACCCGCCGCCCCTTTTTGCGGGTGGCGTGACAGCTGCCTGCGACGTGTTATCGACGGCACAGGTGCCTTGCTCGTAACGGAAACAACATCATGCGGATTACCCTGGTCGGATCCCGCCATTTCGGCGTGACGACATTCAACATGCTGCGCCAGCACGGCGTCAAAATCATCAGGGTCGTCGTGGCCGACGCCGAAGACCGGCTTGCCACGGCGGCCCGTGCCGCCGAGATCGAGGTCACCGTACAGGCCGATCCCAGGCTGGTCGTGGCCCGGGAAATCGCAGAGGGTACCGACCTGATCGTGACCGCGCACAGCCACGCCCGCATCGCCGAGGAGGCGCTGGCCACGGCAAAGCTCGGTGGCATCGGCTATCATCCCTCGCTGCTGCCGCGGCACCGGGGCATCGCAGCGGTCGAATGGACCATCCGGAAAGGCGATCCGATCGCCGGCGGCACCGTCTACCATCTGGCCGACCGCATGGATGCCGGCGCCATCGCCGCGCAGGAGTGGGTTTTCGTTAAAAAGGGCGAAACCGCCCGGGAGTTGTGGGAACGCGCTCTGGCGCCGCTCGGCCAGAAGCTGCTCGGTGAAGTCATCGACTACGCCAAAACCCACAAAACCTTGCCGGCGAGGCCCCAGGACGAGCAATTTGCAACCTTGGCCCCGAAGCTTCCGGAGTAACTTGATACCAATCGCCGCGATTCGGCCTTGAAACCCCGTTTTTGGCGCGATCTGGACAGATTTCTGTTCCCAACCCCCTGGAACCAAATTTAACTTCAAATGTTCGATACACAGGGAACTTTTCGCGTTACCGCGACGCAGCAAACTTTGGACACATTGTCCCGGATAACTCGCGTCATCACACCAAATCGGGGAAATGATTCATGCGGCACAATCGCATTACGATATTTTCTGCTTTGTTTCTTACCTCTGCCGCAGTTGCCCTTATCGCCGCTCCCGCGACCGCCCAGACGCCCTATGACGGACTTTGGAATGTCACCATTGTGACCAAGGCAGGTGCGTGCGAGCCCTCGACACGCTCGACGCTCACGGTCGCCGACGGCAAAGTCTCGGCGCCCGGCGCCGACGTTACCGGCAGCATCGGACGGGAGGGAATGGTTCGGGTCTCGATCGGTGGTGCATTTGCGAACGGCCAACTCAGCGGCAATGCCGGATCGGGAAGATGGAACGGCGCATCCGCGGGTATGCCGTGCAGCGGTCGATGGGAAGCCTCACGCCAATAAGCCAAGCCGGGCCGAACCGTGGAAACATTCGCGGTCATAAGACGACTGATCGTCGCAGCCTTTACGTTGTTGGTGGCATCCATATCCGGCTGCCCCAGCTACGCCCAATCGGGGCCGTTTACCGGCCTCGCCGGCAACTGGTCCGGCGGAGGTACCGTCACCCTCGATGACGGATCGACCGAGCGCATCCGATGTCGTGCCACCTATGCTGTGGGCGCTGGCGGGAACGGCCTCAACCAGAGGCTCCTCTGCGCCAGCGACAGCTACAAATTCGATCTCAGCAGCAATGTGATCGCCGAGGGTGGATCGCTTTCCGGCACCTGGGCCGAAAGCAGCCGGGGCGTCAGCGGAACCCTGCAGGGACGCGGCAGCAGCGGCAGGGACGCGGCAGCAGCGGTAATTTTCAGGTCGTCGCGAGCGCGGCCGGATTTAACGCCAATATTTCCCTGACCACGCGCGGCAACAGGCAGTCCGTCGCGATCAGAGCCGAGAGCCAATTCAGGGGCGCCTCGATTTCCCTGTCGCGCCATTAACGCGTTTTCGCGCCGTTAACGCGTTTCGCCGGATCGGCGAATTCCTTTTGGCATGGCGAGCCGGGCGGCGGTCTGTTTCATGGTCTTGGCGATCAACAGCGCCTGTTCCGCGGTGAGCGCGAAATCCTGAATGCCCTTATGCGTGGTCAACGAAAGCACCATGATATCCGACTCTTCCTCGGGCCAGCCGGTGGCGAAGGCCGTTACAAAATCCGCTGATGTGGATCGGTTGGTCATCTGGACACTTC
>WNFD01007476.1_pt1 | contig 22584 bp, 21 predicted proteins | sample 5400491 | NCBI WGS metagenome assembly WNFD01 (sample SAMN13153343, study PRJNA577476) | soil metagenome | isolation source: 120 cm saprolite under Douglas fir tree site 2 hole 2 replicate 2 | place: USA:California | collected 2015-04-18
ACGCTGCTCCAGCGGCTGAACCGCGAGTTCAACAAGACGATCATCATCGTGACGCACGACGCGCATGCCGCCGAGCGCGCCAAGACGACGCTGCATCTGGAGAAGGGCGACCTCATCGAGAAGCCGCGCGTTGCCGCGGCGGCCGTCCGGTGAAATACCTCGGGCTGATCCTCGCGAACCTGGGCCGCCACAAGCTCCGGACGGTGCTGACGGTCCTGAGCGTGGCGCTCGCGTTGTTCCTGTTCGCCTCGCTGCGCAGTGTGACTACGACAATCGCCGCCACCGCGCAGTTGGGTGGTGCTCGCCGGCTGGTGACCACGAACGCGACCGGCCTCGTCTTCCCGCTCCCGCTCGCGTACGGCAACCGGATCAAGGCGTTGCCCGGTGTGACCGGCCTTTCCTGGGCCAACTGGTTCGGCGGTAGATACGGCGACGGCAAAAACTTTTTTGCGCAATTCGCGGTGGACGCCCCGTCCTACCTCGAGCTCTATCCCGAGATCATCCTGCCGGCCGACCAAAAGCAGGCGTTTCTCCAGGACCGTACCGGCGCACTGATCGGCAAGCGGTTGCTGAGCCAGTTCGGTTGGAAGCTGGGACAGAACGTGACGCTCCAGGGCACGATCTTCCAGGGCGACTGGACGTTCACGATTGATGGTGTCTACACGACGGGGACCGATGGAGTCGTTCAGGATAACGTGCTGTTTTTTCATCACGATTACTTCGATGAGCGCATCGGCCGGGCCGGGATTGCGGGGTGGTATATAACGCAGATCGACGATCCGGCGCATGCCCCGACCATCGCGAAGTCCCTCGACGCCATGTTCCGCAACTCCAGCTCGCCCACCAAGACCGGTACGGAGCGCCAGTTCCAGGCGAGCTTCGCGACGATGTGGGGGAACGTGAGCTTCCTGATGAGCACGATCGGCCTGGCCGTCGTGTTCGCGATCCTGCTGGTCACGGCGAACGCCATGATGATGAGCGCGAGGGAGCGGACGGGTGAGATCGCCGTGCTCAAGACGGTCGGCTTCTCTGATCGGCTGCTGTTTGCGCTGGTGATGGTCGAGGCCGGCGCCATGGCCCTCACTGGCGCCGCACTCGGGCTCGGCGGCGCCAAACTGCTGTATCCGGCCATCAACTTCAACGGCGCGGGCTTCCTGCCCGGCTTCACGGTGGCGACCAGCACCCTCATCATCGGCGCGCTCGTTGCGGTGGGCCTGATGCTGGCGAGCGGCCTGGTGCCGGCGCTGCGCGCGGCGCGGATGCCGGTGGTCCAGGCCCTGCGGCACGTCGAATGATTCCGATCGTCTACAACATCCGCAGCGTCACGCGGCGTCCCGTGTCGACCGCGCTGACCGCCCTCGGCGTCGGCCTCGTGGTGGCCGTGTTCATCGGCATGCTGGCGCTCGCGAACGGCTTCGCCGCCGCGCTCGCGAAAACCGGCTCGAACGACAACGCGATCGTGCTTCGGAAAGGCGCCGATTCCGAGCTGTCGAGCGGCCTCGGCCGTGACGTCTCGAGCATCGTGGCTGCCGATCCGCATGTGGCGACGGGCGCCGATGGCCGACCGCTCGTGTCGCCGGAAGTCTATGTCCTGATTCCGCTCGCGAAATCCTTCGACACGACGCAGATCGCGAACGTCGTCGTGCGCGGCGTGAGCGACCAGGCCTGGCAGGTGCGGAACAACGTGAAGATCACCGCGGGTCAGCGGCCAACGTCGGGCCGCCCGGAGGTGTGCGTCGGGAGTCGGCTGACCCAGCGCTTCCCGCACACCGGCGTCGGGCAGACGCTGCATTTCGCCGGTCGCGATTGGACCGTGGTGTGCCACTTCTCGGCGGCGGGCTCGGCATTCGAATCCGAGATCTGGGGCGAGAACGAGCAGTTCATGCCCGTCTTCCGCGGTGAAGTCTTCCAGTCGATCACGTTCCGACTGAAGGACCCGGCGTCGTTCGCGGAGGCGCAGCGCGCGCTCCAGGCCGACAAGCGCATGACGGTGGACGCGCACCGCGAGTCTGAGTTCTACGCGCAGCAGTCGCAGCTGCTGGGACGCATCCGGAGCTTCCTCGCGGTGATGATCACGGCGATCATGGCGGTCGGTGCGGTGTTCGGCGCGATCAATACCATGTACGCCGCCATCGCGTCGCGGGCACCGGAAATCGGCGTCCTGCTCACCCTGGGCTTTCGGCCGTCGAGCGTCCTCTTGAGTTTCCTGGCCGAGTCGGCGTTCATCGCCGTCATTGGCGGGATCCTGGGCTGCCTGTTCGCACTGCCGCTCAACGGCATTGTGACCAGTACGACCAACTGGTCGAGCTTCAGCGAGATCGCGTTCAGCTTCCGCGTGACGCCGCTGCTGTTGTTTTCGGGTTTGGCCTTTGCGGTCGTGATGGGCGTCGTCGGGGGATTCTTCCCGGCGCTCCGAGCGGCTCGGCTGCAGGTGGTGCAGGCGCTCAGGTGAGAATCACCGCGCTCGCCGCGCACACACCGGAAGCGGTGCGCGCGGCGCTCGCGGCTCGGGGCTGGGAAGCACAGCCGGCGTGGTTCGCCGCGATCGGCATCCAGCCGTTCGTCGTCCTCATCGAAGACATCACCGAAGCCGAGCGCGAGGCGCTCGTGCATTGGGCCACGAAGTCCGGCGCCGACGTGCTCACGGGCGATGGGTGGGCGCTCGTCGCGGGCGCCGCGAGCCGCATCGCGCCGCTCGCCCGCTATGACCGGGCCCCGGCCGAGCTGGCACGTCTCGCTCCGGCACTCGGCCGCCTCCTCGCGGCGCGCGCCGAACCGGCACGCTCCTGGGTGATCCGCGGCGCCGCAGTGTCGCTCGAACAGCCCGTGATCATCGGAATCATCAATGTGACGCCTGACTCCTTCTCCGACGGAGGTCACCTCGCGTCCGCCGCCGCCGCAATGGCCCACGGTGAAAAGCTGATAGCAGACGGCTGCCGGCTGATCGATGTCGGGGGCGAGTCCACCCGTCCGGGCGCCGCTCCGGTCCCCGTCAAGGAAGAAATCGCCCGCGTGGTGCCGGTCATCGAGGGACTCGTGAAGCGGGGTGCTGGCCCCATTTCCGTCGACACGCGCAAGGCTGAGGTCGCGCGCGCCGCGCTCGCTGCCGGTGCGGCGGTGGTCAACGACGTGTCCGGATTGCGGTTCGATCCCGCGCTCGCGGACGTCGCCGCGCGGGCGGAAGCCGGCGTGATTCTGATGCACATGCGCGGCACGCCAGCCACCATGGATGATCTGGCCAAGTACGATCATGTCGCGCCGGAGGTCGCCGCCGAGCTCGCCGGCCTGGCCGAGCAGGCCGAGCGGGGCGGGATCGCGCGCGAACGGGTCGTCGTGGATCCCGGCTTTGGGTTCGCCAAGACGGCGACGCACAACTTCCGGCTGCTCGACGAACTGGCAACGATCGTCGCCCTGGGCTATCCTGTAGCCGTCGGCCTGTCGCGCAAGCGGTTTTTAGGCGCGGCGACGGGCCGACCGGTAGAAGACCGCGATCGCGCCACGGCCGTCGCCTGCGGGCTCGCCTGGGAGCGCGGCGCGCGGCTGTTCCGGGTGCACGACGTCGCCCTGGCACGTGAAGCCCTTGCACTGGCGAGCGCCACGACCAAGCCAACATGAACGTAGACGCCTTCAAGTTCCTGTCGCCGCGGCTCTGGCCGGATCTCTTCGAGATCCTGCTGGTGTCGTTCGTCGTCTACCGGTTCCTGTTGTTCCTCGTCGGCACGCGCGCCCTGCAGATCGTGATCGGCCTCGTGATCCTGTCGCTGACCTACTTCGTGGCGGTGTTCGCGAAGTTCACGATGATCAGCACCCTGCTCGGCGTGATCTTCACCTACGGGGCGTTTGCCGCGGTCGTCGTCTTTCAGCCGGAGCTGCGCAACGCCCTGGCGCGGCTGGGGCAATCGCGCTTCATGCGCGCGTTCTCGCGCGGGGACCGGCAATCGGTGGCGGAAGAGATTGCCGAGGCGCTCGATCGCCTGTCGCGTGCGGGCACCGGCGCGATCATCGCCGTTGAAGGCGACATCGGACTCGAGGAATTCATCACGACCGGCGTGCCGATGGAAGCGAAAGTCTCGGCGGACCTCCTGACGACGATCTTCACGCCGTATTCGCCGCTGCATGACGGCGCGGTCCTGATCCGCGGCGACCAGATCATCGGCGCCGGCTGCGTGCTGCCGCTCACGCAGTTCAAGGTCGCCGACAAATCGCTCGGCACGCGCCACCGCGCGGCGCTGGGGCTGTCGGAGGAGACGGATGCGACCGTGCTGGTCGTGTCGGAAGAGACGTCGACGATTTCCGTCGCCAGTCACGGGCTGCTGTACCGCCACCTTACGCCGCAGCAGGTGCGCGATCTGCTCTCGGGTGCCGTCTCTCATCTCGAGGGCGGCGAGCGTGTGACCCAGCCTGCTACCTGATTCGCTGCCTCGCCCTCCGTACCGGGAGGCCGCCGTCGTCGCCCTCCTGGTCCTCATCGGTTATGTGATCACCCTCGCACCCACAGTGACACTGTGGGATGCCGGCGAATTCATCACGGCTTCGAAGGTCCTCGGTGTCCCCCATCCGCCCGGCACGCCACTCTTCGTGCTGGTGGGTCACGTCTGGGCCGATGTCGTCCGGATTGGCCATTACGCCTGGCGCCTGAATCTCATGAGCGCCTGTTTTTTCGGCGGCCGGCGCCGGATGCCTGTTTCTCGTGGCGCACCGGTTGCTTGCCGGCGAGGACCGGATACTCCGGATGGGCGGGGCGGCCGCGGCAGCGATGCTCTCGGCGTTCGCCTTCACCGAGTGGCAGAACAGCAACGAGACCGAGGTCTATACTGTCGCGACGTTCAGCATCGCGGCGATCTGCTGGTTGTGTTTGCGGTGGCGAGATGTGAGGGGGACGCCTCGCGCAACGCACCTCCTGCTGCTCATCGTCTACATCGCCGCGCTGTCGATCGGCAATCACCTGCTCGCGCTGCTCGTCGGGCCTGCGGTGTCGCTATTCATCGCGTACACGCTGCGTACGCTGCCCGCGGCCGATCGCGACGAGCGGCGCATGGAGTGGGCGGAGTGGGGCACGCTCACGGCGTTGTGGGTCGTGCTCGTGGCCGTCGGTCTGGGCAGCACAACCCTCATCATACTGGGTGGCGGGCTGCTCGTTACCGCCGTGGTCGCCTGCATGCTTGCCGGCTCGCGCAGCTTCCCGATCATGACGATTGCGATCGCCGCGGTCGGAATTTCGATCTACGCGTTTCTCTATATCCGATCCGGTTTGCATCCCGTGCTCAACGAGGCGGCTCCTGAGACGTGGAAGAACCTGGTCGCCGTGATCCGGCGGGAGCAATTCGGCAGCCGGGGCATTTTTGACAACCCGATGTTACCGGGCAGTCCCCGCACCCTAAAGATCTTCGGGCAGCAGCTGCTCAGCTTTTTCCAGTACTGCTCGTGGCAGTGGGGCCGCTCGCTGCCGTTCATCCTCATGGTGATCGCGGCGCTTCTGTTTGTCTCGCTGGGGACGATCGGATTCGAGTTCGCCCGCCGCCGCGACGCCGGAGTCGCCTATCTCCTCGGCGCGCTGTGGCTCGTCACCGGTATCGGCCTCGTGATCTACATGAACTTCAAGGCCGGGTTCTCGATCTACTGGGATCAGTACCCGTCGATGGACCAGCACGAGGTGCGCGAGCGCGACTACTTCTTCGTCGTCAGCTTCCAGGTCTGGGGCGTATTCGTCGCGTTCGGCCTCGTGCGACTCGTGCGGTGGTTGTCGCAGACCGCTCCTTCACGCCTGTGGATAGCCGCGGCCGCGGTGATCACCCTGCTGCCGTTCGGCGCCAATTTCGCGGCGGCCTCGCGCCGCGGCGCCGATGCGACGGCCGCGCGCGACTTCGCCTACAACCTGCTGCAATCGGTGGAGCCGTACGGCGTGCTGTTCGGCTTCGGCGACAACGACACGTTCCCGGTGTGGTATCTGCAGGAAGTGGAAGGGCTGCGTCAGGACGTGACGCTCATCAATCTCTCCCTGGCCAATCTCGATTGGTATCTGCTCCAATTGGCGGCGCGTCCGGTCCGGCCGTTCGATCCCGCGCGCGCGCCCGCCGTCTACCGGTCGCTGGTGCCCCCCCGGCCGCCGGCGGGCTCGGCGTTGCCGCTCTCGGCACAGGACATCGAGGGGATGCAGCCGCTGCAGCTGCGTGACTCGGGAGTGTTCCGCGCGGGAAGCTTCGAGCTACCGGTACGCAAGGGACAAATTCTTCGGACTGCCGACCAGGTGATCTTCTACACGATCGCCGCTTATCTGCCGGCAGGGCGGCCGGTGACATTCGGCGTGTCGTCGGGCCGGGGCGCATGGCTCGGCCTCGACCCACACCTCGTGTTCCAGGGGCTCGTCTTCAGGATCGTCCCACGAGCCGACACGGTGCGACGGTTCGTGCGCGGCATTCAAGGGACGATGGTCGATTCCGCCCGGACCGCCTTGCTCGTCGATTCTGTGTTCCAGTGGGGAAAGATGTTCGGGTCGGATTCGCTGGAGCTCGAGCCTGCCGCACAGCAGGTTGCCACGTCGTTCTCAGTGGCCTTTCTGGAGCTGGGGAACGTCGCCGCCGTCCGCGGCGATCAGCGCAAGGCGCTGGATTACCTGCGCCGGGCCTACCACTTGAATCCCAGCAAGGCCCTCGCCGACGTCATTCGGCGCCTTGAAACTGAGGGCGTACAGAACCTCTTTAGGCGTTAAATTGATCGGCTATGAGTTTTGAGTCCCTCCCGGAGCGTTTGGCGCAGGTGAGGGCAGAGCTCGCGCGACGTGCCGCGCACCCCGGGGGGGGAGGTCACGATCGTCGCCGTGACCAAGGGATTTGGGACGGACGCGATTCGCGCCGCGGCAGCCGCCGGCATCGCCGACATCGGTGAGAACCGCGTCCAGGAAGCGGTACAGAAACAGGACGCGCTGCGGGAGCTGAGCGGGATTCGCTGGCACCTGATCGGGCACCTGCAGCGCAACAAGGCTCGTGTCGCCGCGGGACGGTTCGATCTGGTACATTCGCTGGACTCGCTCGAGCTGGCGCGCGAATTGGATCGCAGGTCGACGACACCACAACGCGTGTTGTTGCAAGTGAACGTGGCGCGCGAATCACAAAAGAGCGGTTGCGCGCCGGAGGAGGCGCCGGCGTTGGCGCGACAAATCGCCGCGCTCGAGCACCTGCGGCTGGAAGGTTTGATGACGTTGGCACCACTGACCGATGACGAGGATGTGCAGCGCCGGACGTTCCGGGGACTGCGCGTCCTGCGCGATAGAATCAAAGAGGAGGAAGGAGTATGGCTGCCGACCCTCTCGATGGGGATGTCCGGCGACTACGCTTCAGCGGTCGCGGAGGGAGCAACGGTGATCCGATTGGGTACCGTCCTGTTCGGTCCGAGGGTGGAGACGCCGTGAGCGACGACGCGTTCAATCTCACCCCGCTCGATATCCGCAAGCAGGAGTTCCGCAAGACCCTGCGCGGCTACGACACGCTAGGTGTGGAAGATTTCCAAATGCGTGTCGCCGATGCCCTGGAGCGCGCGATTCGCGAGCGCCAGATCCTCGAAGAGCGCGTCGGCGCAATCACGGAGCAGCTGCGCGTCTTCCGCGAGCGGGAGAAAGCGATGAACGAAGCGCTGGTCGCCGCGCAACAGCTGCGCCAGGAGACGCGAGCCACCGCGGAGCGCGAGGGGCAGGTCATTGTGCGCGAGGCGGAAATGCAGGCGAAGCGGCTGCTCGACGAAGCGAAGGCGGCCGAGAGCGCCGTCAAGGTGCGCATGGCCGAGACCGAGCGTCAGTTCCAGCAATACGTCGGCGGCTTCCGCGCGCTGCTCGAGCGCCAGCTGGCCGAGCTGCGCGCCCTCGACGGACAGCGCGGGTGACTACGGTTGCCGAAGCGGTCCGCGCCGTGCGGGCGCGGACCGCGATCGTTCCGGAAGTCGCGGTCATTCTCGGAACGGGACTCGGGGCGTTGGCCGACGATCTGAAGGCCGACACCACGGTCCCATATGCGGACGTTCCCGGCTTCCCCCGGCCGACGGTGGAGACCCATGCCGGCCGCCTGCTGTTCGGCACGATGGGCAAGCACAAGGTCGCGCTGATGCAAGGCCGGTTTCACCGCTATGAGGGGTACACGCTGCAGCAGGTCGCGTTTCCGGTGCGTGTGCTGCGGGCGTTGGGCGCCACGACCCTGATCGTCTCCAATGTCTCGGGCGGCATGCATCCGCTCTGGTCCACGGGCGACCTCGTCCTCATCTCAGACCACATCAACCTGCTGGGCGACAATCCGCTGGCCGGACCGAATGTCGATGCCGAGGGCCCGCGCTTCCCCGACATGTCGGCCGCGTACGATCCGGACCTGCGCAAGCTCGCGCGCGACGTCGCGCTGGAGCACAAGATCGTGTTGCGTGAGGGCGTGTACGTCGCGGTGCCGGGCCCGAATCTCGAGACGCGCGCCGAGTATCGCATGCTGCGCGCGATGGGCGCCGACGTCGTCGGGATGAGCACGGTGCCCGAGGTGATCACCGCGGTCCATCAAGGCATGCGCGTGCTCGGGCTCTCGATCATCACCGATAATTGTTTGCCGGACGCGCTCGAGCCGACGTCGGTCGAGCAGATCATCGCCGTCGCGCGCGGCGCCGAGCCCAAGCTCGCGGCAGTCGTGCGCGGCGTGCTGGAGCGGCTACGTTAATGCCGTACCCGCCATCCGACCTCACTCAGTCGATTGACCAGCTGGAGAAGCAGCTGCTCGCGACGTGGAAGCACGAGCGGCTGTTCACGCGTGTGAGCGAGGCGACTCGCTACGGGCCGCCGTTCATCTTCTTTGAGGGACCGCCCACCGCCAATGGCCGCCCCGGTATCCACCATGTCTTCTCGCGCACGCTCAAAGACCTGATCTGCCGCTTTCACGCGATGCTGGGGCAGGGCGTGACGCGGATCGCCGGGTGGGACACGCACGGCCTTCCCGTGGAGATCGAAGTCGAGAAGGCGCTCAACATCAGCGGCAAACGCGACATCGAGGCGTACGGCATCGAGCGCTTCAACAAACTGTGCCGCGACAGCGTGTTCAAGTACAAGACCGATTGGGAGGCGCTGTCGGACCGCATCGGCTACTGGCTCGATTACGAGCATCCCTACGTCACCTACAGCAACAACTACATCGAGACGGTGTGGTGGCTGCTCAAGCGGTTGTATGAGAAGGCGCTGCTCTACCGGGGTCACAAAGTGCTGCCGTATTGCCCCCGCTGCGGAACCGCGCTGTCGTCGCACGAGGTGGCGCAAGGGTACGAGACGGTCCAGACCAATTCGGTCTACGTGACCTTCCCGCTTGCCAGCGATACCGCGCGCCAGCTGGTCGTCTGGACGACGACCCCGTGGACGCTGCTCTCCAACGTCGCCGTCGCGGTTCACCCCGACATCGACTACGGCGAGTGGGAAATCGAGGGGGGCGGGGGGGGCGGGGGGGGCGGGGGGGTGCGCTACATCGCCGCCGTGCAGCGCGCCGGCGATGTGCACGTGCATGGCGCGCCCCTGGCACAGGCGCATCGCGTGGCGAGCTATCCCGGCCGCGATCTGATCGGCCAGACGTACGTCCGCCCGCTCGACGTCGTCCCGCTCCCGGCCGAGGGTCAAAAGGCGGTGGTCGTCGCAGGTTCATTCGTATCGGCCGACGAAGGCACCGGGCTCGTGCATATGGCGCCGGCCTTCGGCGCCGACGACTACGCGACGGCGCAGCAATACGGACTCGCGTTCGTCAATCCGGTCGCGCCCGACGGCACCTTCCGCAGCATCGGCAGCCGCTGGCCGGAGCTGGAGGGCAAGCTCGTCACGGCCAAAGAAACGAATCATCTGATCATCGACCGGCTGAAGCACGACGGGCGCTGGCTCGAGACCAGGCCCTACTCGCACAGCTATCCGCACTGCTGGCGTTGCGATTCGCCGCTCATCTACTACGCCCGCAGCTCCTGGTTCGTCCGCACCACCGCGGTGAAAACGCGCATGCTGGAGATCAATGCCGAGGTCGATTGGCATCCGCCCGAGGTGGGCAGCGGTCGCTTCGGCGAATGGCTCGAGAACAACGTCGACTGGGCCTTGTCGCGCGACCGCTACTGGGGCACGCCGCTCAACGTGTGGGAATGCGATGCGGACCGCGAGCATCGCGAGGTGATCGGCTCCTACGAGGAGCTGTCGCAGCGCTGGGGGAAAGCGCTCCCGTCGGATTTCGATCCGCACAAGCCGTACATCGATGCCTACACCTGGGCGTGCCGCGATTGCGGCGGGAAGATGCGCCGCGTGAACGAAGTGATCGACGCGTGGTTCGACTCGGGCTCGATGCCCTACGCGCAGTGGCATTACCCGTTCGAGCACCAGGCCGACTTCAAGGCGCACTTTCCGGCCGACTACATCTGCGAAGGCGTGGATCAAACGCGCGGCTGGTTCTACTCACTGCTCGCCATCGGCGTCACCGCGTTCGACGCACTGGTCTACAAGCACGTAATCGTGAACGAGCACGTGCTCGACGTGCACGGCCAGAAGATGTCGAAGAGTCGCGGCAACGTCGTCGATCCGTGGAAGGTGATCGGCGAACACGGCGCCGATGCGGTGCGGCTTTACCTCCTGGGCCAGAGTCAGGTCTGGCTGCCGAAGCGTTTCGATGAGCGACAGATCCCGGAGGTGTCGGGCGGATTCCTGAACACGCTGCGCTCGACGTACGACTTCTTCCGCCGATACGCCCAGGACTGGAATCCGCCCGCCGAGGAGGACGCCACGCCGCCCAGCCAGCGACCAGCGGCGGATCGCTGGCTCCTCGCCCGGCTCGACGAGGTGGTCGCGAGCGTGAAGCAGTCGTGGTCCACCTACGACGTCACCGCCGGCGTCCGGGCGATCATGGATTTCGTGGGGGAGGATCTGTCGCGCTGGTACATCCGGCGTAACCGGCCGCGCTTCTGGGCGCCCGATCGCGCGACCGACCCGATCGCGCTGGAAACGCTGCACGGGGCGCTGGTCGCTGCGGTTCGGATGCTCGGCCCGGCGGCCCCCTTCATCTCCGACTGGGTGCACCGGTCCCTGACGGGGGCCTCCGTCCACCTCGCCCCGTTCCCCGTGGACCGCGGCCACCGGGAGCCGGAGCTGCTCACGGCTATGACCACGGTCCGGCGCCTCGCCTCATTGGCCCGGGCGGCACGGGAATCGCGTAATCTGCGGGTCCGCCAGCCGCTCGCCCGGATGCAGCTGGCTGTTCCGGCCGCTGCCCAGGGCCCGGCCTTGTCAGACCTGTTAGATATTCTGGCTGCCGAAGTCAACGTAAAGGCCGTCCAGGTGGTGGCATCCGACCATGATCTGGTGCGGCTGCGCGGGAAAGCGAATTTCCGGACGCTCGGCAAGCGGTATGGCAAGGACACGCCGCGGGCCGCCGCGGCGGTTTCGGAATTGACTGCCGAAGAGTTACAGACGCTGGAGCAGGGCGGGACAGTGCGCACCGGGGAGTGGGAGTTTCGGCACGAGGACGTGACGGTCGGGCGCGAGGTCGCCAGCGCGTGGCTGGTCCAGGCCGACGGGCCGTACGTCGTCGCACTCGATCCCGAGTTGAGTGACGACCTGGTGCAGGAAGGATTGGCGCGCGAGGTGGTGAATCGCGTGCAACGTCTCCGCAAGGAGGCGGGATACGACTACACGACGCGCATCGAGTTGAGCATCGCCGGCGCCGAGGACGTGGTGGCCGCGACGCGCGCGTTTCAGGGGTTCGTGGAAGGCGAAACGCTCGCGCGCCGCATGGTGTTGGGCGGAGGCGCGGTGCTCGACGAGCCCGACTTGCAGCGTGAAGTAGACATCGAGGGGCGCCGGATCACGATTGCGCTCCGGCGTCACGACGGACGAAAGGGCGGAACCCGATAATGCCGACTAAGTCGACGAAGGTTAAAGTGAAGGCCAAAAGCGGCCTGAACAAAAGCGGCCTGAACAAAAAGCAGCTCACGCATCTCGAGAAGCGGCTGCTGGAAGAGCGCGCCCGCGTCATCAAGGAGCTGGGCCACTATGGCGAGTCGTTCAACTCGAGCCTCCAGGCCTCCGACGGCGATCTCTCCAGCTATTCCTTCCACATGGCCGATCAAGGCACCGACGCGATGGAGCGCGAGAAGGCGTTTCTGTTCGCGTCGCAGGAAGGGCGGTACCTCTGGCACGTGAACGAGGCGCTGCGCCGGCTGTACAGTGCCCCCGAGCGCTTCGGTCGCTGCGAGCAATGCGGCGACCCGATCGGATTCGATCGGCTCGATGCCCTCCCACACGCCCGCCTCTGCATCAAGTGCAAGGCCAGAGAGGAAGATGGTAAGCGCCGCTGAGCGCCGGCTGTTCTGGGTGACGGCGGTCGCGGTCGTCGTTTCCGACTTCGTCACCAAACTGATCGCGGAGTCGTTCCTGGCGCGGCGGCTGCCGCTCCAGGTCATCGGCGACGTCGTGCAGTTCCGCCTCGTATACAACGAAGGCGCGGCGTTCGGCCTGCATGTGGGTGACAACTCCCGCTGGATCTTCCTCGCCCTCGCCATCGTCGCGCTGTTTGTACTCGCCTCGCTGGTGCGCGGCACCCGCCCTGGCGACCGGTTCCGCCTGGTCGCGCTGGCGCTGGTCTGCGGCGGCGCCGTGGGCAACCTGATCGACCGTATTCGCAGCGCGCAGGGCGTCGTCGATTTCGTGGACGTCGGCATCGGCGCCTGGCGCTGGCCCACGTTCAACGTCGCCGATTCGGCCATCACGATCGGCGCGATCGCACTCGGACTCTCGCTGTGGCAGGAAGGCCGCGCGCAGCAACGGGCGAAGGAGGCGCGCGCGGCGGAGCCTTGAACATCACGTTCTGTGTTGTCGCAGGTACTGAACGCTTAGATCGATTCCTCGCCGACCAGCTCGCCCTCTCCCGCACACAGGCCGGACGTCTCATTGCCGACAAGCGCGTCACCGCCCGTGGCAAAGTGCTGCGCGCCTCCGCCGTGCTCGAACGCGGCGCCGAAGTCACCGTCGAACTTCCTCCCGATCAGCCGCCGCCGCGCATCTACGCACCCGCCCACGCCGAGCTTTCCTTTGTCTACGAAGACGAGCATCTCGCCGTGCTGGACAAGCCGGCGGGTCTCGTCGTGCATCCCGGTCCGGGCCACTGGGGCGACAGTTTGGTGAACGTCCTGGTGGGTCGGGGGACGCCGCTGTCGGAAGGCACGGGCGAGGGCCGGCCCGGCATCGTACATCGCCTCGACCGCGACACCTCGGGGCTGCTGGTCGTCGCGAAGAGCGATCTCGCGCACCGCCGGCTCGCTGGTGCCATCGAGCGGCGCGCCGTCAAACGCGTGTACGCGGCGCTCGTGTGGGGTCATCTGCGGAAGAGTCCGGTCGACATCGAAGCGCCGATCGCGCGCCACCCCAAGGAACGCAAGCGGATGACGGTTGCGGAGGGCGGCCGCCACGCCGTTACGCATGCCGCCGTCGTCGCGCGCTTCGCCCACGCCGACCTGCTGCGGGTGCGCCTCGGCACCGGCCGCACGCATCAGATTCGCGTGCACCTCGCGCACATCGGCTGCCCGATCGTCGGTGACCGCGAATACACATTTGGCGGCAGCCGTCGCGTGACACCATCGGCGCGACACGAAGCGGAACGCCTCGAGTCGCTAGCGCCGCGCCAGCTGTTGCATGCCGCCGCCCTTTCATTCGCGCATCCGGTGACGGGTGTGCCGCTCGCGCTGACGTCGGAATGGCCGGCCGACTTGCGTCCGGCGCTCGCCGAAGCGGCAGGCGACTCAAATTTGCTTGCCGAGCGCAACCCCTTGCAGTATCTTGGCTTCTTCGCATCCGATGACTGACGGAAGCCTCGTCTCCGCCCGATTGCTCGTGTTCCGCGTGGGAACACTGGCGTGCGCGGCCGAGGTGGACCAAGTGCGGGAGATTCTCCCGCGCCTCCCAACGACGCGTATCCCGGGCGCGCCCCCGGTCGTGGCGGGGCTCGTGAATGTCCGCGGCACACTGGTGACGGTCGTGGAAGGGTGGCGTGCCTTGGGCCTCCCGTCCCTCTCCCCAACCCCATCTCCAGAAGCAGGCGCGACAGGCTCGACGCTCATCCTCGAGATGGGCAAAGGCGAGGACGCGGGAAACGGTGAGGGGGCAGGACGGAAACTGATTGGCTTTACGGTGGACGAGGTGCTGGACATGCTGACGGGGGGCGGGGGGAGCGGGGGGGGCGGCGAGACCACATTGGAAGATCGCAAAGGTCTTCCCGGCGTCGACCCCACGCTGGTGCGGGCCGTCGGCCGGCGCAACGGTGAGCTGTTCATTGTGCTGGACGTCGCGGCGCTGTTGGGCCCGATTCTGACTTCTTAAGGAGCGAGCAGTGAGCCACACGGTTCTCGTCTGTGACGACGCCATCTTCATGCGCACGATGATCACTGATATCCTGGCGCAAGCCGGATTCGAGGTGGTCGGCGAGGCGGAGACGGGCACGCAGGCCGTCGAGAAATATCGGCAGCTCAAGCCGGACCTGGTCACGATGGACATCGTGATGCCCGACATGGGCGGCATCGACGCCGTCCGCGAGATCGTCAAGCACGACCCCGACGCCAAGATCCTGATGTGCAGCGCGATGGGCCAACAGGCGCTGGTCGTCGAGGCCATCCAGGCGGGCGCAAAGGATTTCGTCGTCAAGCCGTTCCAGCCATCCCGCGTCCTCGAAGCCGTCCAGCGCGTACTGGGATAGCAATGGACCTGTCGCAGTACGCCGAGCTGTTCCTGGCCGAGAGCCGCGAGCACTTGAGCGCCTGCAATCAGTTGCTGCTCGAGTGGGAGCGAAAGCGCGGCTCGCCCGAACCGGTCGGCGGACTGTTCCGTGCGGTCCATACGATCAAAGGCATGGCAGCGACGATGGGCTACGGCCGCGTCGCCGATCTCGCGCACCGCATGGAAAGCCTGCTCGACCATCTGCGCCGCAGCGGTCGCCCGCCCGCCGACGACATCATTCAGCTGCTGTTTCGTGCTACCGATGCACTCGAGAAAGCTGTCGGACTGGCCGTTGCGGGCCGCGAGCGTGAAGCCGATCTCGCGGTCCTCGCCGACATTGATCGGGCCGCGCAACACACGAAACCCGCCGCTCAGCCAAGCGCTCTCGCGCGTTTTTCCACGGAGTCCGCCGAATCCCCGGAGTCTCCTGACTCCCTGAGTCTACCTGCGGCGTCTGCTGCGCCTATCAAGTCCGGCCGCTTCGTCCACGTCGCCATAAGACCGGAAGCGCCGCTCAAAGGCGGGCGTGCGATGCTGGTCATTCGCAAGGTAAAGACCCTGGGCACGGTTCATCGTGTGCAGCCGCCCCCCGCGGCGTTCGAGTCGGAAGACTTCGATGGCCGGTTTGTGTTCGAGCTCGATACCGCCGTTGCCCCAGCCGAGATCGAGGCGGCCGTTCGCTCGGTGGGAGACGTCGAGGGTGTGACGTTCGGCGGTTGGGGGGGGGGGGGGGGGGGGGGGGGGGCGCGGAGGAGGGCCAGGTGAGCCCGGCCGAAAGCGTCGCCGGGGGCGGACGGAGCCGACATATCCGTGTGGACCTGCGTCGCCTCGACACCCTGATGGATTTGATCGGCGAGCTCGTGACCGAGCGCGGCCGCCTGAACGAGCTCGCGGCACGCTGGGTGGGACAGGACCCGCAGATCGATGAGGTCGCCATCCAGATCTCGCGCCTGTCGGCTGATCTACAAAACGAAATCATTCAGGCGCGGATGACGCCCGTATGGCAGGTGTTCGACCGCTTCCCGCGGCTGGTGCGCGACGTCGCGCGGCAGCTGGGCAAAGAGGTCTCCTTCCGCGTGGAGGGGAAGGAGATCGAGCTCGATCGCGAGATCCTCGACGAGCTGGGCGATCCCCTCGTGCATCTGCTGCGCAACGCGGTCGACCATGGCATCGAGCCGCCTGCCGAGCGCAAGCGCCGCAAGAAGAATCCGGAAGGCGAGATCGTCCTGGCCGCGGTGCGCGAGCGCTCCAGCGTGGCGATCAGCATCTCGGACGATGGCCGCGGGATCGATCGCGTGCACATCCTCGACAAGGCCAAGCGCGAAGGAATCGTCGGGCCGCACGTCGAGTCGCTCTCGGACGATCAGCTGCTGCGCGTGCTGGCGCGGCCCGGATTCTCCACGGCGGAAGCCGTGACCAGCGTCTCGGGTCGCGGCGTGGGCATCGACGTTGCCATGACGCGCATCCGCGCGCTGGGCGGCTCGGTCGAAATCCGCACGGAGCCGGGGAAGGGCACCGCCTTCGTGCTGCGGCTGCCGGTGACGCTGGCAATCGTGCGCGCGCTGATCGCCGCCGTCGGGCAGGAGCGCTATGCGTTGCCGCTCACGTACGTCGCCGAGACGGTCGAGTTCGGAACGGTGCCGCTGACCACGATGGAGGGCCGTGACGCGATCGTTCTGCGCGACCGCGTCGTGCCGCTGGTAGATCTCAGAAAACTGCTCGGAACGAATGGCGCCGCCCCTGCGCCGCCCCCCCCTCCTCGCCGCCCCGTGATCGTGCTGGAAATGGGAGAGCGTCGCGCCGGGATTGTGGTGGACGGAATGTTGAGCCAACAGGAGATCGTCGTGAAGGGATTCGACGCGCCACAGGGCACGCTGCCGGTGTTCAGCGGCGCTACCATCATGGGCGATGGTGTGCCCGCGCTGATCCTCGACGCCGCCGGACTGGTTTAGGGAGAGGGAATGGAAGACGTCCGTGATCTGAAAGCGCTGCAGCTCGACGCGCTGAAAGAGGTCGCGAATATTGGCGCGGGGCACGCAGCGACCGCGCTGTCGCAGCTCACTCACCGGCGCATCATGATCTCGGTCCCCGAGATCAACATCGCGCGGCTGGAAGAGGTGCCCGGGCTGATCGGCGATCCGCAGGAGGTCGTCGCCGCGGTGCTGATGCACATGCTCGGCGATCTGACCGGCCGTACGCTGCTCCTGTTCCCCGAACCGGTCGGCCGGCAGTTGTGCGACATGCTGCTCAAACGGCCGCTCGGCACGACGAAAGCGTTCGAGACGATCGAGCAATCGTGCCTCAAGGAAGCCGGCAACATCCTCTCCGGCGCCTACATGAACGCGCTGTCGGAGTTCATGGGGATGCTGCTGTTGCCGTCCGTGCCGAGTCTGGTAGTGGATCTCTCGGCGGCGGTCCTCACCACGACGTACCTGAACTTCGGGCACGACCGGGACTTCGTGTTTTGCGTCGAGACGGAGTTCAACATCGATGCCCAGGATGGGTTGCGCGGTCATTTCTTGTTGTTGCCCGACCTGGCGTCTCTCAAGGCCATTTTCGACGCCATTCGATTGACTTGATCGTATCAGAGCGCGACCTCACGGTGTTGAGGTCCTTCGCCCGCCGGATCGATCCGTCGGACGCGGGGGCGCACAACAATCTCGGCGTCCTCTACTATCAAAAGGGTCTCGTCCCCGAGGCCATCGAGCAGTTCACGCGCGCCCTCGAGCTGGACCCGCGCATGCAGGTCGCGCAGCGCAATCTCGAGATCTCCTACCACAATACGGGCTACTACGACCGGCGCGTCGCGGAGTTGCAGGAGCGGCTGCGCCAGGCGCCCGACGAGCGTGACGCGCGCTGGGAGCTGGGCCGCACCTATGCGATCCTCGGCGCCTTCGAGGAGGCGGTCGCCGAATTCGAGGAGCTGCTCGCCCACAAGCCGAAGGACGTGGCGGCGATCATCCAGCTGGGGCTCGCCGAGAAGGCGCGGGGCCGGTTGGAGGTGGCGACCGAATGGTTGCTGCGCGCCGTCGAGGAGGAGCCCGATTCCTCCGTCGTGCATTTCTATCTGGGCGAGGTTTACTACAATCGCGGCCTCAACGAGCCGGCGCTGACCGCGCTCGAGCGCGCGGTCACCCTCAATCCGGACAACGCGAACGCGCATTACCTGATGGCGTTCGTGCTCGGCGACATGGGCCGCCACCAGGAGGCGCGCGCCGCGTCCAAGCGAGCGATCCAGCTCAACCCGCCGCTCGCACGCGCCCAGACCAATCTGTCGCTGGAGCGCTACCGCGCTGAGCGCCAGTCCGCCGAGCACCGGCTGCGCGAACAGCCGGAGCCGCAGGTCGCCGAAGGCAGCGAGCTCGCGCATCACAACCTGGGGCTCGCGTTCCGGCAAAAAGGCTACTACACGGAGGCGCTGCGCGAGTATCGCCTCGCGATCGAGCGCGGCGAAGACCGGCGGCTCGTGCGCCAGGCGATGGCGGAGGTCTACCTCCTCAAGCGCGACTTCACCGATGCGCTCGAGCTGTACGAGTCACTGATCCATGAAGTCCCCGACTCACCCAAGCTGTGGAACGAGCGCGGCGTCGTCATGCATCAGGCGGGCCGCAACGCGGACGCACTGGCCTCCTACCGCCAGGCCACCGAGGTCGATCCGCGCTATGCGCTCGCGTGGAACAATGTCGGCGTCGTGCTCGCGCATCAGAGCGACACCGAGGATGCGATCGACGCGTTTCGGAAAGCGCTGCATCTCTCGTCTCAATTCGTCGGCGCGCGGCTCAACCTCGCCCTGTTGCTGACGCATCTGCGTCGCTTCCAGCTCGCGCTCGAAGCGTATCGCCAGGTGCTCGCCGACCAGCCGAGTTCCGGGGCTGCATGGAATGGCGTCGGGCTGGTACTGGTGGAGCTGAAGCGCTTTCCCGATGCCCGCAACGCGTTCGTGCGGGCGGTCGAGGCCGAGCCGCAGAACGCCGGCGCCCATTACAACCTGAGTTTCACGCTCTCGAATCTGGGTGACTATGACGGCGCGCTAAGGGCCACCAAACGCGCGCTCGAGCTCGATCCGTACTATGTGTCGCAGAAGTTCGCGCTGGCGATCGATCTCCAGTACGAGACGGTGTCGATCGGGATCGTCCCCGAGATTTCCGCCGACGTTCCGGCGGAGAACCTCGGCGCCGATTTTGCCTTCGACCAGCGGCTGCTGGACAATATCTTCCAGGAGCTCGAGCCCCCCCCCCCGGCCGCCGCGGCGCACTCGGCGGGGGCCGGTATCGCGAAAAAGGCAGACGATCCGCTCGCGCTCGCGCGCGACTACGTGAGCAAGGGGATGATGGACCTCGCCGTCGCGGAAGCGATGCGCGCCGTGCAGCGCGGCGCGGACCGCGGCCAGGCGGCGACGCTGGTGGGCGACATCTACGCGCGCCGCGGCCTCCACGGCGAGGCGCTCGAGCGCTATCGCGAGGCGCGCACGCTCGATGCGGCGAATTCCGCCGCCGCCCTGGGGGAAGTGAAGAGCCTGCTCGCGGTGCACCGCGCCGCCGAGTCGCTGCCGCTCGCCGAAGAGCTGGTGGCCAAGGCGCCCGAGGATGTCGAGGTGCTCGTCGCCGCCGCGAAAGCGCGGGCGGCGACGGGCGACGCGGCGGGGTCGCTGACGGCGCTGCGGCAGGCGCAGACCCGCGCGCCGGCGCGCGCCGATCTGCACAAGCTGCAGGGCGACATTGCCCTCAAGGTCGGGGATCGGCAGGGTGCGCGCGCGGGATATCGGGCTGCGCTCGACCTCGACGAGGGCTTCGTGCAGGTGTGGCTCGACCTCGGCCGCCTGCACGAACACGACGAAGAGTGGGCGGAAGCGCAGCGCGCGTATGAAGCTGCACTCGAGGCGCTGCCCACATTTCACGAAGCGTCGCTGGCGCTCGCCGATCTGCTGCGGCGCTCGGGCAGCGTGCGCGCGGCGGTGGTGCGGCTGGCCGAGATGCTGGAGCAGGATCCCTACGACATGGACGCCCTGCTGTTGCTCGGCCGCGCGCTGCTCGACGACAAGCGCAACGCCGAAGCCCTGGAGGCGTTCCGGCGCGCGCTCAAATTCGATCCGCAGCACACCGGCGCCTTGTTTTACCTCGGCGCGACGCTCGCGCGACTGCAGCGCTACAGCGAGGCGGTGGACGCGTGGGAACGCGTGACGCGCGTCGATCCGGGCGGGCCGTTCGCGCAACGCGCGCGCATGCACGCGCGCACCGCGGTCGACCTGCAGCACATCTTCACGTCGGACGCGGCGTAGCGCATGGCGATCGAGGGACCGCTACGCGAGCTCGGGATCCATGACGTCTTCCAGCTGCTCGACTTGAGCCGGAAGACGGGGGCGCTGCGCGTCACGTCGGAGCTGCGCCACAACGAGGGGAAGATCTACTTCGACAACGGCGTCGTCGTATCGGCCGAGATCCGCAGCAACCCGCACCCGCTCGGCGCGTTACTGCTGCGCACCGGCAAGATCGCCGAAGCCGACCTCGAGCGGGCGCGCGACATGCAGCAGCGTCAGGGCGACAAGCGCCGGCTCGGCGAGATCCTCGTTTCGCTCGGCGTGATCACGCAGCGCGAGGTCGAGCGCCAGATCCGCTTCCAGATCGAGGAAGTCGTCTTCGAGGTGATGAGCTGGAACGAGGGCTACTTCTCGTTCGCCGAAGAGGCCGAGAGCAAGGTCCCCACCGAGGTGACGGTCCGCATTCCGGTCGAGGCGCTCATGATGGAGGGCGCGCGTCGCATCGACGAGTGGTCGCGCATCGAGAGCCGGATTCCCCACGTGGGCGTCGTAGCGTCGCTCGCGCCGCCACCCGAAGGAGGGGGCGGCGAGCTGGACCTCCTGCCGCCGGAATGGGAGGTGCTCGCGCTGATCGACGGGCAGCGATCCATCCGTGGGCTGGCGACGGAGCTCGGACGTTCCGACTTCGAGGTGGCCAAGACGTTGTTCGGTCTCGAAAGTGCCGGCGTGATCGTGCTCATGGACCCGGGCACGGCAAAGCGTGGCCGTTCGAGCAGCGCGGCCGACCTGCCCGAGCTCGTGGCCAAAGCCGAGCGGGCCCTGCAGGCCAAGGACCTCGACGCAGCGCGCGCCGCCGCGGAGCAGGCGGGGAGCATGCAGCCGCACGACGCGACAATTCACGTATTGCTTGGTCGCATTCATCTGGCGCGGGGTCACGGGTCGGCCGCCGCCGAGGAGCTACGGCGCGCCCTGCGGCTCGATCCGCAGCTCGCCGCGGCGCACCGCCAGCTCGGATTTGCGCTCGTCTCGATGGGTCGCTTCGCCGAAGCCGTCGCCAGTTGGGACGAATGGGAGCGGCTCGCTCGCAGCCCCGAGGAAGAAGCGCAACGGGCGGACGTGCGGCGCGCGCGTGAAGCGGCGCGAGTATTCAGCCATGGCTGACGACATCCGCGGCCTCTCCGCCCAGCTCGCCCAGGATCCGCAGAGTCTCGTGTTCCTGCGGCTGGGCGAGGCGTTGCGGCGCAAGGGTCAGCTCGATGCGGCGCTGCGCGTGGCGATGAACGGGCTCGAGCGGCATCCGCATCTCGCCGATGCGCACGACTTGTTGGCACGCATCCTGACCGACAAGCACGACTACGAGCGCGCGTTCGACGAATGGGACATGGCGGTCCGGATCGCGCCGCATCATACGGGCGCCCTGAAAGGCCTCGCGTTCCTCTATTTCAAGGTCGGGGACGTCGCCCAGGCAGAGGCGCATCTCGAGCAGGCGCGGAACGTCGAGCCCGACGACCCCAGCATCGATCAGGCGATCGCGATGATGCGCAAGGGCGTGGGACCGCCGTCGCCGGTCGCCGCCGAGTCAAGCGCCGCCCCTTCGCCGCCCCCCCCCCACCCCCGCGCCGCCCAGGCACCGAGTGCCGGCGCGCCCGATGAGTCCCGTGTATTCGCCGGTCTCGAGGGCGCGAACGAAGGCCTGCTACTCATCGACGGCGCGGGTCGTGTCCTGGGCGGTGCGTTGCGCGACAAAGCCGGCTCGGATGTCACCGATCGCGTCGCCGCCTATCTCGCCGGTGTGTCGCAGGAAGCGGCTCGCACGGCGAAGCTGCTCGGCCTGGGCGCCTGGAACGGGCTGTCCGCGGAAGGGCAGCATGGCAACGTCCACCTCGCGCATCCGACGCCGGAAGCGCTGCTCCTCATCGTGCGCGAACGCGGCATGCCACTCGGCCGGTTGGCGATACTCGCGCAGCGCGCAAGCACGATGGCGCGCCGCTGGCTGGAGCAACAGTGAGCAAGACGCTCGATCTGGTTACGCGTGTGCGCGGCGTGCGCGGCGCGATGCTCGTCTCGGCCGAGGACGGGCTCGTGGTCGCCGAGCAACTGATGGAAGGGATCAAGGGGCCTGCGGTGGCTGCGCTCGCGGCGAGCCTGGCGGGTCGACTGCGGCGAGCAATGGACGCCGCGGGTACTGGCGGCGCGGTGTTCTGGCATCTTCAAGCGGAGCAGGGTGCGCTGCTCGTGGTCCCGGGGTCTGGACTTCTCGTGGTTGCGGTGACGGAACCGGACGTGAACATCGGACTCGTCCGGCTCGAGCTGCTCCGCGCAGCGGAGACGGTCATATGAGTCCTCCGACCCGCGCCGTCGAGAGCTGGACGCTCCAGCCCCTGACCGACTTCGTGCGGGAAGCATCGGTGCGCCTGGTGCTGGTGCTCACGCCGTCGGGACAGGTGCTGGCGCAGTCTGGATTCTCCCGCGCCGTGGATGTGATGTCGGCGGCGGCGCTCGCCGCCGCGATCGTCGCGTCCACGGGCGAGCTGGCCCGCCAGCTCCGGCAGCAACCGTTCGCGGCGCTCAGTCACCAGGGCCCCAA
>WNFD01003050.1_pt1 | contig 22583 bp, 24 predicted proteins | sample 5400491 | NCBI WGS metagenome assembly WNFD01 (sample SAMN13153343, study PRJNA577476) | soil metagenome | isolation source: 120 cm saprolite under Douglas fir tree site 2 hole 2 replicate 2 | place: USA:California | collected 2015-04-18
GCGAAGAAGGCGACGCTGGCTACGCCGCCCACGGCGAGCACGAGGGCGAGCGCGAGCACGCGCAGTTCTCCCGCGCGCCAGTCGCGCAGGAGCATCCGGAGGGCGAGGCGCAGCACGCTTTAGCCCTCGCCGTCGATCCGGCCGGCGGCGAGCCGGATCTTCCGGCCGCAGCGGCCGGCGATCGCCTCGTCGTGCGTCACCAGTAGCAGCGTCGTGCCGCGCTCGGCGTTCAACTCGAACATGAGATCGATCACGCCTGCGCCGGTCGCGGCGTCGAGATTCCCGGTGGGCTCGTCGGCCAGGAGAAGCTTCGGCTGGGTGACGAAGGCGCGAGCGAGCGCCACGCGCTGCTGCTCGCCTCCCGAGAGCGTCTTCGGGTAATGCCGCAGCCGCTCGGCGAGACCCACGCGCTCGAGCATTCTCGCGGCCCGGTTCGCTGCGGCCGCTTCGCCCGCGAGCTCGAGGGGCAGCATCACGTTCTCCAGGGCGTTCAGCGCCGGGAGCAGTTGGAACGACTGGAATACGAATCCGAGCAGCCTCGCCCGGAGCGCCGCGCGCCCGTCCTCGTCCAGACCGAAGAGATCCGCGCCATCGAGCCGCACCTGACCTGAGCTCGGCGTATCCAGACCCGCGAGCAGCCCGAGAAGGGTCGATTTGCCGGAGCCCGAGGCGCCGACGATGGCCACCGCCTCGCCGGGCATGACCTTGAGCGAAATGTCCCGCAAAATAACCAACTCGTCCGCGACCGGCGTGCCGTTGGCCGAAGTTTCGTTCAGAGGAACGACCTTGGACAATCCGGCGGCCTGCACGATAGCTTGGGAAAAATCAGACATGAGATCGATTCTGTTTTCAGTCCTGCTCGCTTGCAGCGGAGCGGCAATCGCCGCGCCGACCATCCTGGTATACGGGGACAGTCTCTCGGCCGCCTACGGGATCCCGCAGAACGCCGGCTGGGTGGCCTTGCTCGGCGAGCGGCTCAAACAAAGAAAATCAAATTATACCGTGGTCAACGCGAGCATCAGCGGCGAAACATCGGCAGGCGGCGCAACGCGCATCGGCGCCGCGCTCGCCAAGGCCCAGCCCGCGATCGTTATCGTCGAGCTCGGCGCGAACGACGGCTTGCGCGGGCTGCCGATCGCGCAGATGAAAACCAATCTGGCGGCGATCGTCCAGGCGGCGAAGCGCCAGGGCGCGCGCGTGATACTGGTCGGCATGCAGCTCCCGCCGAACTACGGCGCGCAATACGTCAACGCGTTTCGCGCCGCGTTTCGCGACATCGCTCGCGACGAGCGCGTTCCGCTCGTGCCGTTCCTGCTGGAAGGCGTACCCAACGAGCGCGAGATGTTTCAGGCGGACAACCTGCACCTGGTCGCCGAGGCGCAGCCGATACTCATGGAAAACGTGTGGCGGAAGCTTGCGGCTATGGTGATCGCGCCGCCTAAATGACGGCGAGCGTCGGCGCGCCCGCTTGCATCGAACCAATGCGGCGGGCGAGAGGAAAGTCCTGCTTGCGAAATTCCTCGACCACGCGCTTTTCCGCGGCAGGAGCGCAAGCCACGAGCAACCCCCCGCTCGTCTGCGGATCGCTGATGAGCTTGCGCTTCCAGTCAGGCGCGCCGGCAGGCATGCGCACTTCGTGCCCGTAGCCCTTCCAGTTGCGGTCGGAGGCGCCGGTTGCGGTGCCTTCTTTCACCCATTCGAGCGCTTCGGGTAAGACCGGAAGATCGTCGAAGCGGATCTCAGCGCCGAGCTTCGATCCGCGGCAGATCTCGAGGAGATGCCCTGCCAAGCCGAAGCCGGTGACGTCGGTGAGCGCGTGAACATCTTCCAGGTCGGCAAGCGCGGTGCCGGGCGTGTTGAGTTGCGTGGTGATCTCCACCATCTGCTTGTAGCCCGAAGCGGAGAGCTTGCCTTTCTTCAGCGCGGCGGAAAGGATGCCGACGCCGAGCGGTTTGCCGAGTATGAGAACATCGCCCGCCCGCGCGCGATCGTTCCTCTTCACTTTCTTCGGGTGCACGAGGCCGAGCGCCACGAGACCATAGATCGGTTCGAGCGTGTCGATGGAATGGCCGCCCGCGATCGGTATCCCGGCCTGCGCGCACACCGACTCTCCTCCGGAGATGATTCTTTGAATCACCTCGACCGGCATTTTTTCGAGCGGCATACCGACGATGGCGAGCGCGAAAATCGGCTTGCCGCCCATCGCATACACATCCGAGAGCGCGTTGGTCGCGGCGATGCGGCCGAAGTCATGGGGGTCATCGACGATGGGCGTGAAGAAATCGGTGGTAGCGACGATCGCCTGCTCGTCGTTCAACCGGTATACGGCAGCGTCGTCGCTCGATTCGATCCCCACCAGAAGATCCTTCGGCAGCCCGCGGATCGGGGTCTTGGCGAGGATCTCGGAGAGGACAGCCGGCGCGATCTTGCAGCCGCAGCCGCCCCCGTGGGAGAACTGCGTCAGGCGGATGAGATCGGCGGGGGCGTTCATGGATAGAATTGGGGATGGAACTGAAACGCTTGAACGCCGTTACGGTAGCACAGCTCGACGCCTTTGACGAGGTGATCGACGTGCGCTCGCCCGCCGAATTCGCGCTCGATCATGTGCCGGCAGCCGTGAACTGCCCGGTGCTCGACGACGCCGAGCGCGCGCACGTGGGCACGCTCTACAAGCAGATCTCCCCGTTCGACGCAAAAAAAATCGGCGCGGCGCTCGTGTCGAAGAACATCGCGCAGCATATCGAGGAGCGTTTCCGCGGCCGCGGGCAAGGCTGGCGCCCCCTCGTCTATTGCTGGCGCGGCGGGCAACGCTCCGCGGCGATGGCCCACGTGCTGCGCCAGGTCGGCTGGGACGCGGCGACGCTCGAAGGCGGCTACCGCGCGTACCGTCGCGAAGTCATGGCGCAGCTCGATGAGACACCGCAACGTTTCCGGTTCCGGGTGGTGTGCGGCGCCACCGGAAGCGGCAAGAGCCGGCTGCTCGCCGCGCTCGCGGCACAGGGCGCGCAGGTGCTCGATCTGGAGCGCCTCGCCCGCCACCGCGGCTCGCTGCTCGGCGAGCTTCCGGGCGAGCCGCAGCCTTCGCAGAAGATGTTCGACAGCCTGGTGTGGAGCGCGTTGAAGCGTCTCGATCCCGCGCGCCCCGTCTTCGTCGAAGCGGAAAGCAAGAAGATCGGCCAGCTGCAGGTGCCTGCTCAGCTCCTCGACCGCATGCGCGAGGGCGAGTGTCTGCGTCTCGAGGTGCCTCTGCCTGAGCGCGTGCGCTTTCTGATCGAGGAATACCGGCATTTTCTGGAGGACCCCGCAGCGCTCAAGGAGAAGCTGCAATGTCTGACGAGCCGCTACGGCCGCGCCGTGATCGGGCGCTGGCTCGCGCAGACCGACACGGGCGCGTGGGGCGAGCTGGTCGCGGACCTGCTCGTCACCCACTACGACCCGTCCTATCTGCGCGCGGCCGTACAGAACTATTTGCATTATGATGAAGCCCGGCGCCTGTCTCTCGAGCGGCTCGACCAGACCGCGATGGCGTACGCCGCCACGGAGCTGCTGAAGATCCAGCCTTAAGCGGGTGGACGTATCCGATCGGAGGACGCCATGTTCTTCAAACAGCTTTTCGACCCGGCATCGTCCACTCTCACGTATCTCATCGCCGACGATTCAAACCATGAGGCGGTGCTGATCGATCCGGTCACCGAGCAGGTGGAGCGCGACGTTCGCCTCTTGCGCGAGCACGGCCTCGCGCTCAAGTACACGCTCGAAACCCACGTGCATGCCGACCACGTGACCGCCGCGCACGTACTCAAGCAGGCCACGGGCGCGCGGACCGCTGTCTGCCGGGACTGCAATGCGCAAGGCTACGACTGCCTGCTCAAGGACGGCGACGTGATCCTCTTCGGCCACGAGGAGATTCTCACTATCGCAACGCCCGGGCACACGCCGGGAAGCGTCTCTTACCTGTGGCGCGACCGGGTCTTCACCGGCGATACCCTGCTCATCGGCGGCTGCGGGCGCACCGATTTCCAGAACGGGAGTGCGGAGGCGCTCTGGCACAGCATCACGGAGAAGCTCTTCAAGCTCGACGAGCAGATCCTCGTCTACCCCGCCCACGACTACAAGGGACGCAGGGTGAGCAGCATCGGCGAGGAAAGGCGCTTCAACGCACGCGTCGCGGGCAAGACCCGCGAGGAGTTCCTTTCCATCATGAACAATCTCAACCTGCCCATGCCGGCGCACATCCACGAGGCGGTCCCGGCCAACCTGGAGGGCGGGGCAGGCCAGCCTGCGGTCGCAAGCGCGCTCGGGCAGTCGAAAGTCGCGGTGCAAAGCGTATCCGCGGAACAGCTCGCCGAGGTGCTGGGCGCGCCGGGAATCCATCTTCTGGACGTGCGCACACCCGAGGAATTCAACGCCCTGAGAATTTCCGGTTCGGTCAACGTTCCCCTCGATACGCTCGAGCCCGCGGCGCTGCTCGCGAGCATGGACGCGAACGATCCGGTTTATGTGGTGTGCCAGACCGGCACGCGCAGCCAGTTTGCCGCAGCGGAGCTGCGTGCGGCGGGTTTCCGCCGCGTCGTGCACGTGGACGGCGGCACCAACGCCTGGACGGTGGCGGGATTGCCCGTCGCGCGGAGCGGTCCGGGCCGCGTCTGAAAACCGTAATTTGAGGACAACAACCGGTGACTTCCGAAGACGATCCCCGACCGTTCGTTCTGTCCCTCGTCAGTGTCGGCACCGACGAGGAACGTTACCTGCGCTCGCTGCTCGCGCTGCTCAAGACCTACCTGGAGCCGTCATGGTGTATCGCGGCGCGCTTGGGCGATCTGCCGGACGCGGTCCTCGTGGACATGGACAGCAAGGAGGGTCGCCAAGTCTGGGACAATTTGGATTTCGGCGGCACTCCGCGCATTGCCCTGAGCCGGGACCACGTCCTCGCCGCGGAGTGGACGCTGCTCAAGCCGATACGCGCCGGCGGTCCGCTTAGCCTGACGGAGGTCCTGACCTCGGTCGCGGGGAAGTTGCAGCTTTCCGCTCCCGCGCCGTCGGCACCCACGTCCAAGTGGAGACCGTTCGCCGCCCTCGTGCGCAAGGCGTGCCACAAGTCGTATCCCGCCGATGTCGTGCTCCCGACGGGTTCCGCCCTCGTGGTCGATCCTCATGGGAAGGTTTTCTACTCGTCGAGAACCACCGATGAACTGGCTGCGCTGCTGCGCAACCGGCGCCGTCTCGACGGAAAGGTTGTCGCCGTTCCCGACACGCGCAAGTTCGCCGCCCGCCTTGCGCGATGGGGAATCATGCCGCGCCCGCTCGAGGAGCTGCTGTGGCTGACGGGTTTGGTCGCCGGTGCCGGGCAATCCCTCGGCGCCTGGGACCCGCGCGAGCCCGTCCGGCTCAGCCGGTGGCCGGACTTCGCCTCGCTTCCCTACCGGCAATGGCACTTGAAGATGGCGGCGATGCTGACGGCCAACGGCGCCTTGGCCGATGCGTTGGCCAAAGGGTGCGAGGTGGCTGCCGGAGACGCGGCGGATTTTCTGAACGCGTGCGCGGAAATCGGAATACTCGAGACCCGCGCCGCGCCCGTGAGTAACGCCGTACTCGCTCCGGAAGACTCGATGAAGACGATGGTGCTGGACGCTTGGCGGAAAGTGGTCGGCAATCCGTGGCGGGAAGAATCCGATTAGGAATCGGACTCCCTACCTAACGCCCAACACTTTCAGATGCGTCACCACGCTCCGCCCGAGCGCGGAGAGCGCGTAGCCTCCCTCGAGAACCGACACGATCTTTCCGCCGGCGTATTTGTCGGCGACTTCCTTGATGCGCTGCGTGACCCAGGCGTAGTCGGCTTCGGTAAAGCGCAAGCCAGCCATGTCGTCCTCGACATGGGCATCGAAACCCGCCGAAACGAAGATCATCTGCGGCTCGAGCTCGTCGAGCGCAGGCAGCCAGATTTTCTCCACCGCCGTGCGCAAAGCCTTGCCGTCCGAACCCGCGGGCAGCGGCACGTTGGCCATGTTCGGCGCAACGTTTTCGGTACCGCTGTACGGGTAAAACGGATGCTGAAAGATGCTCGCCATCACGACGCGCTCGTCGTCGCTGAAGATGTCCTCGGTGCCGTTGCCGTGGTGCACGTCGAAGTCGATGATCGCCACGCGCTCGACGCCGTGCTGCTCGAGCGCGTGCTTGGCTCCGACGGCGACGTTGTTGAAGAGGCAAAACCCCATGGCGCGGGTGCGCGTCGCGTGATGGCCGGGCGGGCGCACCGCGCAAAACGCGCTGTCGGCGCGTCCGCCGATCACGAGGTCCGTGGCGAGCACCGCGGCCCCCGCCGCGTGAAGCGCTGCATCCCAGGTGTGCGGGGACATCGCGGTGTCGGGATCGAGGTGCACGATTCCGCTCCGCGGCGAGGCCTCGCGGATCGCTTCGATGTATTCCACAGGGTGCACTCGGGCGAGCTCGCTCATCTTGGCCGCGGGCGCATCGTGGCGCTCGAGCAGTCCCGCAAGCCCCGAGGAGATGAGGTGGTCTTCGATCGCGGCGAGTCGCGCCGGGCTCTCCGGGTGGTGGCGGCCCATGTCGTGCCTTGTGCAGTCGGCATGGGTGATAAACGCCGTCGCCATGAACTTTATTCCTTCCGTCCAATCATATCGGCTTTCCAGTAGACTCACGATTTTAACAGACGGATTTCAGGCGCAGCCAAATCGGATGTCCTATCCGCTCATTCAGGGCGTCGTTCAGCAAGCGGGAAAAATAATTCTCGGCAAGGAGCGCCAGATCCGTCTCGCGCTCGCCTGCCTGCTCGCGAGCGGCCACCTCCTGATCGAAGATCTGCCTGGGGTCGGCAAGACCACGCTCGCGCAGGTGCTCGCGAAGCTCCTCGGGCTCGATTTTCACCGCATCCAGTTCACCAGCGACATGCTCCCCGCCGACATCATCGGTGTATCGGTATACGAGCGCGAAAACTCCACCTTCAGGTTCCACGCGGGGCCGATTTTTTCGCAGCTGATCCTCGCCGACGAAGTGAACCGCGCCACGCCCAGGACCCAGTCGGCGCTTCTCGAGGCGATGGAGGAGCACCAGGTCACGACCGAAGGCGAGACGCGAAAGCTCCCCGAGCCCTTCTTCGTCGTCGCGACGCAGAACCCTTCGCACTTGGTGGGCACTTTTCCGCTGCCCGAATCCCAGCTCGACCGGTTCCTGATGCGGATCGAGCTCGGATATCCCGATCGCGACGCCGAACGCACCCTGCTCCAAGGCGCGGACCGCCGCGACATGATCGCCGGGCTCGATGCCTGCCTCGCGCCGGGCGATCTCATGGATCTGCAGGCGATGGTGAAGACCGTGCACGCCGCGGCGCCGCTTCTCGATTACATCCAGGCGCTCGTCGAGCACTCGCGGCGCTCGCCCGAGTACGCGACGGGCCTTTCTCCGCGCGCGGCGCTCGCCCTGCTGCACGCCTCGCGCGCCTGGGCGCTGATCGAAGGCCGCGACAAGGTCGTCCCGGAGGACGTGCAGGCCGTGCTCCCCGGCGTGGCCGGCCACCGCTTGCGGCCCGTGCACGACGGGGTTCGCGTCTCGAGCGTCGACAAGGCGAACGGCTTGATCTCCGCCGTGCCCATCCCGTGAAGCTCGACCGGGTGCTGCAGTATTCGCAGGCCTACAATTTCTTCCAGTGGGTGTTCGGCAAGCACGCGCCTGAACCGGGCGTGGTGTTCCTAAGCCAGCGCCGCGTCTACATCCTGCCCACGCGTCACGGCTTGAGCTTCGGGGTTGCCGTGATCCTGATGCTGATCGGCTCGATCAATTACAACCTGTCCCTCGGCTACGTGCTCACGTTCCTGCTCGCGGGCCTGGGCATCGTTTCGATCCTGCACACCTTCAGGAATCTTGCGCACCTTTACGTGAGCGCCGGGCGCGTGGCGCCCGTGTTCGCAGGGGACACGGCGCAGTTCGAGCTTGTATTCGAGAACAAGAGCGACTTCGATCGCCATTCGCTCGATCTCGCCTGCCGCGGAGCCCGGGTGAGCTGCGACGCGCCCGCGCGAGCGCACCGCTCCGTCACACTGCCGGTGAAAGCCGAGAAGCGGGGCTGGCAGCAGCTGGAGCGGGTGACCGTCGATACCCGGTTCCCTCTGGGCCTGATGCGCGCCTGGAGCTACGTGCAGCCGGACACGCGCGCGCTCGTGTACCCGCGGCCCGATTTGGCCCCGCTGCCCCCTGAGCATTCCGACTCGGACACCGGCGACGCGATCTCGGCGGGCGCTGGGACCGACGATTTCGCGGGCCTGCGACCCTACCATGCGAGCGATTCTCCGCGTCATATCGCATGGAAGGCCTCGGCCCGGAGCGAGCTCCTGCTCACCAAGCTGTTCGCGGGGCGCGCAGCTTCCGAGCTCTGGTTCGACTGGGATCAACTCCCCGCGGGCATGCACACGGAGGCGCGGCTGTCGCGACTTGCTCGCTGGGTCATGCTCGCCGAGGAGCGCGGCCTGCGCTACGGGCTGAAGCTCCCGGGCGTCGAGGTGCCCCTCGGCGAGGGATTCCCGCACCGGGAGCGTTGTCTGAAAGAGCTTGCGCTCTACCGTGGCTGAGCCGAGATACGCCGAGTCGCTGCCGCCGCTGCCGTTCGCTGCGCTCATCGCCGGCGCGACACTCACGGTGGCCGCGCACACCTTGTGGCTGCCCTTTTGGGTCGACGCCACCGCGGCCGCGCTCCTTTTCTGGCGCGCCTTCGTTTCGATTCGCGGCGGCGCCCTGCCCGCGCGCTGGCTGCTGATTCTGCTGACTTTCGCCGGCGCGCTCGGCGTCTTCTTCTCCTATCGCACGATCATGGGCCGGGACCCGGGGGTGACGCTGCTCGTGCTGCTTCTGTTCCTCAAGCTGCTTGAGACGCGCGCCCAGCGCGACGTCTTTGTCGTGGCTTTTCTCGTCTACTTCGTCGTGCTGGCCAACTTTTTCTACTCCCAGTCCATCCCGATCGCGGGGCTGATGCTGCTCACGGTGTTCGTCACCACGACTGCGCTAGTCGGGTTCAGCGCGCCGCAGCGGCCCATCGTCGACGTGCTGAAAACAGCCGGCCGCATGCTTGCCCAGGCCGGCCCGGTGATGTTGCTGCTGTTTTTCCTGTTTCCTCGGGTTCAGGGGCCCCTGTGGGGAATGCCGCAGGACGCCTACAGCGGCGTGACAGGCCTGTCGGAGACCATGTCGCCCGGTTCGATCAGCTCCCTCTCCCTGTCGGACGCGATCGCATTCAGGGTGAAATTCCAAACCGAGCCGCCCCCGCGAGCCCGGCTCTACTGGCGCGGCCCGGTGCTGTCGGATTTCGACGGCCTCACCTGGCGCGTGGGCCTGCCCCAGCTGCGCCGGAGCATGAGCGTCGAGTCCGCCGGGTCGCCTGTCGATTACGAGGTGACCCTCGAGCCGCACAACCACAACTGGATGTTCGCGCTGGAAATGCCGGCGCGGATCCCGCCGACCGCGCGCCTCACCTCCGAGTACCTCGTGATCTCCCTGACGCCGATTCGCAGCCGGATCCGCTACGAAATGAGCTCCTTTCCCCAATTCCAGGCGGCAAGTGGAGGCGGTCCCGAAGACCTCGCCAACGCACTCAGGCTCCCGCGCGGCGTCAATCCGCGTGCGCTCGCGCTCGCGAGCGAGTGGCGCGAGTCGCTGGCCGACCCTGGGGCGATCGTGCGCCGCGCTATCGAGTTCTTCCGCGGCGGCCGCTTCGAGTACACGTTGCAGCCGCCGGCGCTCGGCCGGAACTCGGTGGACGAGTTCCTGTTCGACACTAGGCAGGGATTCTGCGAGCACTTCGCCTCGAGTTTTGTGTTTATGATGCGCGCTGCCGGCGTGCCCGCCCGCGTGGTGACCGGTTACCAGGGAGGAGACACCAATCCGGTGGACGGCTACATGGTCGTGCGCCAGGCCGACGCCCACGCCTGGGCCGAAGTGTGGCTCGCCGGGAACGGCTGGACTCGCGTCGATCCCACCGCCGTGGCAGTCCCGATCCGAGTCGAACTCGGCATCACGGCCACCGCGCCGGGAGGAGCGTCACTGCCGCTCCTCATGCGCACCAACCTCAACTGGTTGAAAAGCCTGCGCAACAACTGGGAGGCTCTCACGAACCAGTGGAACCAGTGGGTGCTCGGTTACAACCCCGATCGCCAGCGCGAGATGCTTTCGTGGCTGGGGATGCAGCAACCGAGCTGGCAAACGATGACGGTGATGCTGTTCTGGAGCGTGGCCGGGGTGCTGCTGCTGACCGCCCTTTGGCTCCTTCGCGGCATACGGCGCGACGATCCGGTGCAGCGCGCGTGGTCGCGCTTCTGCGACAAGCTCGCTCGCGAGGGCCTTGCGCGCGCGCGCGCCGAGGGTCCGCTCGACTATGCGAGGCGCATCGCACTAGCGCTCCCTGCGTGCGAGAACGCCGTGCGCGCGATCGCCGCCCTCTACGTCGATCAGCGCTATGGCCCGCGCCCCGACGCCCGCTCGATCGCCCGCCTGAAGCACCTGGTTCGGGAATTCGGTCTTTGAAGGCTTGTCACGGGTTCTTCGTTGCCGCGACCCTCGCGCTGCAGGTCGGCTCGGTCGTCGCCGCAGATCCTCCGGCTTACCCGCACCGCAGGGAAGTGAAGCAGTTCATCGCCGAAATGATGAAGAAGCATGGTTTCACCCGCAGGGAACTCAACCGGGTCTTCGGCAAGGCGCAGTTCCAGCCCGCGATCATCAAGGCGATGGAGCAGCCCGCCGAGACCGCGCTCGCCTCCTGGCAGGCTTACCGGGCGATATTCATCAACCCCCAGCGCGTCGAGGCGGGCGTGCAGTTCTGGAACCGCAACGCCGTGCCACTCGCGCGCGCCGCGAGCGAATTCGGCGTGCCCGAGGAAATCATCGTGGGCATCATCGGCGTAGAGACCACTTACGGCCGCAATATCGGGACCTACCGGGTTATCGATGCCCTCGCCACGCTCGCGTTCGATTACCCGAAGCGCGCACAGTTCTTCCGCGGCGAGCTGGAGAACTACCTGATGCTCAGCCGCGAGGCAAAAATCGATCCCCTGCGCTTCAAGGGATCGTACGCGGGGGCGATCGGCATTCCCCAGTTCATGCCGGGATCGTACCGGCGTTTCGCGGTGGATTACGACGGCGACGGACTGAGCGATCTCGCGACGAGCCCAGCGGACGCCATCGGCAGCATCGGTAATTTCCTGAAGGCTCACGGATGGGCCCGAGGGGAGCCGGTGGCTTTCTCCGCCCAGGTTAGCGGTGAGGCCTGGCGAAAGCTCGCCGAGGCGGGAGTCACGCCGGCCAACCGCGTCGCCGAGCTTCCGGGGTTCGGCGTGAAACTCGCCGTTCCCATGGCTCCGGACACCCGCTGCGCGTTGATCGAGCTGGAAACGCCGGGCCAGCCGTCCGACTTCCGGGTGACGCTGCAGAATTTCTTCGTCCTGACGCGCTACAACCGATCCAACCTCTATGCCGCGGCAGTGATGGATCTCGCAACGGAGCTAGCCCGGGCGAGACCCGGATCGCCCGCTCCACCGCCCAATCCCGGCAAGGAAAATTCATGAACCCGCGTTCCTACCGCTACTATGAATTCATCATGGCGGCGTTCGTCACGGTGCTGATCTGCTCGAACCTGATCGGCCCTGCCAAGGTCGCGCAGTTCGACCTCCCACTGATCGGGATCATGTCGTTCGGGGCCGGCGTGCTGTTTTTTCCGATTTCCTACGTCTTCGACGACATCCTCACCGAGGTCTATGGCTACGCCCGTTCCCGACGCGTGATCTGGGCCGGCTTCGCGGGCCTTGCTTTCGCCGCTATCATGGCCTGGATCGTGGTCGGCTTGCCCCCGGCGCCTTTTTGGAAGAACCAGGCGGCCTACGAAATCGCCTTCGGCTCGACCTGGCGAATTGCAGCGGCTTCCCTGATCGGGTTCCTGTGCGGGGAGTTCGTCAACTCGTTCGTGCTGGCGAAGATGAAAATTCTCACGCGGGGCCGGTGGCTATGGACGCGCACCATCGGCTCGACGATCTTCGGCGAGGGCGTCGATTCCCTGATTTTTTATCCGCTCGCATTCTATGGAAGCGGGCTGATTCCCGATGACAGACTGCCGCAGATCATGCTGGTGCAATTCGTTTCCAAGGTCGGATTGGAAGTGGCTTTTACGCCGCTGACATACACCGTTGTCGGCTGGCTGAAGCGCGCCGAACAGGAGGATTACTACGACAGGGATACGGACTTCAACCCCTTTACCCTCAAGACCTAGTCGGCCGACCTTGAGAATGCGGATGCGAATGCCAAATAATTCACGTTTTCCGGACCCTTCTCCCGGGAATGGGCGGTAAAATGCCCTCGGTTTGCCCTCCAGGGGCAAGCCAGTCGGAGGACGCAATTCAAGTGCAAGTGAACCGTCGCGGTAACGAGTACGATGTTTCTTGCCGGGTGAACACCACCGACTCGGCGCTCGTCAACTCGGAAGTAAACCGGATTTTCCTCGAGTTGTATCCCAAGGCGGCGCCTGCGCAGATCGACCGGGCTTTCCGGGACCTCACCACGATGTATCGCGGGGACCGCCCGGGGTACCACGCCTGCGATACCGCTTATCACGACATCCAGCACGTGCTCGAGGTCACGCTCGCGATGGCGCGGCTGATCGACGGTTACGAGCGCGCCCGAATGGGCCTGGAGCCGCTCGACGCAGCGATGTTCCGGCTGGGCGTGATCACGGCCCTGTTTCACGACTGCGGCTACATACGAACGCTCGACGACAGGCAGCACAGGAACGGAGGCGAGCTGACGCTGACCCACGTCTCCCGCGGCGCGCGCTTTCTCAGGGATTACCTGCCCAAGATCGGAATGGGCGAGGTGGCCGACGTCGCCGCTTCGCTGATCCACTTCACCGGTTACGAGATCCCGGTCGCCGAAATCAAAGTGCCGTCTCTTGGCTACAAGCTGCTCGGCAGCCTGCTCGGCTCGGCGGACATCATCGCACAGATGTCGGACCGCTGCTACCTGGAAAAATGCCGCGACCGGCTTTATCCCGAATTCCTCGCCGGCGGTATCGCCCGCAAGCGTCTTCCCGACGGAAATGAAGAAGTCCTGTACGAATCGGGAGATGACCTGGTGAGGAAGACCCCGCATTTCTATCAGGGCGCGAGCAGGCGCCTCGACGCGGATCTCGGCGGGGCCCACAAGTACGCGCGGGATCACTTCGGCGGGCAGCACCTGTACCTGGAGGAGCTCACGAAGAACATCGAGTTCGCGCAGGCCATCAACGTTGAAGGCGACGGCACTGCTTTGAAGCGCAATCCCCCAAACACCATCGCGGACGACGTCCGCTGATGCTCTAGAGAAGCACGTCCCTCGACAGCCCGCGCCGGCGCAGGATGCGCCGCAGCTGCGCAAGAGCCTCGAGCTGAATCTGGCGCACGCGCTCGCGCGTGAGCATGAGCCGCGAGGCGAGCTGCTGGAGCGTGAGCAATTCCCTTCCGTTCAAGCCGAAACGCCGCTCGATCACGGCGCGTTGCTTGTCGTTCAACTGCAAGATCCATTCGCGAACGAGCGACTCGATTTCGTTCGCATGCAGTTGCAGCTCCGGGCCCACGCTGCTCTCGTCGGCGATCGACTCGCCGATCGAGAGCAGCGGATCGACATCGAGCGGCGCATCGAGGGAAGCGATGTGCTCGCTGCGCGACAGCAACCGACGCACTTCACCGGCGTCCTTGCCGACGAGGTGCGCGATGTCCTCCGCGGTCGGCTCGCGCTCGGCGTGCGCCTCCAAATGGCGCTTCGCGCGAAGCACGGTGTTCAATTCCTTGATCACGTGCACCGGCAGCCGGATGGTGCGCGACTGGTTCATGATGGCGCGCTCGATGTTCTGCCGGATCCACCAGGTGGCATAGGTGGAAAACCGAAAGCCACGCTCGGGATCGAACTTGTCGAGCGCGTGCATCAGCCCGAGGTTGCCTTCCTCCACGAGGTCCAGAAGCGGCATGCCTCGGTTGAGATAAGCCTTGGCGACGTTGACCACCAAGCGCAGGTTATGCTCGATCATTTTCTGCCGGGCGGAGAAATCCCCCGCGACGGAACGCCGGGCAAAATGCAGCTCCTCCGCGGGCGTGAACAAGCGATTGAGACCGATCTGATGCAGATAGAGCTGGGTCGCGTCGCTGAGGGCATCGGCTTCCGGTGCATCTTCACCCGGCTCCCTGCGCGAGGGGCTTTCTGCGGCCCCATCGGGCGCCACGCGCCCGGGCTCCTCGGAGACGGTAGAGGCCGGCTCGACGGCGGCGGCGAGGTCGCTCCCGGCCCAATCCGCCTGGAGTTCGTGCTCTGGCGCGCGCGAATTCACGACGGCCGGTCCGGAAGGAATTTAAGGGGGTCGACCGGCTTGCCGAGACGCCGGATCTCGAAATGAAGCTTCGCCTGGGAGGAATCGGTATTGCCGATTTCGGCGATTTTCTGGCCCCTCACCACGTTCTGTCCTTCCTTCACCAGCAGGTTGCTATTGTGTGCATAGGCGGACAGATAGGTCTGGTTGTGCTTGATGATCACGAGTTTACCGTAGCCGCGCAGCCCGGTTCCGCTATAGACGACGCGTCCTGACGCCGAGGCAAAGACCGGATCGCCGATCTTGCCGAGGATATCCACGCCCTTGTTGGTCGCTTCGGAGAATCCCGCGAGAACACGGCCCCCGGCCGGCCAGATCCAGGCCACTGTGTCTTGCCCATCCTCGGCGCTCGGCTGCGGCGGCACCGGTTCCGGCGTCGGCGCCGGGGGGGTCTGCCGCAACAGCATCGCGAGGTTTTCCTCGGAATAGGGCAGCTTCATCGCCTTGGGGCCGGTCTTGAGATCGCCGGCGACCCGCGGCGGCTCCGTTCCTGCCCGCGGCTCCACGGCAGCCCGCGGATCCGCGCCGAGCGAGCGTGCCTCCACCGAGCCCGGTACGGTCACGGGCTGCACCTGCACGCGGGCCTCCGGCTGGACTTGCGCCCCGCCCTCCGGCTGCGCCGCAACTGCCTGCCCCGGCGGCCGCATACGCAGCACGAGCCCGGCCTTGATGGCGGCGGGATCGGTAATGTTGTTCCAGGCGGCGAGTTCCCGATAATCGAGACCGTTGTCGAGCGCGATGCTGTAAAGGGTATCGCCGCGTTTGACGGTATAGCTCTCGGGCCTTTGCTCCGCGGGGGGCGCCGCGGGCTTTGCGGCGGAGGGGCGCGCGACGGTCCGTTCGACGACCGGTGCCCGATACGAGGCCGCGCATCCGGCCAGAGACGCGCACGCGAGTACCGCGAAAAAAATCCTGGCCAGCTTCACTGCTTGCCTCCTCTCAAAGGCACAAAATGCACGGCGTCGAGCCATTTTTCCGTCAATCCGCTCGGAGTCTTCTCGATGAGGCACAGCGCCTGATCGCCGCTTCCCACGGGCACGATCATTCTGCCACCCGGCGCAAGCTGCTGCAAAAGCGCGCCGGGAATCCCGGGCGTCGCCGCTGCGACGATGATGCCGTCGAAGGGCGCCGCTTCGGGCAATCCCCGCGTGCCGTCGGCGTGCACCAACCTCAGGTTCGACAGACGCAAAGGGCGCAGGTTGCCGCGCGCCTTTTCGAGCAATCCCGCAATGCGCTCGACCGAATAAACTTCTTTCGCGAGCCGCGCGAGCAATGCCGCTTGATAACCGCATCCGGTTCCGATTTCGAGCACGTTTCCGAGAGGCACTTCTCCGCGCAAGGCTTCGATCATGCGCGCCACCACGAAGGGCTGCGAGATGGTCTGCTCGAAGCCGATCGGCAGGGCGGTATCCTCATAGGCGCGGCTGGCGAGCGCTTCCTCGATGAAAATATGGCGCGGAATGGCGGCCATCGCGGCGAGCACCACCTCATCGCGTATGCCTTTCTCCCGCAGGCGCGCGACCATGCGGTCGCGCGTGCGCTGCGAGGTCATTCCGATGCCGCGGGTTTTCTGGAGCACTATTCGGCCGTTAGCCACGTTTTGATCACCGGAATCTGCTCCTGATGCGTAAGGTCCATCTGCAGCGGCGTGAGCGACACGCAGTCGGACGCGACGGCGTGAAAATCTGTCCCGGGCCCGGCGTCCTGCGCACTCCCCGCAGCGCCCACCCAGTACACCGTCTCGTTGCGGGGAGTCTTGGTCTTGATCATGGGCTCGGCCTTGTGGCGTTTGCCGAGCCGCGTCACTTCGAAACCCTGCAGCGCCTCGTAGGCAACGTCAGGGACGTTCACGTTGAGCAATACGGGCTCGCGTGGAGGCCGCCTCTGGAAGCGCTCGACCAGCTCGCGCGTCACGCGTGCAGCGGTGTCGTAGTGCCTCCCGGCCTTGCTCGCGAGCGAGATCGCCAGCGACGGGATGCCGAGCAGATAGCCTTCGGTCGCTGCTGCGACGGTGCCCGAGTAGATGGTGTCATCGCCCATGTTTGCGCCCAGATTGATGCCGGAGATGATCATGTCGGGCATCTCCTCGAGCAATCCGGTCACAGCGAGGTGAACGCAGTCCGTCGGCGTGCCGTTTACGAACTGGAAGCCGTTCGCGGATTTGCGCACCGAAAGCGGCCGATCCAAGGTGAGCGAGTTGGAGGCGCCGCTGCGGTCGCGCTCGGGCGCGACCACGGTGATGCTCGCAAGGCCGGAGAGCGTTTCTGCAAGGATCGCGATGCCGGGAGCGAAGTACCCGTCGTCATTGCTGAGCAGAATGCGCACTTGTACGCTAACCCTTTGACTATTGAAAGATCACAGTCGGATCGAGCGGAAGCGCGGGCACACGCGGCGCATTCTACCAGCCGGGCTAACTCATCTTCCGCCGTTGTTGTCGGCAATCCATAAATCAGTCGATTGCCAAATCCGCTGGTGGTCCGCGTCGTAATTTGACGACGGTTTTGCCCGCTATCAGCTGAGTTGCGCCACAGCGTTGGCCTTGAATTCACAAGGATAGTCAGGTGTGGCACAGAAATCGCTATGACGTCGGCATAACGTCCGCAGTACGAACGCTGCGCCGTGCGACAGCTCACAATTTCCAACCAAGAGGAAAACCATGACTACTTTGTTCTGGAAGGACGCCCTTGCTTCTTTGCCGCCCAACGTGCAGCGTCGCCACGCGGCAAGCTTCGAGGCTGCGGAGCGGCTCGATGCGTTGCTCGACCTGGGCATCGAGGCCTGGGGCTCCGTCAAGCACGCGCTTGCGAAGATCTGTCAAGCCGCGGCGCGCGCGATGCGCGGGACGGCTCGGATCCTCGACGGCGCGGCGCACCGGCTGTTGCCGATGCATTGAGCCGAGACATACTCACCAAGCAAAAAAGCCCGGGCTTCGTGCGCGGGCTTTTCGTTCATGTTGACCAGGCGTCAAAAAGTGTCGGATCCCGCACACCCTGCGTTCGTTGAATCTTCCTCTATGGCCAATCCGCGTTGCGAACGAGTTATCGCTTGTCCGCGGTCCCGGCGTGGCTCACCTGACCAAAAAACCCCGCGCGGAAACCCCTGGCGTAATCGTCGATTCCCACCTGAAGATAGAGAGTAAGCGCGCTGCCTACGGCGCGGGCCGACTGCCCGTCCGCGACTCCGTTGGTATAAGCGGCCGAAGGACCCTCATTCCCGAGGGCCTTGAACTCTGTCACTGTTCCCATTACCGGTTCCCGAAGTGATACCCACCCTCAAGTCAGCAAGCAGCGTGCCAGTGACGCTGATTCGAGGCGACGCGCTAGGTGTAAGCCGCCGGAGTCAGATCGTGCCTCAACATCTTTTCATCCTTGTTAAGGAGTAGCCGGCCAGAAATCCCTGGCGATACTCGTCCAGGTCGCCCAGGGGATAGTTTGGAGTTTGCGCACCGTATCTGCGTGTCGCGGTGCCATCGAGGTAGCCTTCCGCGAAAGCCTCGGACCAGCCGTTTTTTGCGGCCAAATCCCTGAGCTCCTCCTTGGGCAAGACTTTCACGTTCCCTCCGTCCGGGTTGCGGAAGGGAAAGGGGAGCAATTTCTGGGCCGGGTCTGGTCAGCGCCGCGCGGCAGCGAGAACACCGCGCACGTCCTCGATCGCGGACAGGGCGCGCTGCAACTGGTCGATGTCTTCGACTTCGACGGTGAAGTACATGGATGCGATGTCGTTGCGGGTCTGCGTCTTCGCCGCGATCACGTTGGTCTTCTCCCGTACCAGCGTTTCGGTCACGTCGCGCAGCAGCCCTTGCCGGTCGTTACCGCGAACGACGATGTCCACGGGGTACGCCTGAGCGCCGCGCTTGCCCCAATCGGCGCCGATGATGCGCTCGGGAAAGCGTTCGACGAGGCGAGCGAGGCTCGTGCAGTCGCGCCGGTGCACCGACACGCCCCGCCCCTTGGTGACGAATCCCGAAATCCGGTCGGGCGGCGCGGGCTTGCAGCAGTGCGCAAGCTGGGTGAGCAGGCGCTCGACGCCGACGACGAGAATCCCACTGCTCGATGGTCCGGCCCGGGCACGGTGCGGCGGAATTTCCGGCGAGGGCGTCCGTTCCGTCCCGCCGCGCACCGCGGTCTGCAGCTGCCGCGAGCCGACTTCCTCGCGCCCGACCGCCGCAAAAAGCTCATCGGGCTCGTCAAAACCGAGGCGCTTTGCCAGATCCTCGAGGCTCGCGGCGCGCTTTCCTTCGCGCTGCAGCTCGCGCTCCACCGCGGCGCGGCCGGCCGCGACAACGCTCGCGATCTCGCGGCTGTTGAACCACTGGCGCACCTTGTTGCGCGCGCGAGAGCTTTTGATGGTGCCGAGCGCGGGATTGAGCCAGTCGCGGCTCGGGCCTCCGGTTTTGGCGGTAATGATCTCGACCGCTTCCGCATTCTTCAACCGATAATCGAGCGGGACGATGGCCCCGTTCACCTTGGCGCCGCGGCAGCGGTGGCCGATGTCGGAGTGCAGCGCGTACGCGAAGTCCACGGGCGTCGCCCCCTGCGGCAAGTCGATGACCTTACCCTGGGGCGTGAGCACGTAGACGGTGTCGTCGAGCACAGCGTGCTTGGACTGCTCGATCCAGTCCGAGGCGTCGACGATCTCGTCGCGCCACGCAAGCATCTGCCGCAGCCAGGCGATTTTCTCGTCGAAGGGATCGCCTTTGCCGGTTGCGCGCTTTGCCCTTTCCTTGTAGCGCCAGTGCGCGGCCACGCCCAGCTCCGCGTCGCGGTGCATCTCGCGGGTGCGGATCTGCACTTCGAGGGCCCTCCCCTCCGGACCGATCACCGCCGTGTGCAGCGAACGGTAGAGGTTCGCCTTCGGCCGCGAGATATAGTCGTCGAATTCCCTCGGGATCGGCGCCCACAGATTGTGCACGACCCCGAGCGCCGTGTAGCAGTCCTTCGTCTCGCCCACCAGCACGCGCAGGCCGCTCACGTCATGAATTTGCGAGAAATCGAGCGACTTTTCTCGCATCTTGCTGTAAATGCTGTAGAGGTGTTTCGGCCGCCCGGTGATCTCTGCCGGGACTCCGGCGCGGGCGAGCTCGTCGGCAAGCGCGCCGATCGCCTGCTCGACGAAGCGCTCGCGCTCGCTGCGGCGGTCATCGAGCAGACCGGCGATGCGCTTGTAGAGCTCGGGCTCGAGGTAGCGGAACGAGAGGTCTTCCAGCTCCCACTTGAGCTGCCACACGCCGAGGCGATTGGCGAGCGGCGCGTAAATGTCGAGCGTCTCGCGCGCAAGCTGCGCTCGCTCGGCATCCGGGGCGCGCGCGAGCCAGCGCAGCGTCTGGGTGCGGCTCGCAAGGCGCAGCAGCACCACGCGGATATCCTCCACCATGGCGAGCAGCATTTTGCGCAGCACCTCGGCCTGCGGCCCGGAATCCTTGCCCACGGCCGCCGTCTTCATGACGACCCGCAGCTGGTTGAGCCGGGTGATGCCGGCGACGAGCGAGGCAATCGCCGCGCCGAACGATTCCTTCAGCTTTTCCTCGGCTCCGGGGAGATATGCGGGTGCGGCGAAAAGGAGCCCCGCGGCCCGCGCGTCGGCGTCGAGCCTGAGCTCGGCGACGTTGCGAGCGACTCCCAGAGCGTGCTCGTAAGCGGATTCGCCCGTACCGAGCAGCTTTTCGCCGTAGAGGTTCGCCGCGAATTCGCGTGCGCGCGCGAGCGCGCGACGCTCCTCGTCCGCCAACCCGGAATACATGGCATCGGATTCGCCTGCGCTGGCGAGATCTGAGCGCGTAGTGGAAACCATGCTCGGAGTTTATCCCACGCTATGGCATTCAGGAGTACTGTCCCGGATAATCCGCTTTTTCCAAGACCCCCGATGCCCGACACCCTCCTGCAGCGACGGATGCTGCCCACCCTGCTGCTGTATCTCTATCACCTCGCCGGATTTGCCCTCGTGATCGGTGGTGTGGTGCTCAGTTCGAAACGCTAGATGGGCTTTCTGCGCGACTGGCGCCGCAAGCGCGTGCTGAAGAGCGCCCGTATCGACGAAGCGCTGTGGACGCGAGTCGCTTCGAAGCTCTCCTTTCTCCGCGGCCTGTCGGACGAGGAAACGACACGGCTCAAGCAGCTCGTCGTCGTCTTTCTCGCGGAGAAGGAAATGCATGGCGCGCAGGGCCTTCAGCTCACCGACGAAGCGCGCCTGTCGATCGCCGCGCAGGCCTGCCTGCCGATTCTCAATCTCGGGTTGGACGTCTACGACGGCTGGGTCGGCGTCGTCGTCTATCCAGGCGAATTCCGCGTACGCAAAGAGGAAATGGACGAGAACGGCATCGTCCACACTTTCGATGATGAGCTTGCGGGCGAAGCCTGGCCGGGCGGGCCGGTGATCCTCTCCTGGGAGGACGTGGGCTTGTCCGAGCGCGGCTACAACGTGGTGATCCACGAATTCGCGCACAAGATTCACATGGATGGAGCGGGCGACGCGGATTTTCCGGCGGCGCGCGCCGGAATGGACGCCGCGAAATGGCGCAGGATTCTCGAAGGAGCCTACGAACGTTTTTGCAACGAAGTGGACTCAGGTCGTCCGACCTTCATCGACGAGTACGCTGCCGAGCACCCGGCCGAGTTCTTCGCCGTGATGAGCGAAGCTTTCTTCACCGAATCCGCCGTGCTCGCGCGCGACTGGCCGGAGCTGTACCGGCAGTTCGCGTTCTTCTACCGGCAGGATCCGGCGGGACGAACGGGCACATAGCGGCGCTTTGCGCGCAGTGTTCTACGCCGTGCCGTCTCGCATCGTTTGTCCTCTGCGGCGCTCGGCAGAAGCAGCGCCATCGAGCGGGCTTCGCACTCCGCGACCACCCTTGTTCATGACGTGGGTGTAGATCATCGTCGTCGAGACGTCCGAATGCCCCAGTAGCTCCTGCACCGTGCGGATGTCGTAGCCGTTTTCGAGCAGGTGCGTGGCGAAAGAATGGCGAAACGCATGGCAGCTGACCGGCTTGCGTACGTCCGCGTTGCGTGCCGCCTCTTTGATCGCCCGTTGCAGCACATCTTCATCGAGATGGTGTCGGCGCATGGCGCCGCTGCGCGGATCCGCGGAGAGCTTGCGCGAAGGAAAAACGTACTGCCAACCCCATTCCCTGGGCGCGCGCGGAAACTTGCGTTCCAAGGCGTACGGAAGATAGACCTCTCCGTAACCCGCCCCCAAGTCGCGCCGGTGCAAGGCGCGCACTTTTTCAAGATGCGCCTGGAGCGGTTCGATCAGCGCCTGCGGCAGCATGGTGACGCGGTCCTTGGCACCTTTGCCGTCGCGAACCAGTATCTGCCCGTAGCCGAAATCAACGTCCTTCACCCGCAGCCTCAGGCATTCCATCAAGCGCAGGCCCGAACCGTAGAGCAAGCTTGCCATCAGCCACTTCGTGCCTTCGAGCTGCGCGAGCACGGCGCGCGTCTCGGCCGGGGTCAACACCACCGGCAGCCGCGCCGGGCGCTTGGCCCGCTCGAAACCCTCGATCCACTCCAGCTCCTGCTCGAGGACATCCCGATACAAAAACAAAATCGCCGAAAGCGCCTGGTTCTGAGTGGACGCCGCCACGTCTCGCTGCACGGCCAAGTGGGTAAGATAAGCGGATACTTCGGCTTTGCCCATCTGCGACGGGTGCCGTTTGCCATGGAACAGGATAAAACGCCGGATCCAATCGACGTAGCTCTGCTCGGTACGGATGCTGTAGTGCTTGCGGCGCAGCACGCCGCGCACCTGATCCAGGAGCCTCGGCTTGACCGTGGCTTGGAGCGGCAAGTGAGGCTTTTCTGCGTGACGCATGCGAATCGGGGTTTTGTCGGCGCATTTAGTGTGCCAAGCCTCCACAACGGATTGATCCCGTTGAAGGATGACAAGTGTCGGCGCAGAATGGGGTATCCAGACACCGCTTTTCGGCGGTCGACTTTAAGTTAGACGTCACCAGAACACCGTGCAAACTGGAGCCTGTGCCCAATGATTTCGCGTCAATGGCGGGGCCTAGCGCGCAGCGAAGCTGCTCAAGCGTACGAAGCGCACTTGATCCACGAAACGTTCCCTGCCCTTCGGAAGATCGAAGGCTTTGTCGACGCGTCTATACTGAGACGCATCGTAGAGACCGGAGTAGAGTTTGTCGTCGTGACGCGGTGGTCCTCTTTGGAAGCCATTGCAAAATTCTCCGGAAGCGACC
>WNFD01001874.1_pt1 | contig 22548 bp, 18 predicted proteins | sample 5400491 | NCBI WGS metagenome assembly WNFD01 (sample SAMN13153343, study PRJNA577476) | soil metagenome | isolation source: 120 cm saprolite under Douglas fir tree site 2 hole 2 replicate 2 | place: USA:California | collected 2015-04-18
CAAAATTTCGCCGGATTCCGTACATCGATCCGATCGACATCCGATACCGCCGCTTCGAAACCATGCCGAAGCCGGTAGCCCAGGCCGTCATGTTTTGTCTGATGGACGTGTCTGGCTCCATGTCCGAGCATATGAAGGATCTGGCCAAGCGCTTCTACATGCTGCTCTACGTGTTTCTGACGCGGCGTTATCGCCATGTCGAGATCATCTTCATTCGACATACCGATCGCGCGGAAGAAGTCGACGAAGATACCTTCTTTCACGGGCCGGCATCGGGCGGTACCTTGGTATCGAGTGCGCTGCAGGCGATGCACGATATCGTCAGGTCGCGGTTTCGTCCGGCGGACTGGAACATCTACGCCGCACAGGCTTCTGACGGAGACAACTCCCTTTCGGACGGAGAGGTCGCGGGCCGGCTGCTTACCGAGATGATACTGCCGGTCAGCCAGTTCTTCGCCTACCTGGAAGTAGGCGAGAGCGGTGGCAGCACGTTCGATATGCCCGATTCATCGCTTTGGACGCTGTATCAGCGTTTACGCGCCGACGGGGCGGCGCTGTCGATGCGCAAGGTCAGCGACCGCAGCCAGATCTTTCCGGTGTTTCACGACCTCTTTCAGCGCCGCCGCAAGCAGGAGAAAGCCGCGCCATGACCGCGACAGCCGGATACCTGTTTGAGGGAGCGGACTGGGACTTCACGAAGTTGCAACATATTCACGATGCCTGCGAGGAGATTGCGCGATCTGAACTGGGGCTCGACGTCTATCCCAACCAGATCGAGGTCATCACCGCCGAGCAGATGCTGGATGCGTACTCCTCGGCCGGCATGCCGCTGTTCTACAAGCATTGGTCGTTCGGCAAGCATTTCGCGCATCACGAGGCGTTCTACCGCAAAGGGCTTATGGGCCTCGCCTACGAGATCGTGATCAACAGTTCGCCGTGCATTTCCTATTTGATGGAGGAAAACACCGCGACCATGCAGACGCTGGTGATCGCCCACGCCGCGTTCGGCCACAACCATTTCTTCAAGAACAACTATCTGTTCAGGCAATGGACGGACGCCGATGGAATTCTCGATTATCTCGATTTCGCCAAGAGCTATGTGGCGCAATGCGAGGAGCGGCACGGCCGGCTGGCGGTCGAGCAGACGCTCGATGCTGCGCATGCCTTGATGTCGCATGGGATCGATCGCTATCCCGGCAAGAAAAATCTCGATCTTCGCGCGGAGGAAAAGCGTGCCGGAGAGCGCCGCTTGCACGAGGAAGCGGCGTTCAACGATCTGTGGCGAACCGTTCCGACCGGGCCGGTCAAGAGCGCCGCGTTGCTGAGCACGGAACGACGCCGTAGCTTGCTTGGGCTGCCACAGGAAAACCTGCTGTATTTCCTCGAAAAGACGGCGCCGCGGCTGCAGCCCTGGCAGCGCGAGTTGCTCCGGATCGTGCGGCACATCGCGCAGTATTTTTATCCCCAGAGTCAGACCAAGGTCATGAACGAAGGCACCGCGACCTACGTGCATTACCGCATCATGACCCGGTTGCACGAACAGGGCCGGATTTCCGACGGCAATTTTCTGGAATTCCTGCAGTCGCACACCAATGTGGTGTTTCAGCCCGACTTCGACGATCCGCGCTTTTCGGGCTTTAATCCCTACTGGGCCAACTACCGCGACGAAAGTTTCATCAGCCAGTTCCTCAGCCCGCGATTGATCCGGCACTTGCGGTTGTTTCATCTGCATGACAATCCAGAGCAGCGCGAAGGTATTCTGGTCGATGCGATCCATGATGAACGCGGCTATCGTCGGGTTCGCCGTGAACTGTCGCGGCAGTACGACGTTGGCTATATCGATCCCAACATCGAAGTGGTCGATGTCGATCTTGCCGGCGACCGTCGCTTGATGTTGCGCCACACCGTCGTGAAGGGCGCCCAGTTGAACGAGACCGACGCCAAGCGCGTGCTGCAGCACCTCGCCGATCTCTGGAGCTATGACGTATCGCTGGTCGAAGTCGATGCTGCAGACAACGTGCTCAAGGAATACGTTTTGAGCCCGCGCGGGCTTGCTGCAGCGGCGTAAACGGTTGCCGACTAATCTCGATCGGCTTTGAAAAATGTCTACTGACGGCACAACTCGTGCCTGACGGGTCCGTGTCCGGTCTGTCGGTAGATCGGATAGGCTGCGTGACGCTTCTCGGACCTTGGGCTTGATCAGGGGGCGAGACCGGTTGATGTCATTCCCAGGTGCCGCCCGGCCTAAAATGCGATAGCTTTCGACCGCTCAACCCATTTTCGCAGGTGCGGGCAGATGCGGCGACGGCACTTCATCCACCTTCTCGGCGGGGCCGTTGCGTTGCCGATTGCCGCGCATGCGCAACTGTCGACCAGGCGCCCACTCGTTGCGGTTCTGAGTGGCGTTACGAGAGAAGGTTATGCGCGGGTCAGCGCTTTTGAGCGCGGCATGCGGGAACTCGGCTATGTGGACGGCCAGAATATCGATATCGAATACCGATTTGCCGATGGCCGGTTAGAGCTATTACCCAGACTTGCAGAGGAACTGGTCAGACTTTCGCCAAATGCGATCATGGCCGTTGTCACTCCGGCCGCTGTTGCGATAAGAGCGCTGACCCGGACCATCCCGATTGTCTGCCCCTTGCTTGCTGATCCGATCGGACTTGGCTTGATTGCGAGCGAGTCACGGCCAGGAGGTAACGTCACCGGCGTTTTGTTTCGCACCGAAGGTCTGGCTGGCAAGCAGGTCGAACTTGCGCTCCAGATCATACCAGGCTTGGTCAACATCGGGTTCGTGGTGAATGTCGCCAGCGGGATAATTATCGACCGGCAAGAATTGGAGAGCGTGTGTCAGAAATTGAACATCAAGCTGGTCCCGGCCGAGGTTCGCACACCCGATGACCTTGATGCGGCATTTCAGGCATTGGCGAATGACCATGTCGAAGCGGTCATCGTGCTCGTCGACGCTTTGTTTTTCAACGATGCAAAACGGATCGCCGCGCTTACTGCTGCGGCGCGATTGCCAGCGATTTATGGATTCCGGGATCATGTCGATGCGGGCGGCCTTGTCAGTTACGGGGTCAACCTGTCTGAGAACTTTCATCGCGCCGCCACCTATATGGACAAGATTCTCAAGGGCGCCAAACCTGCTGATCTTCCTGTAGAATTTCCCACCAAGCTCGAACTGATCGTCAACAACAAGGCCGCCAAGGCGCTCGGACTAACCATCTCGCCTTCTTTACTTGTCCGTGCCGATGAGGTGGTCGAATGAATATTGCCACCTCCGACAACGCATATCGATACCGCGGGGTCGATATCGATCCCGGACAATCGGCGGTTTGTCGGCTTGGCTATATGACTTCAGAAGGCTGGGGCTCAGGGCCGCAGATACAGATATCCCTGAGATTGCAGTTCCGCGATCCGAACCACGCCGCCTCTGTCGGCGCGGATGAATCCGGGCAGCAAATCCTTCAGCGCAACGTTCTGCGATTTCATGGTGTTGCCGCATGCGGCGAGTTCAAGGCCCGCCCTGGAAAATTGACCGACGCGCCGGCTGAGATCCGGGTTGGCCGAGCTTGCGTGAAATGCCCGCAGCGCCTGGCCGTGCACCACCAGTGCGATGGTGACGTTGCCAGGACCGCCGACGCCGTCGAAATGATTCTCAATGTTACCGATCACGAAATTGACCTTGTCGAGGTCGTTTAGGTGATAGACGACCTTTAGCTTACCTTGCACCTTATCCGGCCCAGCGTCGGTGGCGGCGTTTGCTCGGGAGGTTGCCGACGCGAAGGCTGCGCCGAGCGCTGAAAACGCGCTCCATAAAATGCGGCGTCGATGCACGGCGTCCTCCCATATTGGCTTGCGTTCTGCGAGGCGGCAACTTCCGCCGAACCTGTCATTTGTGTCTGATCGCCGCGAGTTCCTTGCGGTCGGTCACCAGCGATGCGCATTCACGCGTGTCGATCCGATCCAGCCGGAAGATCTTGTCATCGGCGCCGGCGACCAGTGAATCGCCGGCTTCCTCGTCGGGCTTGTTGTTTTGCCAGACGCGAACCCGCTCAAGCCTGATGATGGCGGACTTGTCGTCTTTCGACAACGCCACGCCGATGCCGCCGCCATCGCAATCGACGCCGCAGCCGAACCGCATTTCGTTGCCGGCGTCTTCGGCGACGACGTGGCTGCAGAAGCCGCTGGAGTCGAAATCGCCCGACCGATGGCGATACTTGACGCCGAGGCGGAACGAATAATTGGTGGTGTTATCGTCCGACGGGATTTCCGCCGTCACCAGCAGCTTCATCGCGCTGACTTTTTGCTTGGGATGCCGCGCCAGATGGTCGGGGTCGTAGCGGCGCACGAAGCAGGCATAGGCCTTCTTGCCGGGCGCCGTGACAAACATCCTGACGTCGAATGCATCAGCTTTTGCCTTGTCGATGCCTTCCTCCTGGGCATGGCCGACGGTGGCCGGGAGAGCCAGCATGGCGGTGGCGATCAACGCGATCATTGAAAGGGTACGCATATGGCATCCATCGGTCGTCCACACAGCGACCAATCGGGCACAGCGCCACGTGCTGCGTTCCGAATGGGTGGTATCGATGTTTAGTCGCGGCAGGTGCGTGGGACGTTCAAGCGCTCTCCTCAAATGGCCGCTCCGGATGCATGCGAAACGCAAGTCCGGCGCCGAGCAACAACAGGCCAATCGAGCCGGCAAATGGCAAGGTCCAGCTTCCGGTCTTGTCGATCAGATAGCCGAACACGAAGGGTGAAATGATGCCGGCAACGCCGAAGCCGAAATTCATCATGCCGCTCGCCGATCCCGAATATTTTGGCGCGATGTCCATCGGTACTGCCCAGATCGGGGCGACCACCAGTTCGACGGAAAAGAATGCCGCGGCGAGTGAGATCGCCACGACGTTGACGTCGTGAACCAGGATCACCGGAATCAGGAACAGAAAGCCGCCGAGCATTCCGGCCACGATAACGTTGCGCCGTGCCGCGGCCCGGTCGCCGGTGCGGTGCAGGATTCGGTCGCTCGCCACGCCGCCCAAGGTGTCGCCGATCACGCCGGCAAGGAAGACACCGGCCGAATAGAATGCCGATTGCGTCAGGCTCTGCTGATAGTTCTGGTAAAAGAACGATGGTATCCAGCTTAGAAACAGCCACAGCGTCCAGCCGTAGCAGAAATCGACCGCGGTCACCGGCAGCATGCGGCGAAACAGCTTGAACCATGGCACCGGCCTGGTCGCGCCCCGGCTGCGTACAGGGAGCGCTGCGAGTTCCTCGGCGGTCAGCGGCGGCGCTGCCGGTACATCACGAAAGTACCATAGCCACACGAACACCCAGACCAGGCTCAAGAGCGCAAGGACAACGAACGCACCGCGCCACGACACCAGCCCGACCAGCAAGGCAATCAGAGGCGGCGTCAGCGCGTTTCCGATCCGGGCCGACGAATGCGTGATGCCTTGGGCGAAACCCCAACTACGCTCCGGCACCCACGCCGCCATGGCGCGCGTCGCAGTCGGAAAGGTCGCGCCTTCGCCGATACCGAGCGCAAGCCGCGCGGCGAACAGGCTCGCAATTCCACCGACGGCGCCGGTTGCCGCCGTCGCCGCGCATACGATAAGACCACTGACGAACAGCGTCCGACGCGCACCGAATTTGTCGCCGAAATAGCCTCCGATTAGCTGGAACAGCGCATAGGGATAGGCGAATGCCGAAAACACCAGGCCAAGTTGGGTATTGCTTAAATCAAGGTCAGCCTTGATCAGCGGCGCGGCTGTCGAGATGTTGACCCGATCCACATAGAGGATCAGGTACATGAGACAGATGATCAGCAGGACCGTATTGGAAGCGCCCAATCGGCGCATCAGACCGGCGCCGCACTGCCCTTGATCTGCGTCCGGTGCATGATGCGGCGTGCGGAGTCGTCGAACGGGTCGCGCCGATGCATGGTGCAGCGATTATCCCACAGCACGAGGTCGCCGACCTTCCAGACGTGCTCCCAGGCGAATTCCGGGCGCGCGACGAAATCCCAGAGTTCGTCGAGCAGCGCCTCGGAGTCCGCAAGTTCGAGCCCCATGAGATACGCATTGCGCCGGCGGCCGAGATAGAGCATGCGCCGCCCGGTGTCGGGGTGGACACAGACCAGCGGGTGTACGGCGCCGGGCGACTTCCTCGGATCGTCGGTTGCGGTGACGCCCTGGCGCAGATAGCCGCCGCTGTTGTAGGTGCCGTCGTGCTTGATCTTCAAGTCCGCGATCCGGCGCTTCAACCTGTCCGGCAATGCTTCGTAGACTGCGTACATGCTGCAAAACGAGGTGTTGCCGCCGGCAGGCGGCACCTCGAGCGCATAAAGCATGCTCGCCATCGGCGGAACCTCGAGATACGACATGTCGGTATGCCAGACAGCTTCGCCGGCGCCGAGGCTGCCGATCGGCTGGCCGTTCACAGTCACGTTTGAAACGATGTAGATTTCAGGCAGCCCCTCGACAAAGCGCCGGCCGGTCTCCTGTACCGGAGCCCAGTCGAGATCGCCGAAGCGGCGGCTAAACGCAATGAGGTCTTGGTCGCCGAGCGTCTGGCCGCGCACCAGAATGACCTGGTGGTCGTGCCAGGCGCGCTCGAGCGCCGTGAATTGCGATGCATCGATATTTTTGAGATCGACGCCGCGCACCTCGGCGCCAAGTGTAGCCCCGGTCGAAATCACCTCGATCGGCTTACGCTGGACGTCGCGCGCGATTTCACTCTGAACGTTTAAAACCATCGAAACTCTCCAGCTGCGTGGGTCAATCCGCAAAAATATTACCATCACGCAGTGGGCGAGGGAAGGTTACGGCACAACTACCTGAACGTTGCCGTCTAAAAATTCCGCGCCGCGAAGCGTGGCGCGGAGTTGAAACGAGTTCGCGGCCCGGTCGGTGGCGTAACGGTCGCAATGAAGTTATGTTTTCGCCATAGAAGTCATTTGCGCCGCCCGAAGGTTACCGATCGGCTCCATATGAGGTCTGAAGGGATTAGCGCTGGCATGGTTCTCATAGCATTGGCGACAGCTTCGTGAATGAAGCGCATGGTGAGGCGGTCGCGCCAGAGCCGCGGGATCGTTTCATTCCGCTGCGGAAGTCGGATATTGTCGGCGGGCTCGTCGCCGAGGGCCGCCTTGACGACGTCCAGCGGACAGGACTTAAGCAATTTGCCCGCATGCTGGGCGCCATTTTCCACCACCAGTATTTCGAAGAACTTGACCGGCTGCGCGAGGCCTACTTTTACTTCGACCCGGAGGTCGATCCGAAAGCTTGCGGCGTCGCCAACGATCGCGAAGCGGCCTATCGCCGCCTGAGCGAGGAGTTCGTCCGTGTGCTGACGGAGGCCAACTTCGTCGAAATCACGCATGACGAGATCGCACGCGCCTTTGGCGAGCACGCCCTGGTGCGCGTGAAGATCAAGGCGCCGGTCGAGGACTATCGCGATGTCCGCATGTTCCGCCGCGGGCACCACAAGGAGACCATCGATATTCCGGCCTGGTTTGGTTTGCTCAAGCGTCCGCTCGAAATCGAGGTCTACGACGATGTGGTGATGATGGTTGCGACCAAGTCCGACGGCGCGGCGCCGGCCGGTTCCCGCAAGGCGCTCGGGGCAGCCAGGCATCGTAAACAGAAGATCCGCGGCGGCGCGGTACTGTTCAAGTATTTCCGCCACATCGCGCGCGGCGATCTCGAGGCCTTGTTTCCCAATGTCCGCGTGGTGATGAGTCTGTCCGACCATTTTACGCTGGGCGTGCCGGCGCTTGTCGGCGGCGTCCCGATTCTGCTCAAGCTCGCCTCGACCATGACGGTATTGTTTGTCGTAGCCGGCTTCTATCTCGGCCTTAACGGCACGATGCGCGATAACGACGTGGAGCAGGCACTGGCCGCGCTCAGCGGCCTGTTCGCGCTTGGCGCCTTCATGTTGCGACAATGGGGAAATTTCCACCGCCAGTCGCTGATCCATCAGAAGCAGCTCACCGACAATATCTATTATCGCAACGTCAACAATAATTCCGGGATATTCAATTACATCATCGGCGAGGCGGAGGAGCAGGATTGGAAAGAAGCGCTGCTCGCCTATTACGGCCTGCTGACCGCCGCAGGGCCCCTCGCACGCGAGGCACTCGTTGCGCGCATCGAGGGGCTGCTGGCCCAGTCGTTCGGCGTCTCCGCCGCCTTTGAGATCGACGACGCGCTGGCGCGGCTGAAGCGCCTCAACCTGCTGGACGAAACCGGCGGGTGCCTGTCTGTGCCGCCGCTTCCCGACGCGCTCGCGCGCCTCGACGGCGACTGGAAGGAGCTTTTACTTACGCCCTAGCGCAGGCTGGCGTTGATCTTGTCCAGCGCAGCGGAGCCCGGGCACAGCGCTTTCTCGCCGAGCTGGTTGAGCGGCGTGTCCACCGTGTCGAGGTGGCTGTGCAGGTCTTCCGACTCGGGATCGACGTAGAGCAGGCCGGTCACGATCTGGCCCTTGGCGGCGTGTCTTTGCAGGAACGACATCGCGCCGACCCGATCATGCGGGTCGTAATCCGCATCGATCTTGCGCAGCGCTATTCTGGTGCCATCGTGCTGCTCGACCTCCTGCACCGTACCTGGCGCGTAATCGACGGTAATCGGCTCGCGGCCGGTGATGACGTCGAGCCGGTTCACCGCATCATTGTGCTCGCGCACATAATCAAAGCTTTTGGTCGAGCCGGCATGGTTGTTGAAGGCGACGCAGGGGCTGATGACGTCGATGAACGCTGCGCCCTTGTGCTCGATCGCGGCCGCGATCAGCGGCACCAGCTGGGCCTTGTCGCCGGAAAAGCTCCGCGCCACGAAGCTCGCGCCAAGCTGGAGCGCGATCGCCACCAGGTCGACAGCGCTGTCGGTATTCATCACGCCGCGCTTGTTCTTCGAGCCGCGGTCGGCGGTGGCTGAAAACTGACCCTTGGTGAGCCCGTAAACGCCGTTGTTTTCGACGACGTAGGTCATGTTGACGCCGCGCCGGATCGAATGCGCGAACTGGCCGAAGCCGATCGATGCCGAGTCGCCGTCGCCGGAAACGCCGAGATAGATCAGATCGCGGTTGGCGAGATTGGCGCCGGTCAGCACCGACGGCATCCGGCCATGGACCGAATTGAAGCCATGCGAATTGCCGAGGAAATAGTCGGGCGTTTTCGACGAGCAGCCGATGCCCGAAATCTTGGCGACACGATGCGGCTCGATCGAAAGCTCGAAACAGGCCTCGATGATCGACGCGGTAATCGAATCGTGGCCGCAGCCGGCGCACAGCGTGGAAATCTTGCCCTCGTAATCGCGGTGGGTGAAGCCGAGATCGTTCCTTGGAAGGCCGGGATGCTGGAACTTCGGCTTGGCGATATAGGTCATGACTTCACCTTCCGGAGCGGGGTCAGCTTGAGCTGGCCCTGGTGGTCGCCGATGGCGCCGGCGATGAAGCGTGCGGTAATCGGCGTGCCGTCATAATGCACGATCGGAACCAGCCGGACCGGATCGATACCGTTCTCGTTGACGATCAGCGAGCGAAGCTGCGCATCGCGGTTCTGCTCGACCACATAGACGAAGTCGTGGTCGGCAATGAAGCTTGCGACGCTGGAATGGAACGGGAAGGCGCGGATCCGAAGCCTGTCGAGGTGGTGGCCGCGCGCCTCCAACAGCCCGATCGCCTCGTCCATGGCCGGTGCGGTCGAGCCGAAATAGATCACGCCGTATTTGGTGGGTTTGGCGGCGTTGGCCTGCAGCGGCCGCGGCACCATATCCTGCGCGCTCTCGAATTTGCGCACCAGTCGCTGCATGTTGTCGGCGTAGACCGAGCCTTCCTCGGAATAGCGCGCGTAACGGTCGCGCGACGTACCGCGGGTGAAGAACGAGCCCTTGGTGGGATGCGTGCCGGGATAGGTGCGGTAGGGGATGCCGTCGCCGTCGATGTCGAGATAACGCCCGAAGTCGCGTCCGTCGGCGAGCATCTCCGCGGTCATCACCTTGCCGCGGTCGTATTGCCGGGCGTCGTCCCACTTCAGCGGGCGGCAGAGACGATGGTTCATGCCGATATCGAGATCGAGCATCACGAAGATCGTGGTCTGCAGCCGTTCGGCGAGATCGAAGGCGTGGGCTGCGAATTCAAAGGCTTCGGCCGGGTCTTCGGGAAACAGCAGCACATGCTTGGTGTCGCCATGGGAGGCATAGGCGCAGGCGATGATGTCGCATTGCTGGGTGCGCGTCGGCATGCCGGTGGACGGACCGGCGCGCTGCACGTTCATGATCACAGCCGGAATCTCGGCGAAGTAGGACAGGCCGATGAATTCCGTCATCAGCGAGATGCCGGGACCGGAGGTGGCGGTGAAGGCGCGCGCGCCATTCCATGACGCGCCGATCACGATGCCGATCGAGGCCAGTTCGTCCTCGCCTTGAACGATGGCATACTTCGCCTTGCCGGTTTCGGGATCGTGCCGCAGCTTCTTGCAGTAACTGCCGAAGGCGTCGGCGAGCGACGATGACGGCGTGATCGGGTACCATGCGCAGACGGTGGCGCCGCCATATACCGCGCCCAGCGCGGCCGCGCTGTTGCCCTCGATGAAGATGCGGTCGCCGACCTTGTCTGATTTCTTGATGCGCAGGCCGATCGGGCATTTGAGGTTTTGCAGCGCCCAGTCGCGGCCGAGATGCAGCGCATGAACGTTCGGCGACAGCAGCTTTTCCTTGCCCTTGTACTGCTCGCCGATCAGTTGCTCGACGAGCTTCGGGTCCATGTCGAGCAGGGCGCACATCGCGCCGAGATAGATGATGTTCTTGAAAAGCTGGCGCTGGCGCGGGTCGGTATAGGTCGAGTTGGTGATGGCGGTCAGCGGCACACCGATCACCGTAATGTCGGCGCGGAATTTCGACACCGGCATCGGCTTGGTCGAGTCATAGAACAAATAGCCGCCCGGCTCGATCGAGGCGAGGTCCTTGTCCCAGGTCTGCGGATTCATCGCCACCATCATGTCGACGCCGCCGCGCGCGCCGAGATGCCCGTCCTCGGTGACGCGCACCTCGTACCAGGTCGGCAGACCCTGGATGTTGGACGGGAACACGTTGCGCGGCGAGACCGGCACGCCATGGCGCAGGATCGAGCGGGCGAACAACTCGTTGGCGCTTGCCGAACCCGAGCCGTTGACGTTGGCGAAGCGGACGACGAAGTCGTTTACGCTGCTGATCTGCTTTTGGATTGGCATGATGAACCCGCGTGAGTCATGTCGATGAGATATTTCTGCATGTCCCAGGCGCCGGTAGGACAGCGTTCGGCGCACAGGCCGCAATGCAAGCAGACGTCTTCGTCCTTCACCATCACCCGCCCGGTCTTGAGGCCGTCGGCGACATAGAGGTCCTGGTCGAGATGCGGCGACGGCACTTTCAGCCGCGCACGCAGGTCGGCCTCCTCGCCGTTCTCCGTAAAGGAGATGCAGTCCATCGGGCAGATATCGACGCAGGCGTCGCACTCGATGCACAGCGGCGCGGTGAATACGGTCTGGATGTCGCAGTTCAGACAGCGTCGTGCCTCGCCGAGCGCCAGCTTGACGTCATAGCCGAGTTCGACTTCCGCGCGGATGTCCTTCAGCGCGATGACCTTGTCGCGATGCGGCACCTTGTAGCGCTTGTCGTTGGAGATGTCGTTGTCGTAGCTCCACTCATGAATGCCCATCTTCTGCGATGAGATATGCACGTCGGGAAGCGGGCGCTCGGTGATGTCCTCGCCGGAGAGAAGCTTGTGGATCGAAAGTGCGGCGTCATGACCGTGCGCCACTGCCCAGATGATATTCTTCGGGCCGAACGCGGCGTCGCCGCCGAAGAACACTTTCGGATTGGTCGATCCCATGGTCTTGGTATCGACCTTGGGCATATTCCACTTGTCGAATTCGACGCCGCAGTCACGCTCGATCCAGGGGAAGGCGTTCTCCTGGCCGACCGCCACCAGCACGTCGTCGCAGGCGATGGTCTGGTCCGGTTCGCCTGAGGGCACCAGGTTGCGCCGGCCGTTGGCATCATACTCGGCCTTCACCTTCTGGAAGGTGACGCCGGTGAGCCTGCCATTGTCGTGCGTGAACGCCTTCGGCACCATGAAATTGAGGATCGGAATGTCCTCGTGCAGGGCGTCCTCTTTCTCCCAGGGAGATGCTTTCATCTCCTCGAAACCGGAACGCACGATCACTCGGACGTCCTCGCCGCCGAGACGCCGCGCGGTGCGGCAGCAGTCCATCGCGGTGTTGCCGCCGCCGAGCACGATCACGCGCTTGCCGATCTTCTCGACATGGCCGAACGACACGCTGGAGAGCCAGTCGATGCCGATGTGAATATTGCTGGCTGCTTCCTTGCGGCCGGGAATCTCGAGTTCGCGGCCGCGCGGCGCGCCGGAGCCGACAAAGATCGCGTCGTAGCCTTCGCCGAGCAGCTTCTTCAGGCTGTCGATGCGCTGACCGCCCTTGAACTCGATGCCGAGATCGAGAATGTAATCGGTTTCCTCGTCGATCACGGAATCCGGCAGCCGGAATTTCGGAATCTGCGTTCGCATCATTCCGCCCGCCTTGGGGTCGGCATCGAACACGGTGCAGTGATAGCCGAGCGGCGCGAGGTCGCGGGCCACCGTAAGCGAGGCGGGGCCGCCGCCGACAATCGCAATACGCTTGCCGTTTTTCGGCGAAGGCCGTGGCATGCAGTGTTTGACGTCGTCCTTGAAGTCGGCGGCGACGCGCTTCAGCCGGCAGATCGCGACCGGAGTATCCTCGACGCGACCGCGGCGGCACGCGGGCTCGCACGGACGATCACAGGTGCGTCCGAGAATTCCCGGAAACACATTGGACCTCCAATTGATCATGTAGGCGTCGCTATAGCGGCCTTCAGCAATCAAACGGATGTATTCTGGAACTGGCGTATGCGCCGGGCAAGCCCATTGGCAGTCGACAACTTTATGAAAGTAGTCAGGTGCCGAGATATCAGTCGGTTTCATTCCTACCTGTATCCGCGCGGTAACGAGAGGTACGCGGCCTTTGACTTCCGTGGTGAACGCTCATCACGGCGTTCTTGTGGTTTTCCTGCCATATCATGAGCTTAGTGAATCGGTCCATTCAATATGATCGGCGCTTCACTGAAAAGCCATTTTTGCTTAATCGCCATTCGCAATTGGTCTGGGACCCCAGCTTTTATGCGGATCGGAAAAATGCGGCATTGCAACATCTGTCATCGTCCGAACTGCGCGCCTTGATCTAGGACAACGGAATGTCGCTCTTGGCGAGATCCCACACCAGATTGTAGACGCCGGTCGAAATCACCGCCGGTTTGAATGCGGTGTTATTCCCAAGGCGGGCGGCGAGGGCGGCGGAAACAGCCTTCACATCCGTTCCATCGATCAGCACAAACCAGTCGCCGGAACCCGGGTCGGAAACCGGGGGATCGTCAGTGATCGGCCTGGAAAGCGCAGGGTCACTCTCGATCAGATGCATGGATAAGATTCCGTCGAGTTTTTCAGGATCGAGTTGATCCCGCAGTGCGGTGTGCAACTTATCCGTGTTGCCGGCCGGGCGGAGGCGGACAATGCCAAGCGCTGCACCGCGGCCCGCTCCGCGGCTGACCGTGATGCGCGCGACCGCGCGGATCATGTTCTTGAAGCGTGCGAGGATCTTCTTCGACCAATCAGTGGGATTCGCCAGCGCGGTGCGATAAGCCGAACTGTCGAGGACGTCGAAGGTCGCGGTTGAGTAGAGGCAGAGATATTTCGGCGAGCCTTGGCGCGCGACGTAGCGCCGGGCTTCGAGGAAGCCGTCGATCGCGACGCGCTCGAGCAGATGTTCGCGGTCATACCATCGATTGAATTCGGCTTCGTCCGATGCATCGATATCCATCGAGGTCAGCAGCATTCCTTTTCCGGCCAGCGGCATTTATGAACATCCTTATCCGGTGATCCTGGAAGCCAGATCCGAAATCGCCTTCATCACGGCATCCCTGATGCCGGGATCGTACAGCGAATGGCCGGCGCCCTCGACGAAACGAACTTCCGATGCGGGCCACAGCGCGCCAAGCGCATGCGAGGTCGCGGGTGGACAGAGCAGGTCGTAGCGGCCTTGCACGATGACCCCCAAAATCCCTTCGAGCTTGCCGGCTTCCGCCCGAAGTTGATTTGGTCTCATGAAGCAATTGTTCTGGAAATAATGCGCTTCCATGAACGGCGTGGAAGGCAGCGCACGTGTCGAGTTCAGCGTATCAGGATCGAGCCTGACACGCCCGGACGTATGTTCCGAAAGTATCCGTTCGGTATCATGCCAGGCGCGGGCGGCAGGGCCGTGCACCGCGGGATCGGAATCGAGAATACGGCGCCAGTAAGCATCGAGCGGCTGCGCGCGCTCCTCCGGCGGCAACAATTTGAGAAAATCTTCGCCAAGGTCAGGATAGAAGCGCGGCAGGGCATCGAGGAATGCGCCCTCCAACTCACTCCGGGTGCCGAGAAACGTCGCGCGCAGGACGATGCCAGTGACGCGGTCGGGATGCGCCTGCGCATAGGCCAGCGCCAGCGTCGCGCCCCAGGAGCCGCCGACGATCATCCAGCGTGCGATGCCAAATTTCTCGCGGATGATCTCCATGTCTGCGATCAGATGCGGCAGCGTATTGTCTTCGCGGCGGCCTTTGGGGCGGCTCCGGCCGGCGCCACGCTGATCGAACAGCACCGCGTGGAAACGCTCGGGATCGAACAGCCGCCGGTGATCGGGCTGGCAGCCGCTGCCGGGCCCGCCATGCAGATACACCGCGGGAATGCCATCGGTTCGGCCAACGGTTTCGACGTAGATCTCGTGGCTATCGCCGACCGGCAGCAGCTGCGAGGTCAGCGGCGCGAACGGATCGGAGCGGTTGCCGCTGGCTTTGCCCGCGTCGGCGTCAGGCGGCATCGTCGCCGCCCGTCTCCAGCGTACCACCGGCGAAGTTGCGATAGATGAAACGGTTGTTGTCGGCCGCCGCCTCGGACTCGGCCAGTTTGAAAATCTGCTCGTGCAGCGGCGACAGCATGCAGGCCGGGTCGGTATTGCCGGCATCGCCGGTCAGCGCGAAGGCCTGGCAGCGACAGCCGCCGAAATCGATTTCCTTGAACTCGCAGCTTTGGCACGGCTCCGGCATCCAGCCGGTGCCGCGATAACGGTTGAAGGCTTCGGAGTTCTGCCAGATCCAGGCGATCGAATGATTTGATCGCACCGATTCGAATTCGAGCCCGGTGATGGTTTCGGCGGCGTGGCAGGGCAGAATCTTGCCGGCCGGTGAAATGTTGAAGAACTGCCGGCCCCAGCCGCCCATGCATTTTTTCGGCCGCAGCGCGTAGTAATCCGGCACCACATAGTCGATCGCCAGAATGCCCTTCAGCCGCGCTTCGGCTTCCTCGACAATGCGGCTGGTTTCCTCGATCTGTTCCATGGTCGGCATCAGCGCCGCGCGGTTCTTCAGCGCCCAGCCGTAATATTGAACGTTCGCGACCTCCAGCCGGTCGGCGTCGAGATCGACCGCCATCTGGATGATGTCCGCAAGCTGATGCAGGTTCTGCCGGTGCATCACCGCATTGACGGTCAGCGGCAGATCCAGTTCGCGCGTCCACTTCGCGACTTCGATCTTCTTCCCATGGGCGTTTTTCAAGCCGGCAACCCGGTCGGCGACCACGGGCTCGTTGCCCTGGAAACTGATCTGCACGTGACACAGCCCGGCGTCCGCCAGCGCGCCAAGTTTCTCCTTGGTCAGGAGCACCGCTGATGTGATGAGGTTGGAGTACAGCCCGACATCGCTGGCGTGCTGCACGAGCTCGACCAGATCCTTGCGCGCGGTCGGTTCGCCGCCGGAGAAATGGATCTGCAGCACGCCAATTTCCGCAAGCTCGGTGAGAACCTTCTTCCACTCCTCGGTTGTCAACTCGCTGCTGCCACGCTCGAGTTCGACCGGATTGGAGCAATAGGGGCATTGCAGGGGACAGCGATGCGTCAGTTCGGCGAGTACGGCGAGCGGAATGCCGAAGGTCTCAGCCTTCGAGCCACGCTGCTCCAGTACCGCGAGCCCGTCAGAGGGATCGCTGGCCGCTACGCCGGCATCTGTCAACGTTGGGCTCATGACGTCTTCTCGCGCGCTTCGGTAAGAAATCCCTTGTCGGCAAGATCCTGCAGCATGGCGATGACGTCGGTACCGATCGCGCCGCGGTCGGCGGCATATTTCTCGGCGAGCAGATCGATCATCTGCTCGACGCTGCGGACGCCGTCACAGAGCTGAAGGACTTCCACCGCGATGTCGTCAGGCGCCAGCACGCGCTCCGGCGCCAGAATGACCCAGCGCTGCCGTGTTTCATCGAATTTCAGCTTGGCATGCCGCGGCAGAATCGGCCGGCTGGTCTCGCTGACACTGATGTTGCGGCTGCGCAGGGCTGCCATCGGTTCGCCTCTGGTTTGCTAGTTTGCTTTCGGAACAAACGCGCCCGGCGGCACGTGGCCGTCGACATAGGCATGATACAGCGCGTCGAGCTGAACCCAAAGCACATTGGTCTTGAAAAGCAGCGCATTGCAGACCGCCTCGCGCTCCGCAGGCGTTGTCGCATGTTTCTTGACGTAATCGAGCGCGAAGTTGGCGTCGCGCGGCGCTTGCGTCAGCCGCCGGCTGAAATAGCTCATGATATCGGGGTTGACGAAATCGTAATGCGCCAGCATTCCCGAGATGCGTTCTTCGTGCAGGTTCGGCGCGAACAGCTCGGTCAGCGAGGAGGCGATGGCCTCGAGCGGTGTCTTGTCGCGGACGAAGTGCACATAGGCGTCGACCGCAAAACGCGTCACGGGAAGGATGCCTTCGGTGGATTCCACGTAAGTGCTGTCCAGCCCGAGCCCTTCGGTCAGCTTCAGCCAGCGTTCGATGCCGCCTTCGGTGCCGAGATCGCCATCATGGTCTTCGATCCGGTGCCGCCATTCGAGCCGGATGCCGCGGTCGCGGAAGCGCGAGATCACCACGGCGTCCTTGATCGGAATTGAGCTCTGGTAGTAGTAGCGATTCAGCGCCCAGGCCTGCACCTGTCCCTTGTTCAGCTTGCCGCCATGCAGCAGCCGGTGAAACGGATGCAAATTGTGATAACGCGTAGCCCCGATCTGGCGGAGCGCCGCTTCCAGTTCCTCGGCGCTGTTGAGCGTTACGCCCTTACCGAGTGAAAATGCCGTCATCGCGTTCACAGCGTAATCTCCGTTCCATCAGCGGGAATTTGCCAGCCGGCGCGCTCGGCTATTCCGCGCTCGGCGGAATCGCGCAGCAGCGCCGGGTTGGAATTGTTGATATGCAGAAAGATCTTCCGGTCGATGCCGAGGTCGGCCAGAGCCTGGATAGCGCCGGTGTCGCCTGACATCGCAATATGTCCCATGCCTTGCCCTGTCTTGTTGCCGAGGCCGGCCGCGATCAACTCGTCATCGCGCCACACCGTGCCATCGAAGAATATCAGAGCGGCGCCGGCAAGCCGGGACTTGAGTTCTTCCGTCACCTCAGCGCAGGCAGCGAGAAAATAGAGATGTTTGCCGGTCGCCCGGTCGCCGATACGAAGTCCGAGCGTATCGCCCGCGCCTTCATCTCCCGCTGGGTGAACTTTGCCTTCCAGGTACCACGCGCTCTTGCCGGGAACCGCGAACGGCAAGATCTCGATGCCGGAGGGCGAACCGTCAGGCAAGGTCGGCTCGAACGTCTGGTTCACCTCGATCGGCTGGCGCTGCACGCTCTTCTCGTTCAGCACGTTGAAGATGCTGTTGGTCTTCAGGATCGAGAGCACCCTCGTATGCGCATAGATCGTGAATGGCCAGCCTTCGCGCATCGACAAAAGTCCGGCGACCGCGTCGATCTCGCCGTTGGTCAGGATCACGCCCGATATCGGACTGTGACGCAACTGACCGGCTTTGGGATGAAGCTGCGGCGTCGCGATCAATTGCTGGCGCAGATCGGGAGACGCATTGACCAGGAACCAGTGATCGCCATCGGCGCTGATTGCAATCGAGGCTTGGGTGCTTTGGAGTTCGGGGTGCTCGGTTCGCGCTATCCGGCACACCGGACATCCGCAATTCCATTGCGGTACGCCACCACCTGCCGCGGCGCCCAGGACGACGACGCGAAGCATGATCCGTCTCCTGGAGATAGTGACGTTTCGAAGGTGGACACCGGACATGAACCTGCTCCGGCGATTAGGAGCCTGTTACGCCGAGAAGTCCACCTGCGTCAAAACGCGAAGCTGTCGCAGCCGCTTATTTGCGGGCGGCGCAGGCGTACATATTGATTTCCATGCCAACCGGCACTTCGACGATCTTCGGGGTTTTCCAGGCCATTTTGGCTCTCCTTGCAAACGGGACGCATTCCGCCCTGAAGATAAACTAGTGACATACGAAAAGTTCGCCAGTTAAATCTTCCCGTGAACCCCTATGTTTTTATGCTGCAGCGCGAAAGGAGCTCACATTTTTGTGCGAACTGGCGTCAAAACAAAGGCGGATCAAAAGGTTCAGACTGGGTCTCATCAACCCGAATGCAGATTCCGGCTCGACGTGCCGCGGCGAACTTAAGATAAGGAACCCGTGAGATGTCGCCCCGGTTCAGACTGGATCCCTCAATGGAAGTGGTTTTGAGCAATGCCTCGATTTTTTTTCAACACGCATATCGGCGATGAACTGGTCTCCGATCCCGAAGGCGAGGAGCTGCGGGATCTCGATCGTGCATGGGAAGTCGCGCGGGCGATGATCCGGGAACTGCTGAAGACCGAAGGCGCCGAGCGTAGCCTCTTGAGTGCGATCCTCGAAGTGACGGACGATGAGGGCGAGGTCGTGCTCGAGTTTCCCTTTGCCGAAGCGATCCTCGACATGTCAGACGAGCCGGTCACAAAGCACTGACGCCAGACGTCTTTCCACAAAATTTCCGATTGCGTACCGACGGAAAAATATCGGAGACTTCTTCTCGGGAGAGCCACCAGCGCCGGCATCGTTACCGGCGCAAGGACATAAGGCTTCCGCTCAGGGGAGGACGTCACGACGATCTGCTCGTTCGCGCCGCGCGGCCTGGTGCTCGCGGGCGCTTCGATTGGGATATTTAGTTTCGGTGCTGCCGCGCAACAGCCGGCCAATCCGCCCGCTGCGGCAGCACAGCCTGCCGCGCCGGCGCTTCCGCCGGGTTCGCCTTTGATCGGACAACAAGGTCTATGTCCCGGTCGGCCAGCCCGGCAACAACGTCCTGCATGACGATGCGCATGGTCAGATCAGGCGGAGGAATCTCGACGGTACCGACGTGGAAGTGGTCGCGCGTGGCGTTCGCAATACCGTTGGCTTCGACTGGAATCCGGAAACCAAGCAACTCTATTTCACCGACAACGAACGCGGCTGGATGTCGGAGGACGTTCCCCAGGACGAACTCAACCGCGTGACAAAAGTCGGCGAACATTTCGGCGCCCCGCATTGCCTGCAGGGTAATATTTCGGATCCCGAATTCGGCTGGGGACATTCCTGCAGCGAATTCACACCGCCGGTTGGTTTGATGGGCCCGCATTCGGCCTCGCTCGGCATGCGATTCTATACCGGAAGCATGTTCCCGAAGAGCTACAAGAACGCCATCATCGTGGCGCGTCACGGTTCATGGAACAGGTCCAAGAAGGTTGGCGGCGACGTCGTCGTCGTCAAGTTGAACAAGGACGGCACGGTCAAGTCCATGGAGCCCTTGATCACGGGCTTTCTGGAAGACAATAAATACATCGGCCGGCCGGTCGATGTGTTGCAGATGAAGGATGGTTCGCTGCTGGTTTCCGACGACTGGGACGGCGCGGTCTATCGCGTTACCTACGGCAAGCCGAAGGTGGCGGCGCAGTAAGATCCGTAACAACATGACGGAAAACTTGGATTCGTCATTGCGAGCCAACGGGTCGCGCGAATGCGCGCCCGATGACAGGCTCCGCGAAGCAATCCATGGCGCGCGAAAAGGTGGATTGCTTCGTCGCTTTGCTCCTCGCAATGACGAAATCTATCTGCGATCGCGGAATCAGTAATGCGTAAAATAATTGCGGCCTTGGCGTTCGTCTTCATCGCGTCCTCGGGCAGGGCGGAGACGATCGCGGAGCGTGCTGTCCCGCGCATTGCCAACCAGCGCGAGGATTATCTCGCCAAGACCTTGCGGGAATACAAGGACAACAGCCGGCACGGCTACGACGCTACCATGGCGGAGGCGCTGCAGCCGGCGACACCCGAGCAGATCTCCGATCTCGCCTATTTTCTCGCCCGCGTCCGCTGAGCGGTGTTCGCTGACACCGTTGTTTCCCGATGGCGCTGACGGGTGGGCGGCGCTACAAGACGGGCGTTCGAACGGAGTTAGCAATGGAAGATCTCTGGCGTCTGTCGGCCGCTGATATCGCTGCCCTGATAAGGTCCAAGAAGGTTTCGGCGAAAGAGACCGCGTCAGCGGCGCTGGCGCGGCTTGATGCGGTCAACCCGTCAATCAACGCCGTGGTTGAGCATCGGCCCGCCGATGTACTGGCGCAGGCCGGGGCCATCGATGCGGCGATCGCGCGCAACGAAGGTATCGGTCCGCTGGCGGGCGTGCCTGTGACCGTCAAGGTCAATATCGATCAGGAAGGGTTTGCCACCACCAACGGCCTGAAGCTGCAGCGCGATGTCATCGCACGCACCAACAGCCCCGTGGTCGACAATCTGCGCAAGGCCGGCGCCGTGATCCTCGGACGCACCAATTGCCCGGCGTTTTCGTACCGCTGGTTCACCACCAATCTGATCCATGGCGATACCAAAAATCCACGCGATTCTGGCATCACGCCGGGAGGCTCGTCCGGCGGCGCCGGGGCTGCGGTGGCAGCCGGCATCGGGCATATCGCGCACGGCACCGATATCGCGGGCTCCATCCGCTATCCCGCCTATGCCTGTGGCGTTCACGGCCTGCGACCAACGGTTGGGCGTATCGCGGCGTTCAATGCATCGCTGCCCGAACGCCCGATCGGGCCCCAGATCTCTGCGGTATCCGGTCCGCTGGCGCGCACCATCGGCGATCTCAGGATCGGGCTCGCCGCCATGTCCGGGAAAGACGCGCGCGATCCCTGGTGGGTACCGGCGCCGCTCGAGGGGCCCGTCATGCCGAAGCGGGCGGCACTTTGCCTTCATCCCGACGGTCTTGAGACGGCGGCCGAGGTCAAGGCCGCGGTTGCCGATGCCGGCAAGTGCCTGCAGCGTGCCGGCTGGGTGGTCGAAGAGATCGAGAACACACCACCGCTTCATGAGGCCGCGGACCTGCAGACCAAGCTGTGGCTCGGCGACGGCTATGAAGCTCAGCTGGAGGCCGCCGAGCGCGAAGGCGATCCGGGCGCGCTCGCCTGCCTGCGCGGCAACCGAGCCAAGGTTTTTCCTTTTGACGCTGCCGCATTCTCGAAGGCGCTGACGCGGCGGGCGACCTTGACGCGCGAATGGCTGCACTTCTTTGAGACCTATTCAGTGCTGCTGATGCCGGTGTCATCGGAACTGCCGTTTCCCGACGGTCTCGATCTGCGCGACGACGCCTCGTTCACGCGGGTATGGAACGCGCAGCTGCCGCAAATTGCTATTCCCTTCATGGGGCTGCCTGCGCTAACCGTCTCCACGGGACTCGTGGGCCGCGTTCCCGTCGGCGTTCAGGTCGTCTCCAGCCGCTACCGCGAGGATCTGTGTTTGCTGGCCGGCGAGGCCATCGAAGCCGGGGGAACCCCGTCGGCGCCGGTCGATCCCATTAGCTAAATGATTTTTCGACCAAGCTGAAAGAAACACGATGTCTGGCATTCATGACTTCACGGCAAAGTCGCTGGCCGGCGAAGACATTCCACTGAAGCGGTTCGAAGGCCAGGTGCTCCTGATCGTCAACACCGCGAGCGCTTGCGGATTCACGCCGCAATACAAGGGCCTCGAGGAGTTGCATCAGGCGCTTGGCCCGCGTGGCTTTTCCGTTCTCGGGTTTCCGTGCAATCAGTTCGGCAGCCAGGAGCCCGGTGACGCCGCGCAAATCGAGCAGTTTTGCACCAGCAACTATGCCATCACCTTTCCGATGTTTGCCAAGATCGACGTCAATGGCAGCGACGCTCATCCGCTGTATCAATATCTGAAGAACAAGAAGTCCGGCCTGCTCGGCACGTCGATCAAATGGAATTTCACCAAATTCCTGGTCGACCGCGCGGGCAAGGTGGTGGCGCGGCATGCGCCGACCGCCAAGCCGGAAGGACTTGTAAGAGAAATCGAGGCGCTGCTGTGAACGAGAAAAATGATACCATGAGCGACCAACTGCCGGACCGTCTGTCGACCGATCCGAAAAGCCCTTACTACAATGAGGAGGTGCTGGCGCGCGACGTCGGCATTCGATTCAAGGGCGTCGAGAAAACCAATGTCGAGGAGTATTGCGTCAGCGAGGGCTGGGTGCGCGTGACCGCGGGCGCCGCCAAGGATCGCTATGGCAATCCGCTCACCATCAAGGTCCACGGCCCGGTGGAGCCGTATTTCCGCGACAAGGCGTC
>WNFD01001645.1_pt1 | contig 22538 bp, 22 predicted proteins | sample 5400491 | NCBI WGS metagenome assembly WNFD01 (sample SAMN13153343, study PRJNA577476) | soil metagenome | isolation source: 120 cm saprolite under Douglas fir tree site 2 hole 2 replicate 2 | place: USA:California | collected 2015-04-18
ACTTTTGTCAAACCCGCGGCGCTCGCCAAAGCCTTGACAGCTTCATCGACCGTCGCCGGCGCCGTATAGCTGACCCTCGGCATGTTCGCTCCTGAAAATGATCGGCGGCGCCCAGCCATCGGGGGTGACGGCCGTTGGGCGCTGCACCATGCTGGCTTACACTACCAGCACCGCCGAGGTGAAGTGCTAATCTCGGGGGGCGCCGCAGTGCGGGCGCAGATCCGCGCCCTCAAGCGAGCCCGACCATGATCGCGATCACCGATACGCTCGCCCTCGACGAGGCTGAAATCAGCGAAAGCTTTATCCGTGCTTCCGGCCCGGGTGGACAGAATGTCAACAAGGTGGCGAGCGCGGTGCAGCTGCGCTTCGATGTGCGCCAATCGCCCTCGCTGCCGCCTCCGGTACGCGAGCGGCTGGAGCGGCTCGCCGGCAATCGGGTTTCGCAGGACGGGATCCTCTTAATCACCGCCCAGCGCTTCCGCTCGCAGGAGCGCAACCGGGCCGACGCGCTCGACCGCCTCGTCGCCCTGATCGTCCGCGCCACGACCCCGCCCCGCCTGCGCCGCGCCACCCGGCCGAGCCCCGCCGCCCGTCAACGCCGCCTCGCCGCCAAGGCCCTGCGCGCCCGCCTCAAGCAGCAGCGCGCGATCATCCGGGAATGCTGAAGCCCCCACCCTCCCGTCGCTAACGCGCCGGGCCCCTCCCTCCCCCGCAAGCGAGGGAGGGTTATGACTCCCTCCCCTGCTTGCGGGGGAGGGTTGGGGTGGGGGCTCACGCGCCGCTATCGGCGACGCCGAGGTGATGCACGGTGAAACCATGCCGGTCGACAAGGATCTCGGCGATCCGGCGGCGGTGACAGACACGCCAATCCGCCTCGTAGCATAAGAGGCAGCTTGCCCCCTGTTCGGCGATCGCCGCCGCCTGCTGCAGCGCCAGCTCAGCCTCGGCGCTCGCAAGCTTTGCGTCGACGATCCCCCAAAAGCGCTCCCACTCGCGCCGCTTTCCGGCTTCGCGGCCCTCGGGCGGGGTGCCGAGCGCCTGCAGATGGACATAGCGGATCCCCGCCAACTCGACCGCGGCGGCGAGCTGATGCTTTGAGAAACCGGGCCGCCGCGAGATCGGCCGGTCGCGGACATCTATGAGGGTAGCGACGCCGGACGCGGCCAGCGTCGCGACGACATCGGCCAGCCGCGCCTTCTCGTACCCGATCGTGAACAGTACCCCCTCTCCGCCCCCGGGGGCGGAGAGGGTTGGGGTGAGGTGGGGGATTCCAGAGCGCTCGTCTCGGGACCGTGGCCGTCCCGGCCGCATTGCGGGCGAGACGCCCGCGGTCCGTCCGGCACCCACCTCACCCTCCCGCGCCTGCGGCGCGGGCCCCTCCCTCTCCCCCCTGAAGGGCGGAGAGGGGCGAGTGGAGCGGCTCATGCGCTAACCGACCCGGTAGCGCTCGACCGCGGCGCGGTCGAGTTCGATGCCGAGGCCGGGGCGCTCGGGGAGCTTGATGGTGCCGTCGCTTTCGAGCTGCAGCGGGTCCTTGAGCAGCTCGTCGCGGATCGCGTTGGGGTTCTGGTCCCATTCGAGGACCAGCGCGTTCGGGACCGAAGCGGCGAAATGCAGCGCGGCGACGAGGTTGACCGCGCTGGCAAAGGCGTGCGGCGCCACCATGCGGTGATGGGCCTGGGCATAGGCGGCGATGCGGCGGCACTCGGAGAACCCGCCCGACCAGGCGAGGTCGGGCTGGACGATGTCGACCGCGCCACGGGCAATCAGCTCACGAAAGCCATAGAGGCCGAGCTCGGTCTCGTAGCCGGCGATCGGGGTGGCGAGCGCAGTAGCGACGGCGGCGCTGCCCTCGATGTCGTCGGTCGCGACCGGCTCCTCGATCCAGTAAAGCTTATGGCGCTCCATCGCCCGGCCCATCTCCATCGCCATTGCCGGGCTCCACGCGCAATTGACATCGACCATCAGCTTGGCCTGCGGCCCGAGCACCTGGCGAACCGCGGCGACCCGGGCCAGATCCTCCTCCGGTTCGACCTCGCAAAAGGCGGCATTGCCAATGAGGTCGCGCAGATGGGTCTGGGTCGACGGGTTGCGGCCGATCTTCATCTTCATGCCCTTGAAGCCGCGGGCGCGATAGGCTTCCGCTTCGCCGGCGAGGTCGGCGGCGGATTTGCCCTCCTGGTAGAAGCCGCCGCTGGCATAGGCCTCGACCCGGTCACGGCAGGCGCCGAGCAGCTTGTACACCGGCAGCCGGGCGATCTTGCCGGCGATATCCCACAGCGCGATGTCGATCCCGCTGATCGCCTGCATGACGACACCGCGTCGCCCGTATTGCCGGGTCCGCGCGAACATCCTTTGCCACAGACCCTCGATCAAGAGCGGGTCCTGGCCGATCAGCATCGGCGCCAGGTCCTTGTCGATGACCGTCGCGGTTGCGCCGCCGCCGAGCCCGGCTTCGCCGATGCCGACGATGCCCTCATCCGTCTCGACCTCGACGAGGAGCCCGCCGCGCCGCGACTGCACGCCGGCGGCGCTGGCATAGGCCGGGTCGACCTTGCAGGACAGCGCGATCGTGCGGATGGCGGCGATTTTCATCGGGCGCTCCTCAATCCGCGACCACGGCGAGAAGGTCGCATTGGATCTGCATCGGTGGGGTGAAATCGCCGCTGGCGACGGTGTGCCGCGCGGGCCGCGACTGCGGATCGGGAAACATCTCGACCCAGTGCTTGTTGAGCACCGGCCGCAATGCGCGATCGGTGATCCAGACCGTCATCTTGACGATGTCATCGGGGGTGCCGCCGGCGGCGGTAATGACGCGGCGCACATTGTCGAACATCTGCCGGCATTGCTGGTCGAGATCCTCCGGCACCTTCCCGGTCGCCGGGTCGCTGCCGGAAATCGCCCCCGAGACGACAAACGGCCCGCGCCGGCTGGCGCTCGGGATCGGATTGACGTGGCTTGCGCCGGGGACATTGATGCTGCGCCTTTTCTCCACGACCCACCTCCCGCGCTGGATTTGCGCCGATGATATGCAGCGCGCCATGCGCACGCAACGCGAGCGCGGTATATGATGGCCGGCAGTCAGGCTGGGAGCGGGCGAATGACCGAACAAACGGCACACCAGGACAATCTGGCGCGGCTCTGGGAAGAGCACATGCGGCACGAATTCGAAACCGGAGCACCGAGGACACCCTCCTCACGATGGTCGAGGACGCCTACGTCAACCACATCCCGGTGCTGACCGGCGGGATCGGCCAGGCTGCTCTGCGCCAGTTCTACGCGACCCACTTCATCCCGAAGATGCCGCCCGACATGGCGATGACCCCGATCTCGCGCACGATCGGCACGGACCAGCTGGTCGACGAGATGGTCATCGACTTCACCCACACTGTCGAGATCGACTGGATGCTGCCGGGCATTGCCCCGACTGGGCGGCGGGTCGAGGTCGCGCTCGTTGTCATCGTTCGCTTCCGCGACGGCAAGCTGGCCCACGAACACATCTACTGGGACCAGGCCTCGGTCCTGGCCCAGCTCGGGTTGATCGACCCCGACAAGCTCCCGGTCGCCGGCGCCGAAAGCGCCCGCAAGGCGCTCGACCCATCCCTGCCGGCCAACACCCTGATTCGCCGCGTTGGGTGACGTCGACCGGGCCTAATTTTCTAAACTAGCGGGACGCGCTCGATATCGGTTTGCGCGAGGTCGTTGCCCGTAAACAGCAGCGCCGCCCGCCGGGTCCTCGCCAGCGCGTAAGCAAAGCAGTCGCCGAAATTAAGCGCGGCGGGGTGTCGCCCCTTGCCGGAGCGCCGCCATGCCATCCGCGCGATCTCGGCCTGATCTTGATCGACCGCAACGACCTCGATGCCGGCACGGTAGAGCAACAGGTCAAGCTCGCGCGCGCCGGCTTCGCCTTTGCGGCTCTCGATCACCATCGACGCTTCGAGCAAATTCGCTGCGGATAGAAGGCACGGCGCGCCGCGCTCGATGGCCTGAGCCATCGCGGCTGCATTCTCCTCATTCAACAGCACCGCAAGGAGAGCAGAGGTATCGACAACAATCAGGACGGCAACCCCCGTTCGTCATAACCCATGATCTCGTCGGCGGTTCGCCGGTCGAGTTCGGGCAGCGCAGCGCAACGCCGGCCAATCTCCAGTATTTCAGCGGCCAGGCTGCGTCCCGCATGCTGATGGCGAACGCGCTGCAAGCGCTCTTCGGCAGCTCTGCGCACCGCGGTCGTCACGGTTTCATGGGTGGCGGCAGCAAGCTCGCGAACGGCTTTCTCCGTCGCGGGATCCTTGATATTGAGGGCCATGGGCATACCGGAAGAAAATATCTGCTAATAAAGACACGGAACGATCCAATGGTCTGCAAGTTGGATGTTACCCGCGGCTCATTTGACGGTGATCGCCCCGGTCATCCCGGCCCAATCGTGGTCGGCGCAGATCAATTTGTAACGGCCGGATTTTTTCGGCACGAAGGTCAGGTCCTTCGCCTCGCCGGGCTGGATGATGATCTCGGTCTTGTCGGCGTTCAGCACTGTGGGGTCGCCCAGCTCGACCGCCTCGAAGAAGGCCGGCGCGTGGAACTCGTGCAATTCCTTGCCGCGGTTTACGAGATGCAGGCGGTAGGCGATGCCGCGCTTGAAGGTGAGCTTGGCGGGCGAGAATTGATACTCGGAGGCGACGACTGTCACCGGCTTCGCTTGCGACCAGTCCGCCGCTACGGCGGGCGCGGCCCCGGCGATCGCCAGGGCGACTCCGGCCAAGAGCTTGGCGCTCGCTTTCGTCACCCCTCGGCCTCGCGACGTCAAAAGACGGCCCTCACCCCGGCGAGGATCGCCAGCGGCGCGGCCGGGCTGAGCGTGCGCGGGTTGCTCAGAGGCAGAAACCGCACCGGGTCGAGTTCGAAGAACGTGCCGAAGGTGTAATATTTGCGATCGAACAGGTTCCGCATCAACAAGAAGCCCTCGATATTGTCGGTGAACCGATAGCGGGAATTGAGGTCGACCCGCCAGTAGCCGGCAATCGGCTTGTTGCTGTTCGATTCGTCGCCGCGCAGAAACTGGTTGCTGGCGACGACGAGGTCGAGGCCGATGCGCCAGCGCGGCGTGAAATCGTGATCGATGCCGGCCTTGAACTGGTGCTGCGGCAGCGAGGGTATGCGATCGCCCGGCCGCACCTGGATCTGGCCGTCATCATCCGCCGCGGGGTTGTTGGGCGATTGCAGCGTGAGCGCGGTGCGAAACGTCGCGTCGAGCAATGTGTAATCAGCATGCGCGGTCCAGCCGTCCGATCGGAAGCTGACGCCGGCCTCGACGCCGCGCCGCCGGGTCCCGCCGACATTGGTGAAAAATCCGAAATTGGCGATCGGCGTCTGCACGTTCAAAATGTCGTTGCGATTGCGGATCGTGAAAACGCCAAGCTTCCAATCGAGCTTGCCGTCGATGATGTCGGGCACATCGAGGCTGGTGCGGCCGCGCAGCCCGGCCTCGATGGTGCGCGCGACGACCTGCTTCAGGGGCGGGTCGGAGACGAGGAACGCGTTGAGCCCGCAGGGCCGGAGCGGATCGGCACAACCCAATTCGCCGGGCGTCGGCACGCGGTTGGTCTCGGCATAGCCGAGATAGGCCGTGGCCGGCGCCGCGATTCGATAGGTGATGCCCGCCGCCGGGTTGAATCGGGCATAGGAATGCGTTCCGTTGAGCGCAGTGCCGAGCCGGTCGCTGAGCTGGATGTTGGCGAAGTTGAACCTCCCTCCGGCGGTGACGGCCAAATCCGGGGTAAGGTTGATCGTGTCCCTCGCGTAAAGCCCGACATAGAGACTGGTCGTATCGAGCCGCACCGGGGCGATGGTGCCGTCCGGCTGATCGATGACGATGCCAGTTCCAACCGTCCGGAGATCGGGCCGGAAGGCGGCCAGTTCGTTTGCCGTGGAAAACCCGACGCTTGCATGATCGATGCTGGCGCCGATGACGAGATTGTTGTCGAGTCCCGCTATCGGCGCCCGCTCGGTCGCCTGTAGCGACCCGCCGAGCCCAGTCGCCTCGGTCGCGCTGCGGTCGATCTCGGCAAGATTGGCGTTCGGGAGGAAGTCGGGGATGGCAGCCCCATCGGTCGAAAACAGCCGCTTGCGACCGCTTTCCAGGCATAGCAGGCCGGGCGCGAAACTGGCGTTGCAGCGCCGGGCATCGGTCGTGTTGCCGTCGGCGACGCGCTGCTCAAGGCGGCGAAAATAAAAGAGCGCGTCGAAATCGAGCGTGCCGCTCGCCTTTACCTTGCCGGTGGCGGTGACGAAGGCGAGCTGGTTGCGCGAGCCCTGCGGGAAAGTGAAAGCGGTGCTTGGGTCGCGCGCCAGCAACTCGACCGGGGTCGGCCCGACCGCATGGATTGCATCCGTCGAACCGGTAAAGCTGACATGCAGGCTGACCCGGTCAGTCTCGGCCCCGAGATCGCCATAGAGCTGGCCGATCGCCGCGGATGATTGCCGCCGGTATCCTCCGTCATTCGCCAGATGACCGCCGATGTAGCTGGCGATGACGCCGGATTGGACACCCTCTTCGAAGGTGGCTTCGCCGCGCGCGAATGAGCCGCCGGCCAGCTCGAGACGGGTCTGCTGGAAATTGAAGCCATTTTTCATCTCGAGCGCCAGCGCACCGCCCAGCGCATTGAGGCCGAAAACCGGATCGGCGGTCAGCAGATCAGCACGGCGAACCGCGAAATCGGGCACCAGGTTCCAGTTCACCGTGTCGCCGAAGGCTTCATTGATGCGGGCGCCGTTCTGGTAGACGGCGAGACCGGCCGGGGTGCCGAGCACGGCCGAGGCGGCAAAACCGCGAAATTGCAGGTCGGGCTGAAACGGGCTGCCCGAGACGTCATTGACCGTAATGCCAGGCACCAGCCGTTCGAGGGTTCCGGTCAGGGTGGCCGGGCCCTCTTCGCGCAGCTGCCCGGCATCGAGGCGCCAAACCGGGGCCGGCACCTTGTCGCGATCGATGCCGGAAGCGGCCAAGGGGGCCGCGGCGATGATTTCGACTTCGGGAAGGGATTCGATGGGCGCGGTCTGGGCAAGCGACATGCCGGGATGGGAAGCAAGGAGGATGGCGGTCGCGCCGACCCATAGCCGTGGCATCGGCGAAGTTAGGGAGGTGCCGACAGGCCTGTCAATGCAACCTCCAGGCGGTCCATCATGCCGCCTCGATCCTATTTACCCGCCTCGCGCGGCGCTTCGTCGAGCGGGCGGAATTCGGGTTGGAACCAGCGCTCGGCGATCAGCGTCGGCACCACCGCGCTGAGAATGACCGCGGTGACCAGCACCGTGTACTGCTCCTGGTCGATGATGTGGTTGGTCAGCCCGAACAGCGCCGAGATGCTGCCGAACGTCAAGCCCGTGCACATCAGAAGCGTCGTGTACATCCCCTCGTGCGGGTCGTAGCGGAAGACTTTGGTCAGCGGCAGGATGCCGACGAATTTGGTCAGCATCTTCATGCCGAGAAAGGCGCCGATCATGCCGGCCGAGAGCAGCACCGTCTTCGCCTCGACCAGCGAGCCCGCCTTGAGGAAATAGAACGGCGTCATGCCGGCGAAGGCGATCGCGCGCATGCGCTGCGCCAGCACATGATATCTGGCGAAGGTCGGCGCCAGCACCATGCCGATCAGATAGGCGGGCAGCACCGCCTCGCTCTTGGCGACCACGGCGAGCCCACCCACCCCGAGCAGAAACAGGAAAATCAGCTTGATCTCGGGCTCGCTGACCCGAGGGCCGATCTTTTCGAAGAACCACGGCACCAGCCGCGGCAGGATCGCCAGGACTGCGACCGTCACAAATGTGAACAGCAGCAGCCACCAATTGTAGTTGGCGAAGACGAGGCCGAGCGCGAGCACGGTCCCCAGATCGTTGACGAAGCACGCACCGAGAATGATCTTGCCGATCTCGGTCCGGTTGAACCCGGTTTCGATCATCACCGCGTAGACGACGGCAACCGAGGTGGTGGACAGCGAAATCCCGGCGATCTGCGCCTGCGGCCACGGCCAGGCATAGACGAAATGGGCAAACAGCAAGACGCCCAGATAGGGCGCGAAGAACCCCATCGCGCCGATGCACATCGTCGACCAGAAATTGCGCCGGATGACGGCCTGATCGATTTCGACGCCGGCGAGAAAGGTCAAGAGGATCGCCCCGAACCCGGCGAGCCAGTTGATCCAGTCGTTCAGCTGGAGATTCAGGAGATTGCCGGCGATGGCGCCGACCACGATCTCGGTCAACGCCACCGAGACCGTCAGCCAGACCGACAACACCGACGCCGCGAGCGCCAGGCCGATCCACAACGCGGCAGCCAGCCAGACATTCGCCACCACAACCTCCCTCTGCCAGCACCATCATGCGGCTACTGAACCGGATAAATTGAGGTAAGCGCGCTTGCCGGCCCACCTCGGCGGCGGGCCCGGAACGCTCCCGCCGCGCCCTCAAGCGCAACAGGAGCTATCAGCCTTTCGGCGGTTTCGGGGAGACTCCATCCCCATCATTGGCAAGGCGCCTTATAACGGCAGCACGCAGCCCGTCAACACTCAATCACGATCGCGGTGCACCGCCCGATAGTCTGTCGATCGGCGCCGCGATCCTCGCCTGGGCGCTGCTCCAGGCGGCGGCCCTGCCGATCTTCGCCTGGCTCACCGCGCGCGAGGGGGCGGCGGGTCGAAGGCCTTGATGGGCGGCACGGGGCCGGTGAAGCGCTCGATCTCTATGAGGGTGAGCTGGCCGGTGCAGCCCTGAGCGAGGCGCGAGGTTCCGGCATCGCGCGTCAGGACGTTCGGGTTGCCGTGGACGCAGAGGGGCTCTTCCGCGGCTGGGTCGTCCGGGTCGTACCAGGCGCCAGTCGAGAGCTGGACGATTCCGGGGCGCAGTGCATCGCTGAGCACCGCCCCAGCAAGGCACGCGCCGCGCTCGCTGTAGAGCCGCACGATGTCGCCGTCCTTTATGCCGCGCGAAGCGGCGTCCTGCGGATGGACGCGCACCGGCTCGCGCCCGCCGATCTTCGAGGCGAGGCTCGTCGCGCCGAAATCGAGCTGGCTGTGCAGCCGGGTCGCCGGCTGGTTGGCGACGAGTTGCAGCGGGAAGCGCGACGCAGCATCCGACCCGGCGCCGTCGACCGGCGGCAGCCAGGCGGGATGTCCCGGGCAGTCGGCATAACCGAACCCGGCGATCGTCGCCGAGGCGATCTCGATCCTGCCGCTCGGCGTCGGCAGCGGCGCAGCCTTGGGGTCACGGCGGAAAGCGCGGACGATGCCGCCGTCCCATTGCCGGGTCGGCAGGATGAGCTCCCCGTCTTCCCAGAATTGCGCAAAATCGGGCGCGTTGACGCCGCGCTCCGCCAGGGCACAGCGGGTCGGCTCGTAGATCTGTTCAAGCCATTGGCGGGGCGAGCGGCCCTCGGTGAACGCCTCGGCAAGGCCGAGACGCTCGGAGAGCCCGGCGAAAATCGCGTGATCGTCGCGCGCCTCCTGGTATGGCGCGACCGCGCGATGCATCGCCACCAGCAGCCGGTCGCCGTCGGCGGCGCCGATATCCTCGCGCTCCAAGGTGATTGTCACAGGGAATACGATGTCGGCATGGCGCGCGCTCGCCGTCCACGCCGAATCCTGCACGATCACCGTGTCGGGCCGGGCGAAGGCGCGGCGCAGCCGGTTCAGATCCTGATGGTGGTGAAACGGATTGCCGCCGGCCCAGTAGACCAGCCTGATGTCCGGATAGGTGAGAAGCTGCCCGTCGTAATCGTATTCCTCGCCCGGGTGCAGCAGGAGGTCGGCGATCCGCGCCACCGGGATGAAGTCGGCGATGCCGTTGCGGCCGGTCGGCATGGTCGGCAGCGGCACCGCGAGCGGCGGCTTCCCGGTGTTCGAGGTCGCCCCCAGCGCATAGGCAAACCCGCCCCCCGGCAAGCCGATCTGGCCGAGCATCGCGGCCAGCACAACGCCCATCCACACCGGCTGCTCGCCATGCTCGGCGCGCTGCAAGGATAGGGAGCAGGTGACGAGCGTGCGCCGTCCCGCGCAGCGCCGCGCGAGCGCGATGATCTCGTCCGCCGGCATCCCGCAGATCGCGGCGGCCCAGCCGGCGTCTTTCGGCCGACCGTCGCTGCGGCCTGAGAGATAGCCCTCGAACGCCTCCCAACCGACGCAGAACCGGTCGAGGAATTCGCGGTCGTGCAGCCCCTCGCCGACCAGCGTGTGCGCGATGCCGAGCATCAGCGCGACGTCGGTCCCGGGGAGGATCGAGTGCCAGACCGCCTCGACCGCCTCCGGCAGGTCGTCGCGCAGCGGGCCGATCAGGTGAAATTCGGCGCCGCGCCGGCGCGCCGCGATCAGGTGGTCGCGCGCGACGTGCTGGCTCGTGCCGCCGCCGCCGACATCATTGTTCTTCAGCGCCATGCCGCCAAAGGCGAGGACCAGCGCGCTTTCTTGGGCCAGCTCGGCCCAGCTGACGTTGTTGCCGGCCACCGCCGATTGCGGGGCGATGACATGCGGCAGGATCACCGGCGCCGCACCCGAACTGTACGAGTTGACCGAGCGGACATAGCCGCCGGCGAGGTTCAGAAAGCGATGGAGCTGGTGCTGCGCATCGTGGAAGCGCCCGGCGCTGGCCCAGCCATAGGACCCGCCGAACACCGCGCGCGGCCCGTGCGCGGCGTAGACCCGGCGCAATTCCGCGCCGACGCGGTCGAGCGCTTCGGGCCAGGCCAGCGCGACGAATTCGTCGCTGCCCCGCCGCCGGTCCGGCCCGGGACCCTGCTCCAGCCAGCCGCGCCGCACCATCGGCCGGGCGATCCGCGCCTTGTGCGAGACCGAAGCCGGGATGTTGCCGAGGAGCGCCGACGGCGCGGCGTCGCGCGGATGTGGCACAATCTCGATGTCGCGATCGCGCACCCGCACCGAAAACGCCCCCCAATGGGAGCTGTGCGGCACGCCCCGATCCCAGCTCATTGCCGGTCACCTTCCTTGCCGAAAGCGGTTACGGCCGGCACCGAGGCCAATCCTGACCGGTCGACGCACGACGCCGTCCGTGGCTTTCTTTTATGGCAGAGATACAAAACCCGCGACCGAAATCCACAAGCGCGGCCGGCGCAGCATCACCATCTCGCACGCCGTACTGCTGACACAGAGCCAAAGGATAAGCGTTATGAGCAACACAGCATCGGGCGTCGCAGCGTTTGCCCTGCTGACATTCGCAGCGATCGCACCGGCGGCCGCCGCCGACGACCCGTATGCGGCAGCGCCGGTGCCGGACGGCGCCGTGTCCACCGGGATGCCGTGTCCCGGCGTAGCCCGCGACGGAAGCCAGGCCCACTTCGTCTGGGAGCAGGGCTACGTCGACAAGGGAAAATGGCAATACCATTGGGCTTGCGAGTTCTAGGTCAGGCCCATCAAAGCAGGTAGCAATCCAAAATTCTCCCCCTCTCCGCCCCCCGGGGGCGGAGAGGGGTTTTAGTAAAGCCGTCAGAGGCTCAACCCGGTCGCCACCGTCTCCCGGACGACGCCTCGCGCGACCTCGCGCAACAGCCGGCGGTCGGCTTCCGGGGTCGGCGCCGGGGCGATGCCGGCGACGACCCGGTCGTGGCTGTAGGTCGAGACGGGCGCGCCGTTGCGCCGCATCGGGGATTTCAGCTCCTCGCCCTTGGCGACCGCGCGAATGCAGCGCCGAATCATGTTGCGCATCATGATGATGCCGCGGTCGGTGGTGGCGAGATGTTCGAGCCCGTGCCGTGCAACGCCGCCGTGAATGCTGATTTGCGCGTCGTAATCGCCGGGGACCCGCTGGCGCTCTTCATAGGGGCGATTGCCATCCTGTCCGAAGCCGGCGCCGCGCCGCGGCTCCTTCCCCTCCGGCGCCCGGTAATAACCGATCTGCATCGTGTGGGTGTCGTCGAGCGGCACCGCCCAGGTGGTGGCCATCGGCCGGTTGATCGAATTGCGCAGCGCCATCGGGTCGGCATTGGGCGGGAACTGGTGGATGTTGGGCAGGATGAAATCGGCGACGCGCACCCACACCCGGTCGCCCTGCCGGCGCGTGTCGATGTAGACCATGCCGACCGGGGTCTCCATCCAGTCCCACTCGCCCAGTTCCTTGAAATCGTCGGTGAACCCCTCGCTCCCCGGCAAGGTGTGCAGGAACGCCAGATGCGCCGGGTCCATGCTGTTTTCCTTGACCTGCAGCCAGTTGCACTCCCACAGCGTCGGGGCGCGGGCGGTGAGGCGGTGGCCGGGCAGGTCATAGGTATCGAGCATCGGAAATTCCGGCTCGTTGTCGGGCGGCCCCATATAGGCAAAGACCAGCCCTGCGTGTTCGCGCACCGGATAGGCACCGTGACAGAGGCGGTCTTTCAAGGTGCTGTCCGCCGGCTCGCCCGGCGTCTCGAGGATCGTGCCGTCGACGTCGAAGAGCCAGCCGTGATAGCAGCAGCGGATGCCCTTGTCGCCGACGAGGCCGAATTCGAGCGAGGTGCCGCGATGCGGGCAGTGCAGTTCGAGGAGACCGATGGCGCCTGATTTGTCGCGGAATGCAACGAGATCCTCGCCGAGGATGCGCAGCCGCCGCGGCACCTCGCCCAATTCGCTCGCAAGGACGACCGGCTGCCAGAAGCGCCGCAGATATTCGCCGCATGGCGTCCCCGGCCCGACCCGCGTCAGCTCGTCATCCTGCGGCGGACGCTGGCGATGGTGATAGGCGCTGTAGGCGGTATTCAGAAACGGCGCTCTCGCAGCCATGATGTCTCTCCTTTGGTGCGGCGATAGTGGATGGTCGGCGCGCGCAGGGTCAAGGCGACGCTGGCCCGTTAGCTGCAAGATGCGCTGCAAGATGGATGCCGCGGAGCGCGTTATAATCATGTGCGCGTGATGATCGGAGAGCAGGCATGCCAAGCGTCAATATTTTGAGCATCCAGCGCGTCAGCGCGGCGGAGCGGGCGCGGATCGAGGCGATCGATCCAGGGGTCCGGCTGACCGACGCCGGCGGCTGGTTCGACGGCGAATACCGTGAGACTTGGGCCCCCTATGCGGCGTCCCGCTATCTCGCGCCGAACAGCACCGGCAGGGGGACCCGCGAGGAACGCGACCGGCTGCTCGCCGAGGCCGACGTGATCCTCGGCGGCTGGCCGTTTCCGCTCGATCTGCGCGCCCGGGCGCCGCGGCTGAAATGGTTTCACCAGCGCCCGGCCGGCGCCAGCAACCTGCTGCGCGGCGACCTCTGGGGCAGCGATGTCGCGGTGACGACCTCGCGCGGCGCCGGCAACACGCTGGCGATGGCGGAATATGCGGTGGCCGGCCTCCTCCATTTCGCCAAGGGCCTCGACCGCGCGATCGGCGACCGGGCGGCCGGCGCCTTCGATCATCGCGCCTATCGGCCGCTCCTGATCGAGGGCAAGACCGCGTTGGTCGTCGGTGCCGGCGGGATCGGGCTCGAGGTCGGCCGGCTCTGCGGCGCCCTCGGCATGCGGGTCGTCGGCACAAGGCGCCAGGAGCCGGAGCCGGACGCGCCATTGCCGCCCGGGTTTAGCCGGCTCGGCGGCGCCGCGGATCTCGACCTGCTGCTGCCGGAGAGCGATTTTGTCGTGGTCTGCTGCCAATGGACGCCGGAGACGACGCATCTCTTCAACAAGGAGCGGTTTGCCGCGATGAAACCCAGCAGCATCCTCGTCAACGTCGCCCGCGGCGAGATCATCGACGAAGCCGCGCTCGCCGGGGCGCTCGACCAGGGCCGCCTGCGCGGCGTCGTGCTCGACGTCTATGAGGGGGAATTTGAGCAGCCCCCGCCGGCGCGGCTCTGGCAGGACGAGCGGGTGCTGATCACCCCGCACGTCTCCGGCAACAGCGACGAAGGCCGGCACGGCGCGATCGATGTCTTTTGCGACAACCTGCGCGCCTACATCGACGGAAGACCGCTGCGCAACGTAATCGATTGGGAGCGGGGGTATTGACCAACCGAGCCGCGCCGGTTTGTTGCGGTATTTTGCAAAAAGGGTGGTGCCCAGGGGCGGAGTTGAACCACCGACACACGGATTTTCAGTCCGTTGCTCTACCAGCTGAGCTACCTGGGCGCCGAGGACGCGCGCTTATAGAGGATGTTTCCGGCGGCTGTCCAGCGCTCGGCCGCACAACCGCCGGAGCCTGGCTCAGCTGGCGTGGAATACCAGCCTCCGGATCTCGATGCTTTCGCGCGGCAATTTATCGGCCGGCGCGGTCGGGTCCTCGAACGAGGTGTGCGGCGCGAAGCGGGCGATACCCCCTCGGCCGAATCGTAGGATTTGATGAGGATCGCTTCGTCGGCCCGCCCCCCAGTTCCACCTCTTTTCTGCAGGAAAACACCAGGTGGCGGCGCGTACTCGCACGGCCTCAAAGGGCGTCCGGCCCGGCCTGGCTGTTTTTGCTGTTTTAGCAGCGTGAGATCAGCGATCAGGCGGGCGCGTAGACCGCCCAATGGGACCACAAATGGCAAATTTTGGAGCCGCACGATCGCGTCGACCTCGATCCGGATTCAACCGTCGCGACTTTATCACAATCTTCTGTAATTGTCAAGCTATAATGCTATTATTACAATTATCCGTGCTTGGAGATAGGGAATGCCGCGGACCCTAAACGCGGTCATCGCTGCTCTTCCCCAGCGCGGGCGGGTGGCGACGGGCGCGGCAGCTCATAGCAGAGGAAATGTCGCGCCGGAATCCGATGTCCGACACGAATGAGCGGCTTGAGCTGCTGATCTCCGAGCGGCGCATCCGCGCCCGCACGGCCGCGCTCGCCCGCCGGATCGAGAATGATTACCGCGGCAAGAAGCTGAGCCTTGTCGTCGTGCTGAAGGGCGCCGTCATTTTCGCCGCCGACCTGATGCGGCATATCACACTCCCGTGCACGGTCGACTTCGTCACCGCCGCCTCCTATGGCGACGGCACCCAGTCATCGGGCAATGTCGCGCTGAGCGGGATCGAGCGGTTCGCCGTCGACGGGCGGCATGTCCTGGTGGTCGAGGATATCCTCGATACCGGCCGGACGCTGGCGGCGGTTCTCGACTCCTTGCTGAAGTGCGGACCGGCCAGCCTCGCGCTCTGTGCGCTGTTGCGCAAGCCGGCTGCCGCCGCGCTCGACCAGCCGGTCGGCTATGTCGGTTTCGACATCCCACCGGATTTCGTCGTCGGCTGGGGTCTGGATTACGCCGAGCGCTACCGCAATCTGCGCGGCGTCTACCGCCTCATCCTCGACGGCGAACGCTAGACTCAGCCTTCTTTTGCCACCCCCGCGAAGGCGGGGGTCCAGGGGCGAGCGACGGAGCGGCGGCCCTGGATTCCCGCTTGCGCGGGAATGACGGGGTCGGACTGCCCACCAGCATATCCGAGCGCCACTTCAGCTTTCCTCCTGGCGCCGGTTCAGCAGAACGTCCAGCATCTGCTCGGTGCGATTGAGGAAGTTTCGCGTCACAGCGAAATGCTCGGTGTCGCGATAGGCGACAAGACGAGGCGGTCCGTCGGCCATCAAATAGATCGACGCCTGCGGATAGGCCATCAGGATCGGCGAGTGCGTCGCGATCAAGAACTGCGAGCCTTCGTCGACCAGTTCGTGCATCCTCGATAGGAATGACAACTGTCGCGTCGGCGACAGCGCGGCTTCCGGTTCGTCGAAGATGTAGAAGCCGTCGGCGCGTAATCGGTTCATGAACAGCGCAAAGAACGACTCGCCGTGCGATTGCTCGTGCAGAGATTTTCCGCCGTAGGACCCGATGATTTTCGGCCCGCCAAAGGGCTCCTCGTCCAGCGCCTCGATGTTGGTCGCCACGTTGAAGTAGCTCTCAGCCCGCAGGAAGTAGCTGTCGCGCACCCGGCGCGGGCTGCGAACGAGGCGCAGGTAATCCTTCAGCCCGGAATGCGAGGCGCGCGTCGCGAAGTTGAAGTTGCGGCTGCCGCCCTCGGGGTTGAGCCCGGACGCCACGGCGATCGCCTCCAGCAATGTCGATTTGCCCGCGCCGTTTTCGCCGATGAAGAACGTCACCGGCTGCTCGAAGCGCAGTTCGTCCAACTGGCCGACTGCCGGAATGGTGAATGGATATTCGGCCAGCGACGGGACCTTGTCCCGCAACAGCCGCAGCCCGATCAGGAAATTGCGTGATTGCCAGGCCGGCGCCATGGAGGTGCTCCTCACCCCGCCAACTTCTTCCGCAAGAGTTCGTTGACGACGCCGGGATTGGCCTTGCCGCCCGTGGCTTTCATCACCTGGCCGACGAAGAAGCCGAGGACCTTGGGGTTGGTGGCGTATTGCGCGACCTGGGTGGGGTGGGCGGCGAGGGCGGCGCCGACCGCGACCTCGATCATGCTGGCGTCGCTGAGCTGGCGCAGGCCTTTCGCTTCGACGATCGCGCCGGGCGCTCGGCCGGTCTTGACCATCTCGGCAAAGACGTCCTTGGCGATGCGGCCGGAGATCGTGCCGTCGGCGATCAGGTCGATGAGGGCGCCAAGCCGGTCGGGGGCGACCGGCGATGCTTCGATGCCGAGCCCGGACCTGTTCAGCGCGCCGAACAGGTCGCCCATCACCCAATTGGCCGCCGCCTTGGGATCCCTCCCCTCGGCGACCTCCTCGAAATACTCGGCGGTCGCACGCTCGGCGACGAGCACTTCGGCGTCCTCCGCCGAAAGGCGGTAATTGGTGATGAAACGGGCCTTTTTCACGTCGGGCAGTTCCGGGAGTTCGGCGCGCAGGCGGTCGAGCCATTCGCGCTCCAGCACCAACGGCAGCAGGTCGGGGTCGGGGAAATAGCGGTAATCGTAGTCGTTTTCCTTCGAGCGCATCGGCCGGGTCTCGCCGCGCCCGCTGTCGTAGAGGCGGGTTTCCTGGGCGACCGCGCCGCCCCCCTCGATCAGCGCGACCTGGCGGCGCGCCTCATAGTCGATCGCCTGCATCACGAACCTGACCGAGTTCAGATTCTTTACCTCGCAGCGGGTGCCCAACGGCCCGCCCGGATGGCGTACCGAGACGTTGCAGTCGCAACGCATGGAGCCCTCCTCCATGTTGCCGTCGCAGGTGCCGAGATAGCGCAGGATCGAGCGCAGCTTGCGCAGATAGATCCCGGCCTCCTCGGCGCTCCTCAGATCGGGCTCGGAGACGATCTCCATCAGCCCGATCCCGGCGCGGTTGAGATCGACGTAGGTCTCGCGCGGGTGCTGGTCGTGGAGGCTCTTGCCGGCGTCCTGCTCCAGATGCAGCCGGGTGATGCCGATCTCGCGGATCGAACCGTCGGGCATGTCGAGGACGACCCGGCCGTTTCCGACGATCGGCTGCTGGTATTGCGAGATCTGGTAGCCGGCCGGCAGGTCGGGGTAGAAATAGTTCTTGCGGTCGAAGACGCTGACCAGATTGATCCGGGCGTCGAGGCCGAGCCCGGTCTTGACCGCCTGCTCGACGACGTGCCGGTTGATCACCGGCAGCATGCCGGGAAAGGCCGCATCGACGGTCGAAACCTGGGTGTTCGGCGCGGCCCCGAAAGCGGTCGCCGCGCCCGAGAACAGCTTGGCTTTCGCCGTCACCTGGGCGTGGACTTCGAGGCCGATCACGGTCTCCCACACGCCGGTGCGGCCTTCGATCAGGGAGGTCATGAGCACCTAAATTCCAATGCCGCAATACCCCTCTCCGCCCTTCAGGGGGGAGAGGGAGGGGCCCACGCCAACGGCGTGGGAGGGTGAGGTGGGCACCGCCGGACCGCGGGCGTCTCGCCCGCATGCGGCCGGGACGGCCGCGGTCCATACCAAGCGCGCTGGAATCCCCCACCTCACCCCAACCCTCTCCGCCCCCGAGGGCGGAGAGGGAGAAAGAAACCAGGCGCTGCTCTGCATCACCCTTCCCCCGCGACAAGGCTCGGGCGGTGCTTGAAAGCGGCGGCGCGTTCCAGGGCTTCACCGACCCGCAGCACCGTCGCCTCGTCGAAGGCGCGGCCGATCACCTGGAGGCCGAGCGGGAGCCCGTCATCCGAGAGCCCGGCCGGCACCGAGATCGCCGGCAATCCGGCGAGGTTGGCCGGTACGGTGAAGACGTCGTTGAGATACATCGCGACCGGGTCGTCGCTCTTCTCGCCGATCGCGAAGGCGGCCGATGGCGCGGTCGGGGTCAGGAGGCAATCGACCCGCTCGAAGGCGGCGGCGAAATCGCGGGCGACCAGCGCCCGCACCCGCTGCGCCTTCAGGTAATAGGCGTCGTAATAGCCCGCCGACAGCACATAGGTGCCGACCAGCACGCGGCGCCGCACCTCGGCGCCGAAACCGGCGGCGCGGGTCCGCTCGTACATCTCGTCGAGGGTGTCGCCCGGCACGCGCAGGCCAAAGCGCACACCGTCATAGCGCGCCAGGTTCGAAGAGGCCTCGGCCGGCGCGATGATGTAATAGGCCGGGAGCGCGTATTTGGTCATCGGCAGGCTGATTTCGATCGCCTGGGCGCCGGCATCGCGCAGCCACTCCGCACCGCGCTGCCACAGCGCCTCGATCTCCGACGGCATGCCGTCGGCGCGGTATTCCTTGGGGATGCCGATGCGCAGGCCGCGAATGTCGCCAGAGAGCGCGGCCTCGAAATCGGGCACCGGCAACGGCGCCGAAGTCGAGTCGCGCGGGTCGTGCCCGGCCATCGCGCCGAGCATGATCGCGGCGTCCTTGACGGTGCGGGCGAGGGGCCCGGGATGGTCGAGCGAGGAGGCGTAGGCGACGACCCCCCAGCGCGAGCAGCGGCCGTAGGTCGGCTTCAGCCCGACGATGCCGCAAAAGCTCGCCGGCTGGCGGATCGAGCCGCCGGTATCGGTGCCGGTCGCGGCAAGGGCGGCGTGCGCCGCCACCGCGGCGGCCGAGCCGCCGGACGAGCCGCCCGGCACCAATGGGCGGTTGTCGCCCGATCTATCTTCAGACTGCTTGCGCCACGGATTCTCGACCGGCCCGTAATGGCTCGTGGTGGTCGACGAGCCCATCGCGAACTCGTCGAGATTGGCCTTGCCGAGCATCACGGCGCCGGCTTCCCACAGCTTCTCGGTGACCGTCGATTCGTAGGGCGGGCGGAAGCCGTCGAGGATGTGCGAGGCGGCGGTGGTGAGGACGCCCTTGGTACAGAACAGATCCTTGACGGCGATCGGGATGCCGTCGAGCGGGCGCGCGGCACCTCGGCCGAGGCGCTCGTCCGACGCTGCCGCCATCTCGAGCGCACGCTCCGGGGTCTCGGTGATGAAGGCGTTGAGCGGACGCGCTTCCTCGATCGCGGCGATATAGGCCCGTGCCAGCTCGCCCGCGGAAAATTGCCTCGCCCTGAGCCCGGCGCGCGCCTCGGCCAGCGTGAGCGATGTGAGTGCCGTCATTCGACCACCTTGGGTACGGCGAAGAAGCCCTTTTCGGCCCGCGGCGCATTGCCGAGGATTGCGTCGCGGCAGTCGCCGTCGGTGACCTCATCCTCGCGCATCGGCAAGACCATCGCCGCGACGCTGCTCATCGGCGCGACATCCGATGTGTCAACCTCGGCGAGCTGCTCGACCCAGAGGAGGATGTGCGACAGCTCGGTCGCAAGCGGCTCGAGCTCCGCATCGTCAAGGCGGATGCGCGCCAGAACGGCGATATGCGCCACCGCGGCCTTATCCAACGCCATCAAAGATCTCCGAACCGGCTCATTCAGACCGGTCACAAATGGCCCGAAAAGGCCATAGCTGCAATATTTCGTGCGTCGTTCCAAGTTCGCGATCCCGGCTGGCGCGAGAGTATGATCCGGCATGCTCCTCGACGACCCCCGGGAATTGCGCGACGCGCTGCCGCAAGGCAGCCGGCTCCTCGGCCTCGATGTCGGGACCAAGACGATCGGCGCCGCGCTTAGCGACACCAGGCTCGTCATCGCCAGCCCGCTCGAAACGCTCCGCCGCCGCCGGTTTCGCGACGATGTCGCGGCACTGTTCGCGCTGGTTGACAAGCACGGCGTCGGCGGCTTCGTCATTGGGTTGCCCCTCACCCTCACCGGCGGCGATGGGCCGCGCACCCAGTCGGTGCGCCAGTTCGCGCGCAACCTCCTGGCAGTGCGTGATCTGCCGATGGCATTCTGGGACGAGCGGCTGTCGACCGCTGCGGTCACCCGCGAGATGATCGCCGCCGATTTGACCCGCAAACGCCGCGCCGAAATCGTCGACCGCGTCGCCGCCGCCTATATCCTGCAGGGCTGCCTCGACGCGATCGGGCGCGGCATCTGAACGCGGGTGAATTCCTCGCTACGACTCCTTGGCCTCGCGCTCGGCGTCGCGATTGTCGTCTGGCTCGTCGTGCATGCCGATCCGGCGGCGCTGTTCGGCGTGTTTCCACGAATCGGCTGGGGCTTTGCCGCGATCCTCGCGGCGCGCGGCGCGACGATCATCATCGATTGCGCGGCCTGGTATTGCATTCTGCCGCGCGCCGAACGGCCCACTTTCGCGGCGATGCTGCCGCTGCGCTGGATCGGCGAGTCGATCAACACGACGCTGCCGGCGGCGCAGATCGGCGGCGATGTCGTGCGCGCCCGGCTGCTGCAGCAACATGTCGCCGCGCCGGCACGCGGCGCGGCCTCGGTCGCGGTCGATTTCTGCCTCAGCCTCTTCGCGCAGATCCTCTTCACGCTGCTCGGGTTCGTCCTCCTCGCTCGGCTCGGGGACAGGACCGGCTGGTGGCCGGCGATGCTGAGCGCCGCGCTGGTGCCGGGTTTCGTGCTGCTAAGCTGGGAATTGCTGGTGCGCCGCCGCCTGCTGGCCGCCGCCAAGCGCGGCGCGGCGCGGCTCGGGCAGCGCCGGCTCGCCGCGGCATTGGAGGCGCTCGGCGCCGCGCTCGGCCTCATCGCGACGAGCCGCGCGGCGCTCGCGCTGTCGCTGGCGCTGCATCTGGCGAGTTTTGTCGGCCATGCCGGCGAGCTGTGGCTGACGCTGTACCTGATGGGCGTATCAGCCGGACCCGCCGAAGCCCTCCTCCTCGAAAGCCTCTCGCTCGCCGCGCGCAGCGCCGCCTTCCCGATCCCCTCCGGCTGGGGCGCACAGGAGGCCGCCCTCATTGCCCTGGCGACCCTCACGGGACTACCCGCCGAGACCGCGCTCGCCCTCGGCCTCATCAAACGGGCGAGAGAGTTCGCGATCGGGCTGCCCGGGCTCGCCGCCTGGGCGATCGCCGAGCGCCGGCGTCGAGGCTGACGCCCAGGCCCCGATGTCGCGGTAAACCTCGGCCGACGGCGCGAAATCGATGCGCGGATGGTGGAACGGGACCCAATGGAAGCGCTCGCGGAACAACCGCCCCGGATGCGGCGGCGCGGCGTAATCATGGGTGGGGAGCGGCCGGAAGGTCTCGCGCGCGACCCCGATGTGTCGGAGATTACGGCGCTCCGAGCCATAGCAGGCAAGCGCGGAGCGTTTCTCGCGCTCCTCGGCGGCGGTCGCCTCGATCATGACCTCGCCGCCGCGCCCGGTCGCGAAGCGGTTCGCCCGGACCCGGCCACCGGCGAAATTGTACGCGGCGAATTCCCAGACCTTCACCCGATCGGCAAAGCGTCGGGTGCTCAACACCGGCGGCAGCACGACATAGCGGACCGCGGGCGACAGCTCGATCCGGCGCGGCTGTGGTCCGCTGAAATGGACCGTCAGGTCGAGCCGGTCGGCGCACCCGACCGCCGCCTCGGCGATGCGCTGCCAGCATTTTACGTGACCGCCCGCCGCTTCTGTCAGAACGAGATCGACGAGGACCCCGACCTTGAGGGGCCGCCCCGCGCGCATGCCTGTCGACATTGCTCCTTCTCGCCGTTCGCCGTCTGATTATACGAAGCTCCGCGGTGCGCCATCTCCGCGTGCATATCCGTAATGACGGGATAAACCGGCCGCCTCGCTCCTAGGCAGCCGCCGGCGGCTGAGGTAGTGTCCCGCGGCGCAACAGGGTCGCGCCTGACGCGGGCGCGTGTAGCCGAAAGGGAAATCTGCGATGATCGATCTGCATTATTGGCCGACGCCCAACGGCAAAAAGGTCACCATCCTGCTCGAGGAATGCGGCCTGCCCTACCAGATCGTCCCGTGCAACATCCAGCGCGGCGACCAGTTCACCCCCGACTTCCTCAAGATGAACCCAAACCACCGCATGCCGGTCATGGTCGATCACGACCCCAAGGGCGGCGGCGCGCCGATCTCGGTGTTCGAATCGGGCGCGATCATGATGTACATCGCCGAGAAGGTCGGCAAATTCTGGCCGCAGGACCTGCGCGGCAAGTACGAGGTCACCCAGTGGGTCATGTGGCAGATGGCCAATCAGGGCCCGAAACTCGGCGAATGCGGGCATTTCCGCCGGGCCGGCCCCGATGCGGGCGACCTGACCTATGCGATCGCCCGCTTCACCGACGAAGCCAACCGGCTCTACGGCGTGCTCAACAACCGGCTCTACAAGAACAAGTATCTGTGCGGCGACGAATACACGATCGCCGACATGATCTCCTACCCGTGGACCGTCAACTGGAAGGCCCAGGGCCAGGACATCGACGAGTTCAAGTATTTCAAGCGCTGGT
>WNFD01007513.1_pt1 | contig 22526 bp, 21 predicted proteins | sample 5400491 | NCBI WGS metagenome assembly WNFD01 (sample SAMN13153343, study PRJNA577476) | soil metagenome | isolation source: 120 cm saprolite under Douglas fir tree site 2 hole 2 replicate 2 | place: USA:California | collected 2015-04-18
CCGGACAATACTTACGGCAGCCGGCGATACGTGGCCCAGCTTACCGAGAAGAACGAGTTGAAACGCGTGCGCGCGATGATCCTGTTTGACTTGATGGGTTACAAAGATTTGCGTTTGGGCCGCGACGACATGAGCACAATTTGGCTGCAGGACATTGTCTGGCAAAATGCGAAACAGATTGGTCGTGAGTCGATCTTTGTCGATGCTCACGAAGGCGTCGGCGGCGACGATCATGAACCGTTCCTGCGCGCGGGCATCGACTCGCTCGACATCATTCAGCTCAGCACTTATCCGTACTGGCACAGAAAGGAAGACACGCTCGACAAAATCTCGGCGAAGAGTTTGAAGATAGTGGGCGATGTGGTCCTGACGAGCCTGCCGAAGATCGAAGAGCGGCTGGTGAGCAAACCCAAATAGCGCCGCGGCTTTGCCGCTTGATGTGCGGAAGGCCTCCGGCCTTCCGGCACGATGCAAATCTATTCCTCTCGCTTTGACGAGGCGGGAGCCTCGTCAAAGCGAGACTCCTTTTTTGATTTCGAAATCGGAAAGGCAGAGCCTTTCCGCACATCTGCTGCGCGGCCCGGTGCAAACGCGAATCTTCATGTCGCGTGCCCAGCCAGTCCAACATCATCTGCACCGCCAGAATTGCCGCCAGCGGATTCGCCTTGTCCTTGCCGGCATGCTTTGGCGCACTGCCGTGAATCGGCTCAAACATCGCGTGTTCATCACCGATGTTGCCGCCAACCGCCAGTCCCAGTCCACCCGCCGTGGTCGCTCCGTTGTCGCTGATGATGTCCCCGACAAGATTCGGACCAACGACCACGTCGTACCGTTCAGGATTGCGAATCTGCCACTGACAGAAGGCATCTACGTAAGCGTAATCGAGCTCTAGATCGGGGAATTCGCGCGCCCCGACCTCGCGGAACACTTCGCGGAAGAAACGGTGGGCGCCGATGATGTTTGACTTGTCCACGCACGTCACTTTGTGTTGCTTGCCGCGGCGTCGCGCCAGATTGAAAGCGTAACGGACGACGCGTTCAGTCGCGGTGCGCGTGATTCGGATCGGCGTGACCTGACCATCGGGAATCGAATTGGTCTCGCCGGTGTAAGCATCTTCCGTGTTTTCGCGAATGACGACATAGTCGACTTTGTCCGCGTCCCAAACCTGTTTTAAAAGCCCGTGAATCTTGTGCTTGACTCCCGGATACAGTTTCACCGGGCGGACATTGGCGTACAGACCGAGCTTCTGGCGGTTAAGAATCACCTGTGCGAATCCGGCCAACTGTGGTTCAGGATAGGGCTTGCCTGGCTTGGTGAAAACCGTCTTGCCGCTCACCTCATGGCCAACTGCGCCCAGCAAAATCGCGTCGGCCTGCTCACACTTTTCAAAGGAACCCGCGGGCCATTCGCTCTCATGCTCGACGTAGTAATGACCGCCGCACGGAATTTCTTCGACCTGAAAATCAATTTGAAATAACTGGCCTGCGGTGCTCAAGACTTTAAGGGCGCACGACAAGACCTCGGGCCCGATTCCATCACCCGGCAGGGCTACGATGCTATAGGATTGTTTTGGCGGCATTGTTCCTTTTCGATTCAACCCGTGAGATAGGCACCAGGAGCATCTGGAGATTTGTGATTCAGAAATATCTCGCGGGTTGAAGGTTGACTATAAGCGAGCTGGCGAGAGATCGACAAGAACAGGGCACTACGTCATGTCCCTGGTACAGAACCGGGAGCGGTAGCGACCGGGATAAAAACTCCACGCGGCCGCAATTAAGATCGCTGGCTAACCAAAAGGAGGATTTGCTAACACGAGCTTTCCAATCGCGACGATGAGTTGAGTCTTTATCCCGGTCGCTACCGCTCCCGGTTCTGTACCGATCCTTCCTTTACGTTTCTTCCTCTGTGTCCTCTGTGGTAATAATCATCGTCGATGCTCACCGCTGAAATCATCGCCATCGGCTCTGAACTCCTCGCCCCTGATCGCACCGACACCAACAGTCTCTGGCTCACCGAACAACTCAATCGCATCGGGATCGACGTCAAGCTCAAGACAATCGTCGGTGATGACGACGCGCGGCTGGAAGAATTGATCAAAGACGCAGTCAAGCGTTCGCGCGTGGTGATTACCACCGGTGGACTCGGCCCGACTGAGGACGACATCACGCGCAAAGTTGTGGCGCGGGCGCTCGGACGACGTTTGGCGCTTGACGAAAAGGTGCTGGCCGAAATTCGCGAACGCTTTCAGAGTTTCGGGATGACGATGCCTGAGCGAAATTCGCGCCAGGCTATGGTGATCGATGGCGCGGAAGTCTTGCCGAATCCGAATGGTTCGGCGCCGGGTCTTTATCTCGAACAGGCGGAGTGCTCGGTGGCGCTGTTGCCGGGCCCGCCGCGCGAAAACCAGCCGATGTACCAGAATCACGTGCAGGCGCGCTTCGAAAAACTCGCGGGCGACATTCATTTTGCGCGCCGCGTAATGCGCGTCTCGGGTATGGGTGAATCGGCGGTGGATGAAAGGATCGCCCCCATTTATTCGCAGTACGAAAACCCTCTGACGACGATTCTATTCAACAGCAGCGAAATCGAAATCCATCTGCGCGCGCACGGCCGCACAGAAGACGAAGCTGAGGCGTTGCTCGACGACTTGTCATTGAAGATTGAAAAGCAACTCGGCAACTCGGTGTTTTCCTTTCGCGGCGAGACGATGGAAGAAGTTGTCGGACGGCGGCTGGCGATTACCGGATTCACGCTCGCCGTGGCCGAAAGCTGCACGGGCGGCTTGATCGCTCAGCGGCTGACGAGCGTGCCCGGCTCGTCCGCTTATTTCACCGAAGGCCTGGTTACTTATTCGAATGAATCAAAGACGCGCTTGCTGGGGGTCGACAAGAAGCTCATCAAAGAACACGGCGCCGTGAGCAAAGAAGTCGCGCGCGATATGGCGCGCGGCGTACGTCATCGCGCCAGGACTGATTTTGGATTGGCTGTGACCGGAATCGCCGGGCCCGATGGCGGCACGGAGGAAAAACCTGTCGGTCTGGTTTACATAGCGCTCGCCGACGACGCGCACACTGAGCACAAGCGCCTGAAACTTCCCGGCGATCGCGAATTGATTCGCTGGCGCGCGTCACAAGCGGCGCTGGATATGTTAAGAAAACGGCTGATTTGACCGCAGTCCCCGGACTAGCGAAGTAACCGGGATTTTTCTTGACGCTCCTACCCGTAAGGTATAGCCTACCGACACGTTTCACATCAGTGGGTTAAGCGACCAAGAGCGCGGCCTCCCAGATTTCCTTTGGCCCTCCGACTTGGTCTCACGAATCACCGCTACCGATGAGTTCATCGCATCGCCAGATGCCGGAAAACGGAGTGTCTATCATGTTTAAGAGCAAAAAAAGAAGATTGATAATCGTCGCGATCGCTATGGCTGTGATTACGCTGGCCTCGATTGCCGCGAGCCAGGTAAATCGATTGCCGCAAGTTGAGAAGGTGCCGACAACGAAAGAGCCAGCCGGGCCAAATCCCAGCCGGATCAACGAATCGCGGCAGCGTCCGGTGCCGCCAATCGTAGCGCCAAATAGAGATCCGCGTACCAGTGTGCTGGAGTTTGTAGCTTTTGCCGGCATGTCAGGCACGGGCCAGCGTGAAGAGATACGCACAGCGCTCGGCGCCGCGCGCGAAAACAGAGAAGTCGCGAATGTACTCTGCGATGAGGCCTTCAAGGCCCAGAAGGAAGATCACAGCCGGGCGCTCCTGATCCTGTCGCTTCTGGGCGAGTTGCGAAATCCTTTGGGCGCACAATGCTTAAACCGCTTTCTCAATCTGCCATTTCCGCAAACCGGCGCCAGGGTTGACGGTGAGATTGCCGAGCAGACGGCATTGGCAGAGTTGCAAGCGAAGGCTATTGACGGTCTCGCGTACTTCAACACTAAAGCGACGGACGAGTTTGTTTTTCGGGCCGTGCGCGCGCATCCCTCAATCATCGTCCGCGCCGAAGCGATTGAAGCGTATCTCTGGAATCATCGCGATCAGGGTGCGGAAGCACGTCGTACTCTGAATCAATATGTCCGCAAAGGCGAAGCGATTTATCTCGATCGAGTGCGGCGAGAGACGGGCGAGAATGCCGAGTCGTTCAACCGTAAGTTGGAGGCTTTCTTGAAGGCGCACCCAGAAGCGGCGCCACAGAAGCCTGAACGCGAAACAAAACCGCAGACTGAGAAGCACCAGGATACTAATCCGCGCTACACCAAACCGCCAGTCTGGTAGCTGCAACTCTCGAAAGGAGGATCTGTATGTTTACGAAAATCAAATGTCTAGTGGCTTCTCTGTTGCTCGTCGCGTCAGCGGCCAGCGTCTACGCGGTCTGCAACCAGTCAAGTGCCAGCACAGCCGACGCGAATCTCTGGTCCACGCATGGCTGCTGGCGGGATTTCTATCTGTGGTCATATCAAGCACACGATCAGCGCCAGTCTGACTGGAACAATCGCGGTTGGAACGACTCGTGCAACGTCAATTTCGAGTGGCCCAAACACTGGAACGCAGCCTACCTGGTAACGTATGGTCTGCTTGACAACAACAGCCAATCGTTTCACGGCACGGTCGACTATCGGGCCACCAGTGAAGCCGCTAGCAGCAACTTTCACAGTAGTCTCTATCACACGGCCAGCGACGACTCGTGCTGCTTCGGCGCGTTTCAATATCACGTCTTTGGCGCGAACGAGGTCCAGACCATGGATGGAGCAATGGTTCGTGCAGTGGTCACCGCTGCGGACCAACGGGAAGTTGCACCGTGGGTAACTGTGACTACTTTTACTTTCACGGCATCGGCGCGTACGCCTTCGGCGCGCTCTATCAAACCGACGGCACCGCCAATCGATTCCACTCGCCGAATCAGATTCAGGTGGAATATCTATGCGATGTGGCGGATCAATCGAAGGGTTGGGTGCCCGCGAGCGTGCGGCTCTCTGGCAAAGCTGATGCCGATCAGCGGGCGGTTCAACGCTTCATCAACGGTCCCGGCTACAAGTGCGGTGACCCGCGCCCCTGGTAAGAACTGGAAGACGATCTAGCGATTTCGTCGGGGCTTGCGATCTCCATTTATGGGATCGCGAGCCTCTATTTGTGTCCGGTTCCCTGGCATCCTACGGGGTTGGTCGTGGTCGGTAAAGCCAAATGTTCGTCCTCAGGAATTCGGTATGGCTGTTCATCACTGGCTCGAAAGGCCCGATGCGATCTCCGTATTCGCCCCACGGAAAAAGTCTCACCGGAGTTGAATCCTGATTGCTCACAAACACCAGATACTCGACCTTCTTCTCGTTCAGAAAGGCCAGAAAGGCTTGGCGATCGCGTGGCGCGTCGAAGGAAGTCAGAAACTTGTCGGGCGGAATTCCGGACAGAGCCTGCACCGTTCCTTCATCACAGAAGATGCGCGCGTCCGAGTTAGGTTGGAAGTGGGCGTGAAGATAAACGGCGACAGCGCGCTGAGCGGAGATTTGGTTGAGCAGCCCGACAGAACCAACAAGTTCGACGCTCGCATCGAAGGCGAGGATCGCGATCACTGAAATCAAAAGCCGGCGCGCCAATTGTGGTCTGCGCTTTCTCAACGTCAGAGTTGTCCACGCCAGAATCGGAATTCCCAGCGTGAACAGAATCAGGCCATAGCGCGGAAAAATTATCGGCATCGCGCCGCTCAGATAGGCCAGAACGATCATGCCCAAAGTGGCGAAGAAGAAAATGAGCGCCGGGACAATCGCGCGCACGTTTTCCTGAAGGCGTGCGCGACTAACCAGGGGCTGGCTGACAAACCAGCCGGCAACGAAGCCGCCCATCAGCACCGTGATGTCTGCGGAAACCAGTAGCGTCGCGCCGTCACGAAGAATATGCGGCAGAGAAAAATGGGCGAGGGTGGGATTCGCGGCGAACAGCCAATCGTGATATTCCCGGCGCGCCGCGAAACACGCGAGCCAGTTTCCCGTGGCTTTCCGCGAAACGTAGAGCCAGAACAGCGGTGGGATTGCGAGGATCGCTACCGCCGCGAGTGAGATGCGGCGCTCTCTGAAAAACTGAATCGCGGGAATCAGCGCGAAGAACATCCAGCTCTCCATCCGCGTCAGTCCTGCGAGCGCGGCGAAAACCGCGGCGAGCACCCAACGCTTCTGCAAACAGAAATAAAGACTCGCGAGAAGAAAGAAAGCATGCGGCACGTCGGTCATCGCTGAGGCCGAATAGAAGATATGCAGCGGATTCAAAGCGATGACCAGAAAAGCCAGCAACGCGGCGGTGCGGTGCGCGGTTAGCTTCAGCGTCACGCTGTAAATCAGTACGCAAACTCCGACTCCAAACCCTGCCGACACCAGTTTTCCCGCATAGAATCCGTTCCCGATAAAGACATTGATGAGTGCAGATAAGAATTGATACAGCGGGAGCCAGAAGCCGTAGAGATCCGTGATCGCGAATGTGCCCGCGCGCATCTTCGCGCTCATCACGCCGATGTCGCGAATGTAAACGTAAGCGTCGCCAAAAGCGTTGGGCAGAAAGAAGGCGCCGAGAATTCTCGGGACGGCGGCAACCAAGAAGAGAGTTAGCCACGGAGAGCGTTGTTTGGTTGAATGATGCGCGGATTCGAGCAAGCATCGAGGATACCAGCAAAAATCGGTCGACCGAAGTGAGGCGCGCTTGTTCCGCGCTCGCCGGCTTGTTATAGTCGGAATTCGCTTAAAGCAACTCGATGGCAGAAGCTAAGGAAGAAAAGATCCTGGCGACCAACCGCGCGGCTTTTCACAACTATCACATCTCGACGAAGTACGAAGCCGGCGCGGCGCTGACTGGAACCGAAGTGAAAAGCGTGCTCGACGGCCGGATCCAGCTAAAGGAGTCGTACGTCGCGGTTCGTGATGGCGAAGCGTGGCTTTTCAACGCGCACATCTCGCCCTACACCCACGGCAACCGCGCGAATCATGATCCATTGAGGACACGCAAACTCCTGCTGCATCGTCGGGAGATCGATAAGCTCGACCAGGCGACGTCGGCGCAGGGCATGACCCTGGTGATCACTCGGGTCTATGCAAAGAATCGGAAAATCAAGTTTGAAGTCGGAGTCGCTAAAGGGAAAAAGTTGTACGACAAGCGCGAGACCGAATTGCGCCGCATAGTCGAGCGCGAGACGCGCGCGCAACTAAAAGAACGCAATCGATAAGACTGAGAGGACAAGGTTATGGACGTTCGTGGAAGCTCAAAATCGTGTAGACAAATTGATGTGCAGGCACTGGCCGTCGCCGTTTTCAAGGGCGAGAAGCCGAACAGTGGTTTTCTGAAAGATCTGGACAAGCAAGTCGGCGGCTTGATCAGCAACGTGATTCAAACGGAAGAGTTCGCGGCCAAAGAAGGCGAGACGGCGTATTTCCATCTCACGAACAGCGGACTGAAAGCAAAGCGATTGCTGCTAATCGGCTGCGGCGAGCGGGATGACTACAAGGCGGCCCAGGTTTCTCAGTTTGGGGGAACGGCGGCGCGTTTTCTGCGAGGCAAGAACGCCAGGACGATCGCCCTAGCGCCGCGGGTCGAGGGCGATGCCCAGAGCGTGGCCCAGATGGCAATTCAATCCGCTGTGATGGGATTGTTCGAGCCGGACAAGTATCGAACCAAGGATAAAGAAAAGCGCGAGCTGAAAGAGATCGTGGTCGTCATTGAAGGCGCCGACGAGAAGGCTGTGCAGCGCGGCGCCGAACGAGGCGGCATCGTAGGCGAAGCCGTGAACTACACGCGCGATCTCGCGAACGAACCCGGCGGTTACATGACGCCGACGATACTTGCGGCGCGGGCGAAGGAGACCTCCCGGAAATTTGGTCTCACGTTTGATGTGCTCGATCAGAAGCAGATGGAAAAACTCGGCATGGGCTCGCTGCTCGGCGTTTCGCGCGGATCGGACGAGCCGCCGAAGCTCATCGTCATGAAGTACGAACCGAAGCGCGGGAAGCGCGGCAAGAAGTTGCTGGCGCTGGTCGGGAAGGGAATTACGTTCGACTCGGGCGGTATTTCTTTGAAGCCGGGTGAGAACATGGAGCTGATGAAATACGATATGACCGGCGCGGCCACGGTGATTGGCACGATGCGGGCGATCGCGCAATTGAAGCCTTCGATTCCAGTGCTGGGAGTGGCGCCGTGCTCAGAGAATTTGCCTTCAGGAAAGGCGACTAAGCCCGGAGATGTTTTGAGAGCCATGACCGGCAAGACGATCGAGGTCATCAACACCGACGCCGAAGGTCGCCTGGTCCTCGCCGACGCGATCGCGTATGCGAAGAAACTCGGCGCGACGCAGATCATCGACATGGCAACGCTCACCGGCGCGGTTTCGGTCGCGCTTGGGGACGTGAACACTGGAATCCTTGGAACTGATCAGGCTCTGATCGACGGAGTCATCGATGCGGGCAAAGGAGTTGGCGAAAAGTTTTGGCAATTGCCGCTGGACAAGGAATACTCGGCCCAGATCAAATCGGACATTGCCGACATCAAAAACGTCGGCGGCCGAAAGGCCGGCACGATTACCGCGGCGGCTTTTCTCAAAGAGTTTGCCGATGGAGTTTCCTGGGCGCACCTGGACATCGCCGGCACAGCATGGGGCGACGACGCGAAGCCTTACCGCGCGAAAGGCCCAACCGGCATCGCAGTGCGAACGCTGATCGAATTCGTCGAGCGTTCGGCGCGCGATCAGACGAGCTAGATGGGGCTATCGCGCATCCCCTCAGAGTGATAAAATCATCGAGCGAAGGCTCGGGATGACCGAGTCCTATCACGTTCTTGATGACCGACTACTATCACGTTCTTGGCGTCAAGCGAACCGCGACCGCCACTGAGATCAAATCCGCGTATCGGAAACTGGCGCGCAAGCGTCACCCCGACGTTAATCGCGGCTCAGAAAAGGCGGCGCGGGAATTCGCCTTGCTGTCGTTGGCGTATCACACGCTGGTCGATCCCCAGGAGCGCGCCTTCCACGATCGGCAACTTAATCAGGGCGAGCGTGGCGCTTCGATCCTCGACTCTGACAACCCGCACGCACAACGCGCGCGCACGATTGCGGCGCAGGCGCGTTGGGATCGGGTCGTCAACCAGATTCTGGAAAACGATCGGCGAGAGATTCGCGAGCGCCAGCGGGCCGTCTTTACCACCGTGTCGCTTTTTCTCTCGACGTTTTTCGTGGCGATGATCAAGCCTCCGCTGTGGCAGTCGTTCGGCTTGCTGGGCAAAGTAATTCTGGGGACGCTGTTCATGGTCGGCATCTGGCACCTGGCCAGGCGGCTGCGGGAATACTTTCGGCACTATACTTACAGTCCCGACGAGATTCATTATTCGGTCACGCGCGAAGAGCCGACGCCGGAGCAACCGTTCACGCGCCTAACGGCATACGCATTCCTGGCGGGCGGCTACGTCGTAAGTCTGGGCATCGGTCTTTTTATCGGTTGGCATGCGCAGGATTTCTTTTCGGATCTCAGTCTGCTGTTTCGTCACACTGTGCCGACCGCGATCGAATCATATTCACCGACTGCGCTGGTGATTTCGGATCTGCTTTTCTATCCGCCGATCGCGGTCTTGATTATCGACACGATGCACGCCGTGGCTTCGCGGATTGATACAGGTTGAATTAATGACAAAGCCTAAACTGAGTCGAATGATGCCCGGGCTGACTATGTTCCCCCGCGGCTTGCCGGCGGTGACGTGCATCCTTGTCGCCATTGCGGGCGCGGCGCCGTCTGGCGTCGCTCAGAGCGCCGGCCAACCAACGTCAATTCAGAGAGAGATCGAGCGGCAGCGACAGCGCTTGAGTTCTTCGGAGATTGAAGAACGCCGCGACGCGCTGATGCGACTCGGCAACATGAAACGCCCGGACGCTTCGCGGGTCGCGGCCGCCGGATTGAACGATCCAGAGGTTCAGGTTCGCGCCGCCGCGGCGCACGCGGTGGTGTTTCTGCCGCTGGCGGAGGCGGCCGGGTTGATCGTCCCGCTCTTGCAGGATCGAGCTGAGTTCATCCGTCGCGAAGCCGCCTACGCTCTCGGCGAAACACACAGCCGCAGTGCGGTGGCGCGCCTGTCGGAACTGCTATCGGGCGATAAGGAAGCTGCTGTTCGCAGCGCTGCGGCCGTGGCGCTGGGACAGATCGGAGACGAGACGGCAGTTAACGCGCTATCGCAGGCGCTCTCCGGGATGAAGAAGATGAAGAAGAAGAAAGCGGCGCCGGCTGATGAATTCTTGATGCGCTCGGCCGCGCATTCGCTGGGCCAGATTCGCAGTCGCGCCGGACTGCCTGCCTTAATTGCCGCGCTTTCTGATGATCAGAATGTGCTCGACGTGCGCCGCGAAGCGGCGGCGGCGTTGGGGCTGATTGGCGATCCGTCGGCGGCGCCTGCGCTGCGCGCGGTGCTGGACTCGAGCGACCCCTATCTCGCCGAAGCCGCGCGCCAGGCTTTGCGAAGACTTGCGACTGCCAGAAACTGAAGAGGCGTCGAAGCTTGTTAAGCTCCGACGCCTTAAACCTACCTCGGCTCACGAGATACTTATCCCTCGCTTTTTTCGCCTCGTCCCTGTCCCTTGCGCGCGGCCTTGCCCTCTTTAACCTGCGGTATCGGCAAGCCTACGCTGCCAGAACGCGCCGCCACATGCTCTTCGTCGGGAATCGCCGCGGTTATTTCGGGTATCAAAGCCCCACCCGACTGCTTCGAGAAAAGCAGCTTCCGGGTACCCAGATTGAGGTCGACATGCACCAGATCACCCAAAGCGATCTGTCCGGTCGCCACCAGGTTCGACAATGGATAAACCAAAAAGCGCTCGATGGATCGCTTCAAATGCCGGGCGCCGTACTTATAGTCGATGCCCTCGTGCAGGAGCATGTCCTTCGCTGTATCCGAGCACTGAAAGACAAACTTGGTGCCGGCGGACAGCATGATGCGGTCCTGCACACCCTGCAGTTCGAGATCGAGAATCTTGCGCAGGTGATGTTCCTTGAGCGAACGAAACACCACAACTTTGTCGATGCGGTTCATGAACTCTGGCGAGAACTTTCGCCGCGCGGCTTCGACTGCCGTGCGATAAATTTTCTGATCGACTTCGTTGTCGGGGTTCTTGACGCCTTTGCCCGGGGCAAAGCCGATGCCGCCGGAAATCAACTCGGACATTTCGCGCGCGCCGAGGTTCGAAGTCATGATCACCATGCACTTCGAAAAGTCCACGCGGCGATTGTCGCCGAGCGTCAAAGTCGCTTTGTCCAGAATGCCGAGCAGGAGTTGCCACAGCGCGTCCGACGCTTTTTCGATCTCGTCAAAGAGCACCAGCGTCAGCTTCAACTCGTCGTTGTGCATCCGATCCAAGTTTTCCTGGGTCAGCATCGGCGAAGTTTCGCGATGACCGAGGTATCCCGGCGGCGAGCCGATCAGCTTGGCAATTTCGTGCGAATGCTGAAATTCAGCACAGTCGATCTTCAGCACGGCGTTAGGATCCGCGAAGAGTACTTCCGCGGCCGCTTCGATCACGCGCGTCTTGCCTGAGCCGGTCGGGCCGAGAAACAACATCGTGCCGATCGGCCGGTTGAGCGGATTCATGCCCGCCAGAAAAATCTGGTAAAGGCCGCTCATGCGGCGCACGGCGCGCTCCTGACCGACAATGCGCCCGCTCAGGCGCTCTTCGAAATCCTGCGCGCGCGGGCTTTTCTGTTCAGGGTCAAGAAAGACCTTTTCGTCAATCTGTTTTGCTGGGGCTTCCATCTCTGTTCTCTTTAGTTCGGCAATCATGGCTGTTGTCCGAGCCGCGGCAATCCCGAAATCCTCCTGCGCCGTGGCTTTGGGATCCTCCCGCTTGGCCTCATGCAAAGAACGATCCGCTGCGACGATTGATGCGCGGCGGCCTTACGGAGTTTGCCCGGTGCAAAAGCCCAACGATTCTGCCACGCGGCCCGACGCATACGCTATATATACGACTCCGGAAAAAATGTCACCCAAAATATTAGGGGCCTTAACTTGATTTGGCGTGTCTGGGACTCAAGTAATATCTGCCCATGTGCCGTTTCGCGGCACAAACCGGGTGACATTTCCTGTTGTGACTTTGCGGTCGTTCGAGAGGGAGGTTGCAGGACTGCACCGAAAGGTCGGCAACTGGCTCAAAGCGTGTTCGAGTGCCGATCAGCCGTGCCGTGGCGCGGCTCAGTCGTAATATTCAAGGCCCAGATGCGTGATCAAGTCTTCACCGCGCAGGTGGCGCAGAGTGTTCTTGAGCTTCATTAGTTGGATGAAGACGTCGTGTTCGGGATAGAGGGTGGGCGCGGTCATCGGGGACTTGAAATAGAACGACAGCCACTCCTGGACGCCTTTCATCCCGGTGCGCTGCGCCAGGTCGAGAAGGAGCGCGAGGTCGAGCACAATCGGCGCGGCCAGGATCGAATCGCGGCAGAGAAAATCGATTTTTATCTGCATCTTGTAGCCAAGCCAGCCGAAGATGTCGATATTGTCCCAGCCTTCTTTGTTGTCGCCACGTGGCGGATAGTAATTGATACGAACGACGTGCGAAAAATCCTTGTAGAGTTGCGGATAGACGTCGGGTTGCAGAATGTATTCGAGTACGGACAGCTTCGACTCTTCTTTTGTCTTGAACGATTCGGGATCGTCGAGCACCTCGCCGTCGCGATTGCCGAGAATATTCGTCGAATACCAGCCGTGCAGACCCAGCATGCGCGCCTTTAGACCGGGCGCGATGATCGTTTTCATCAGCGTCTGGCCGGTCTTGAAATCCTTGCCGCACACCGCCAAACCATTTTGGTTTGCCAAATCCATCATCGCCGGAATATCCACGGTCAGGTTCGGCGCCCCATTGGCGAACGGGATCCCGGATTTCAAAGCGGCATAGGCATAAATCATCGAAGGCGCAATCGCTTTATGATTGTCGCGCATCGCCTGTTCGAACAATTTCAAGTTGCGGTGCACGGCGTGAGGCTCCATGAAAATCTCGGTCGAGGCCGCCCAGATCATCACCAGGCGCGCGCACTTATTCTTTCGCTTGAACTCGGCGATCTCGGCGATCAGTTGATTAGCCAGCTCAAGCTTGTTCTTGCCCTTCTTAACATTTGTCCCGCTGAGGCGTTTCACGTAATTCTGATCAAAGACGGCCTTCATCGGCTTGACCTTCTGCAAAGGTTTACGCAGCTTTCCGAGCAATTCCTTTTCCAGCACGCCGGCGTGCGTGGCGGCTTCATAAGCAGAATCCGGGAAGATGTCCCAGGCGCCGAAGACGAGGTCTTTCAGGTCGGCGAGCGGCAGGAAGTCTTTGATTTTGGGGACGCGGTTGTCGGTGCGCTTGCCCAGACGAATCGTGCCCATCTGGGTCAGGCTGCCGATGGGTTCGGCCAGACCTTCTTTGATCGCCTCGACGCCCGCGATGAACGTCGTACTGACTGCACCCAGTCCAACCAGCAACACTCCCAACTTACCTTTGGCTGGCGCGATTTGCGCGCCTTTCTTTACCGGCATTCTGCGAATCTACCTCCGCGATCGAAACAACAGGATTAACGAGACGGACGATGATACATGAGACGTTCCGGATTCGCACGTCGAGGCGCGGGAAGCGTCACGGTTCTGTTCAGAGTTCAAGCGTTAGCTTGTGCCCGGCCGGAGGCAACCTGAAGGTTGAACTCTAAACCTGTCTTGCACCAGCATTTTCGCGGGATCGTTCGTGATCAGCGCATGGATTCCCAGACGGTGTGCCCGGCCAACCCATTTTGGATGGTCAACGGTCCAGACGACGACGGGCAGGTCGCCTTGAATAGCCAGCCGGACGACGCCGCGAGTGGCGATCGAGCGATGCAGCAGGATTTCGTTTGCAGCGTGATCGATCGCCGCCTCGATCATGCGCCGTTTACGGACGATTGTGGATAAGTCGATCTTCGGCTCGAATAAAGCTCCGGTGCGGATAGCAGAGTCGATCTGCTTGATTTGAGCGATGGCGGCCAGATCGAAACTGACGACGACCGTGCGCGAGTGCAGTTTCTGTTCTTTGATTAACTGCCCAACGGCTCGTGTCAAATCGGCGAAACCTTCGTCAGCGCCGACCTTCATCTCAACATAAAGCCGGGCATCGCTATCCCGGAAGAGCCGGAAGACTTGATCAAGTGTAGGCACGCACTCACGCGTGTATTCTTCGCGCGCACGGCGCGGATGCGCGCGGTTGAACCAACTGCCGGCGTCAACTTTGCCCAGTTGTTTTGCGGTCATCCCGGCGACGGCCTCTTGACGAAGTCCCGTGCGCTGCAACGTAGCATCGTGGATGACAACGGGCGCCCCATCGCGCGACAAGCGCACATCGAGTTCGATTCCGTCGGCGCCCGACTCCATCGCCAGCGCGAACGCGGCAAAGGTGTTTTCAGGAGCGATGACGGAAGCGCCCCGATGCGCGATGATTAGCGGATTGTTTGTTGGCGCGGTGCCGGGCTTTTCCAAGAAAGGGCCTTGGCTGGTCTCAGCGTTCACCGGCGGTGTTCTGATAGGTGATTCGCTTTAGTTTGATGTCAACCGTGCCGACATTCAGTTTCAGTTGCGCCCAGACGGGAAGATGGCGGCTGTCCTCAGTAATCCAGATGGACATTTTGCCTTCGCCGCGCAACATGCGGCCCTCGCCGAACATGGCCGGCTCAATGCGTATGGCGTTGACACGTCCCAGCACGCATTTGATGCGCTTGCGTTCGACGACCGCCACGGACATGCGAAACACCTGACCGGAATCGCTGACCGGAATCTCAAACGACTTTCCCACCTCGAGCTTCTGCGTGCGCACAAAATAAATCATGGACAGCACGTCCTGTATTGGTTCCGAGAAATCCAGCGACGTAATTCGCGGCGGTTGGTTCTGATTGGGGTCGCGCTCGGTCCAGGTAACTTTCCGCTTTTCGTGGTCGAAAATGGCGTCGCTAACCCGCACGCGTTTGCCTTGTTCGTCGAGCTTGTTGGTTCGCATAACCATGAATTGATTAGGTTCGACAATCGATTCGACATGCTCGTGAAAGTGAATCCCGGCAAGCTTGGGGAAAAAACCTTTGCTGACAACATCGGCGACCAGGCGCAGGGGATCGCCGGCTGAGGTTTGTTCAGGACGCGCGCTAAACCGGAACTCGCCGATGTTCGCCCCGCGCAGCAAACCCTTCTTAAACTCGGCTTCATAATAAAGCTCTTCGCGGCGGACAAACGAAAGTTGGTTGACGGCGGGCTGTTGCGCGCGCGCGAAACTGCCGGTCGCCGCCAACAGCAAAAGGAGCAGGGAAGTGCGGGCGAAGATCGAAAAAGCTCTTTTCATGCGATTTCTAACTCAACATTTCGCTTATCTGAACCAGTACCACTTGATGGCCAGCAACAACCACGCGACGACCAGCCCAATTGCGGCCTGATACATAAACAGCGGCACCGCGGCCGCGTAGTCCTGATAATCCTTCCCGAACAACTCGTCCAGCGTCTTCGTTTCGACGCGCATCACCGGAACATAGATGCCCAGGAACAGTAGCGCGAAAAGCAATCCCAGTATCAGCCTGCCGGCCGCGATCGTGAATCCCAGGCCGATCACAAAGCTGCCGAGATAAAGCGGATTGCGGGTGTAAGCGTAAGGCCCGGTGGTGGCGAGCGCGTCATTCTTTCTAAGATGACCAGTAGCCCAAGCGCGCAACGCGAGACCCGGCAACGCGACGAGAACCCCGACGATGAGCGTCAATGGCCGGGCCTGCGCCAGCAAAAAGAAAAGCGCCGCGCAGGCAAAGCCCAGCGGCACGCGCCATCGCTGCATCCATGTTCCGCCTCTAGCCAATCGTCACAAGTTCCGCGCCCGCGATGAAGCCTGCGCGCCGCAAACGATCCGTCACCGCGTGCAGCACGCGCTCGACATCGATGTCCATGCAAATCCATTTTGAGCACGCGCGGCGGTGACAATCCACGCGACAATCAATGTCGTTACGTTCGACGCAGACGTCGTCTGAATAAGGACTGCCATTCCGCCACCACTCGGTTGGTCCGAACAACCCGACAATCGGAGTGCGGGCTGCAACTGCCAGATGAGTCGGCCCAGTGTCGCCACCGACGTAAACCTGCGCGCCTTTCGCGAGCACATGAAAGCCTTTCAGCGAAAGACTAACTGCCCGGGCCTTGCCGGATTTTGCCGCCGACAACACGACGTTCGCCAGCTCTTCTTCACCGGGGCCGTAACTTACCAAAGAGTGCAAGCCGAAATGATTCCATAGTTCGTCCGCCAGCGCGCCAAACTTTTCCGCGCTCCAGAGCTTCGTCGGCCAGCCGCCGGCAGGATTCAGGATCGCGTACCGCCCGTCTGTTCCACGTGCCGCTTCGTGAGCTTCTTGTTCGTGATCCTGGGTGATGGCGATGGGGAACGCGAAATCGTTTTCGTCATCCGAACCCGAGATGTCGAGCGCGGCCCTGGCCAGCGTCAGATTCTTGCGGATGACGTGCAGACCGGGCGGAATGGAAACCTTTTTGTGAAGCAGGAATCGGCTGGCCGGCTCGCGGAGCCCATCGCTGTCAAAGCCAAAAATGCGGCGCGCGCCCGAAAGGCGCGCAACCGTGGCCGACTTTAATAATCCCTGAAAATCTAAGGCGAGATCGAAGGCCGAGGCGCGTAGCAGACGTAACTGCTGGCGCGGTGCCCGCAGCGTCTCCCCAGACATCAGCCCGCGCCTCAGGGCCTTCGTCTCGACTTCGATGAGGCGATCAAGAAGGGGGTTGTCCCTTAAAATTTCAGCGGCGTCCCGCTCGACCACCCAGGAGATTTCCGAATCCGGCAGGGCCCGGCGCATCGCTGCGAGCGCGGGCAGGGTATGCACGATATCGCCGATGCTCCCGAGTTTTACTACGAGAATTCGCATTAATCAGTGGACGGTGAGCAGTGTGCAGTGAGCAATAAGACAAGGGTGAGCCGGTTGAAGTGAATTGTTCTGCCCACTGCCCACCGCACACTGCCCACTCTTTTCTGCTTACGGCTCACTGCTTACTTTCTCGATCATTTCCGACGAAGAATGTTCTTTCGGGTCGCCTGCGATCGCCACTCGTCCGCCGTAAGATCGTACCACATCGCGTTCAGGAATCGTGTCAACGGTGTAGTCAGTGCCTTTCGCGTGAATGTCAGGCTTGAGCGCGAGCAGCAGTTCCGAGACCGTTGGCTCGTCAAAGATGGTGACAAAGTCCACGGCTTCCAGCGACCCCACGATCACGGCGCGTTGATCCTGCGGTATCAGTGGCCGGTCTGCGCCCTTCTGTTTGCGCACCTGTTCGTCTGAATTAACCGCGACCACGAGCACATCGCCCAGCGCTTTCGCTCCCTCAAGGTATCGCACATGCCCGACGTGCAGCATATCGAAGCAGCCGTTGGCGAACACGATTCGCCGGCCCCGCACTCGGGCATCGGCTACCTTGCGTTCGAGTTCTGATCGATCTACTACTCTTTCAGTGGCCATACCATTCCAACTCGCCCGGCAATCGATCGGCAGAAAATTCGAGGTGTAGTACGCGACGATGACCGGGCGATTTGCAGGATAGGGAAGAGTGCAACAAAAGCGGTTTCATGAACAATACTCCGCCAGCACCGATCGCGCATATTCGATGGTTCGCGGCGGTCAATTGTAATATCGAGCTGGGACTCAAGCGACCGAGCTTGTGCGAGCCCGGAATCACACGCAGGGCGCCGTTGGATTCATCGGCATCGTCTAAATGGATTCTCAGCGCCAGCATTCTCTCAAGTATGGGAAACGGCGGCTGCACGTGAGGAACTCCGGCCTTTAGCGTCCATGGCCCGAATCCCTCCACCTGGCGCTGTCGGCGAACCGCGATTGTGAGATCCTGATGCCAAGCGACGTTCCAGTTGGCGGCAGAATTCTTGTCGAAGAACAAGCTGCGGACAGGACGGGCCTCGTCGCCAACTAATTGCTTTACTAAAGATTTCACAAGGGCGCAATCCACAACGCTTCGCAACGAGGGCAATTTCTCGAACAGATTTCTGACGCCGAATACTCTGCCACCTCTGGTGCTAATTCCATCACTCGCGGGCAGCGCTTTGAATTCATCAAGGATCCAATCGATCTCGCGCGGTTCGAAGACCGATCCCAGGGTCAAAAACCCATCTCGTTCGAGATTGGTGTGATGACGCATGCTATCTGGAAGAAAACTCACGCAGTTCTTCAGTGCTCACGGTCGCGGTGCCGCGTTTCATCACGACGATGCCGCCGGCGAAGTTCGCCAGGCGCGCGGCCTCAGCGAACGAAGCCCCCGACGCAATCGCCAATGCATAAGTCGCGATCACCGTATCACCGGCGCCAGTCACGTCAACCGGTTGGCGCGAACCGACGGCTTCAAGGTGCAGCGGCTTGGCGTCTGCTTCGAAGAGGACCATGCCCCGACCGCCACGCGTTACCAGCAGCGACTTATATTCCAGTTGCTCACGTAGCTTTGCTCCCAAACCTTCCAGTTCCGGATCGTTCGTCAAAGGCTGACCGCTCAGTTGCGCTATCTCATCTTCGTTCGGCGTTGCCGAAGTGAAGCGTGGAAATTCAGAGAGGCGAAAGCGCGAGTCGATGAAAACGGGAATACCGCGTTGATTGGCCGCAGCGCGCGCCATCGCGGCCATTTGGGCATCCACGACACCATAATTGTAATCGGAGATGATTACCGCATCCGCTCTCTCAATTTCTTCACGGAGTCGTTGTTGTAGTCGTTCGCGCTCGTCAGCCGCGAGCGCAGGCTCGCTTTCGTAGTCGATCCGAATAACCTGCTGCCGGGTCGAATGAACTTGGCCGGCGAGCACGCGCATCTTGGTTGTGGTCGTTCGGTCAGACAAAACGACTACGCCATGGCAATCGATCCCGGCGGTCTTTAGTTTATCGAGCAGGAGTTTGCCCGGTTCGTCGTTGCCGATAAGCGAGATCAGGGCGACTTGGGCGCCCAATGCGGCGAGATTCGCGGCGCAGTTAGCCGCGCCGCCCGGCGCCGTTTCCGTATGCTCGTGACGAAGAATGAAAACCGGAGCTTCGCGCGAAACGCGGCTGATTTCGCCATAGACAAATCTGTCGGCAATCGAATCGCCGATCACGAGCAGGCGCTTTTGTGAAAACGCACTGACTATCTCAGCGAAACGATTCATGCGGTTACCTCAGCCCGGCAACGGGACATCATCGCGCCGGCGCGCGCGAAAACCTCTTCAGGACTGATCGCCGTCATGCAACGATGATCGATCGGGCAATCGCGGAGCATGCACGGCGCGCAGTCCGGCTTCTGTCGAATGATGTCCGCGTTGGGCGCGAAGGGCCGCGTAGTCAACGGATTCGTCGGGCCAAAAATAACCAGCGTCGGCGTGCCTACCGCTGAGCCGATGTGCGCCGGACCGGTGTCATTCGTGATTAGAACGTCCGCGACGCTGATGATCGCCGTGACTTCGGCCACGCTGGTCTTGCCGGTCAGGATGACGGGTTTGTTTATTGTGCGAAGCGAAACTTCATTTGCAACTTCCATCTCACCCGGAGATCCGATCAAGACCACAGTCGCGCCGGCTTCGGCGAAATGATCCGCAACCGCGGCATAGCGGTCCGCGGGCCAGCGCTTTGCGCGGCTATTGATTGAGCCGGGACAAAGCAAGACCAGCGGCGCGCCGGTGCGCAGACCATGCTCGCGCAGAAATTCTTTCGCCTGGCGCTGTCGATCGACGGAGACTGCCAGCGCGAAGTGCGGCTGGTTGGATCCAAGGGACTTAACATCAGAAGCGCCGGACAAGAGCCGCTCAAGTTCCGCGACGAGATTCAAATAGTAGAAGATCTCGTGTCGTTCATCCTTCCACGCGGGCAAGGGAACCGCCTGCGTTAGAAGCTTCCCCCGCCGGTCGGCGTCATAGCCAATCCGTCGCGGCACTCGCGCCAGAAATGCGATGGCCGCGGCCTCGAAGGCATTCTGAAACAGCAGCGCGAGGTCGAATCTGCGCCGGCGCCACTCGCTCGCCTGAGTCCAGGCCGAACCCAGCCGCGTCCGATCATAGAGCAAAACCTCGTCAATGAAATCCGCATCGAGAAAAATATCCGCAGTGCCGGGACGCGAAACCAGCGTAATGTGCGCGTTGGGCAGCACGCGGCGCAGCTCGCGCAGGGCAGGCACAGTCAGCACCGCGTCGCCCACCCAGTTCGTGCCGCGGACGACGACGCGTTTGATGTGCTCGGGTTGTAGGTTGAGTCGTCCCACGGAATTCTTCTCAGTGACTTCGTTGCTCTTCTCTGCGCGGTCTCAGCGTTCTCTGCGTCTCTGCGGTGAATCCTGCGATCGAAAAGCTCACCGCAGAGACGCCGAGTTCGCAGAGGTGGCGCAGAGAAGGACCAGGCATTAGATCAAACTTCGCAGCCCTTCCTCAATTCCAATTTGTGGCTGCCAACCCAACTCTTCGCGGACGCGCGCCAGATCGGAAACATAATTCAGCGGCACCGGCACGGGCGGCGGCGCGTTTTCATCAATCACCGGGTTGCACTGAATTATTTCTGCCACCTGATCAATCATTTCGCGCAATGAAGTGGCGTTCTCGCGCCCGCCGCCAAGATTATACAGCCCGCGCGTCACCGAGGAGTCGACGAAGGCGCGGCACGCGCGCGAAAAATCATCCACATGCAAAATGTCGCGCACCGGCCGGCCTTCGAGCGGCAGGCGAAGGGGCCAGCCGCGCTTCACGGCTTCGACGTAATGGGTGACAAAGCCGTTCTCGTTTCCCTCCGAAGGCCGAGCGTAGACGGTCGAAAGGCGAAAGATGCACGATCGAAAGTTCCGCTGCGCAGCATAGTATTCCACGTATCTTTCAGCGATCAGCTTTGACCACTCCAGCGGCGATTGGTGCTGGTATTCGGTGCTGCAGCCCTCCGGGACTTCGTCGTATTCATCTGCGTGCGAACCATAAACATCCCTGGTTGAAGCAAAGATGAACACCGAGTTTGGTTGCATTTCTCGGAGCAGGTTCACCGTGCCTTCGACGTTCGTGCGAAAGCAGTTGTCGGCATCAGCCGGGTTCTTGCTGGAGTACGCGGCGAGATGAATTACGCCTTCGTAGTGCGCGACCTTCGCTGCCTCTTGCCGATTCAGCACGTCGAGATGTGAACGGCGTGAAAGATCTTCGGCGTTGAAAAAGCGGCGCACGTGCGTGCCGAGATAACCGCTGCCGCCAGTGACTAAGAGTTTCAAGTTTCAAGTTCCAGGTTTCAAGTTCATTTTCAAACTGACGCCTCAAGTTCCCATACGTTGACCAACTTGAAACTTGAAACTATTTGATGCCCCGCGCCAAGCCATTGAGTTTCATCAGCGAGTCGGCGCGGCCAATCGCGATCAGGATATCGCCGTTTTCGATGGCCGCGTCGCCAGCCGGATTGAAAAGCATTTCGCCATTCTGTCGCCGGATGCTGATGATGACCACGTCCAGTTCGGACCGAATCGAGGTCGCGCGCAGCTCTTGTCCGACCAGCCCCGAGGCCGCGTCCACTTCGACTTGCTCGAACGCCAGACCGAGTTCATCCGCCGTAATCGAATCCATGAACTCACTGATCGCGGGTTTCGTCAAAGCCACCGCCATGCGGTGCCCGCCGATGATCGTCGGCGCGACCACGTGATTAGCTCCGGCGCGCAAAAGTTTTGCTTCAGCCTGTTCTTCGGCGGCCCGCGCGACGATGCGCAAATTCGGATTCAAATCTCGCGCCGTCAGCACTACGTAAACATTGTCCGCGTCATCGGGAAGACAGGCGGCCAGTCCGCGCGCGTGTTCGACTCGCGCTTCCCGCAGGGTTTCCTCCATCGTCGCGTCGCCGACCAGGACATTCACGCCGCGCTGTGCAAACTCGGCCGCGCGTTGCTGGTTCTGTTCGATCACGACGAACGATTCGTTCGTGCGCAGCAGGTCGCGCACCAGATGCGAGCCCACGCGGCCTGACCCGCAAACAACGAGATGATTGCTTAGCTTGCTCATCCTTCTGGATCTTCGTCGCTGGCCAAAAGTCGCCACCAGCTCTGACTGCACGACAGATTGAACTATGGTCGAGATGGCCAGCGCAACCCCGCCTGCCCCAATCAGCATGACCGCGACCGCAAACATGCGGCCCACGCCGCTGCGCGGAGTCTGGTCACCGTAACCGACAGTGGTTAAGGTCTGGACCGTGACGTAGAGACTGTCGGCGAGCGGCCAGCGTTCGATGAAGTGAAACCCAATCGTGCCAAATATGATGGCGGCCAACAGCGCCAGCAGTGCATAGCGAATGCGAAAGCTTATTCTGGCCGGAGTGCGTGGCGGCATGAGTTTATCGGAACCGATTCGCGTCGAATACCAGAGAGCGCTCGCGGGGAATGTGTTCGCCTATCTCCTCTTCCAGCGCACGCCGTCCTTGGTATCTTCCAGCACAATTCCACGCTCTGCGAGCTCGTCGCGAATTTCGTCGCCCCGCTCAAAGTCGCGGCGATGGCGCGCTTCCTGGCGCTCGTCGATCAGTTTTTGGATC